>ERZ827423.3017-NODE-3017-length-12200-cov-2.587979_pt1 | contig 12200 bp, 13 predicted proteins | sample MGYA00519775_ERZ827423 | MGnify/ENA primary metagenome ERZ827423 (study PRJEB31778, sample SAMEA3449296) | human gut metagenome | biome: human gut; feature: human-associated habitat; material: faeces | place: United Kingdom | collected 2010/2012 ...
AGCGTATCAAGCTTTTCAATGTTATACGAAAGCAGATTTACGTTTTCCACGGGCTCCTCGCCGAACTCCGCTTCAATGTTGCGGCGGGCGACGCCCAAAATATCTTCACTGATGTCGATGCCGATGAAATTTACGTCTTTTTCTCGGTGCGCAAGCTTTGCCAAAAACGTGCATTTGCCGCAGCCGAGGTCTAAATGGATGGGCTGCTGCTTTTTAAAGCGCTCGCCCCATGTTCCGGCGGCGGTTTTCGGCTCGTGCACATAAAACGGGCACGCGGCAAGCTCCGGACGCGCCCACTTTTTCTTTCGGATTCTCAAAATTTTATCCTCATTTCTTTTCCGTTATTTTCGCTCTGCCTATTTTAACGCAGAAATGAAAAGTGTGCAAGTGCGATTCTGGTTTTTCCCCGTTTTGCGCGCTTTTTTCTTCTTTTTCCATTGAAAGGCATCGGGCATTTTGCTATAATAAGAAAAAGCGCAAACTTAGACTTACATATCACTTTATATGTCAAGGAGGAAAACGTGATGGACGAATTAAAAATGCAAAACGGTGCTTTAATTTTGGAGGGCGGCTCTCTGCGCTCGCTCTTTACCTCCGGCGTTTTGGACGTCTTCATGGAGCACAACTTATATTTCTCCGATGTGACCGGTGTGTCCGCAGGCTCTTTGACCGGCGTGAACTACGTTTCCCGCCAGCCGGGGCGTTCCGCAAAGCTTAACATCGACTACGTGAACGACAAGCGGTATCTTGGCGTAAATAACCTCATCTTGCACCACGAGATCTTTAACTTTGACTTTTTGTTTAACGATTTGTCACACAGCATTCTGCCGATGGATTTTGACACGTTTTATAAATCGCCGCAGCGTTTTACCGCCGTGGCGACGAACCTAAGAACCGGCGAGGCGGAATACTTTGAAAAAAGTTCTTGTTCGGATATTTTGGCGGCTATTCGCGCCAGCAGCAGTATGCCGATGCTCTCGAAAGCCGTGAAGATGAACGGCGAGCTGTACCTGGACGGCGGCTGTGCCATGGCGATTCCGTACCAAAAGGCCATCGATGACGGCTTTGAGAAGATCGTGCTGGTCTTAACGCGCCAGCAGGGCTACCGCAAGCTTTACACAAAGCCCTCTATGCTGCATTTGTATGCGAAGTATTTCCGGCATTTCCCGAAGTTTTTGAGTGCGCTGTACGCCGTTCCGACGCGCTATGACGCCCAGCAAAGGGAGATTGACCGCTTAGAGAAAGAAGGCCGCATTTTCGTTATCCGCCCGCAGGGACCCGTGAACGTTTCGCACACGGAAAAGGACACGGCGAAATTAAAAGCGCTGTACGAGGAAGGCCGTCAGGAAGCCGAGCGTCGCATGGACGCACTGAAACGGTATTTGGAGGCGTAATTTGCAAAAGGCGCCGTCAAATTGACGATCGTAAAAGATTAAGCAAAACCCGCAGATTTAAAAAATCTGCGGGTTTTAACGAAAAAGGACTCTGCAATTTGCAAAGTCCTTTCGTTTGGTCGAGGTGACAGGATTCGAACCTGCGGCATCTTGGTCCCAAACCAAGCGCGCTACCATCTGCGCTACACCTCGGTGTTCTGTTTTAAAAGCGGGCGTATCCCATAAAACTTATTATAACCCAGAGGGGGAGAAAATGTCAAGTGTCGGCGCGTGCAAAAACGCGTTGGCAAACCCGGCGCGGAGAAAATCGCGCTGCTGGAAAAATTGGTGTAAAAAAGGAACTCTCTGCATCATCGCGGGGAGTTCCTTTTTAAAACACATGCGTGGGAATCTTCTTGTTACTGAAAAATAGGGCGGTCATGGTTTAAGCTTCACCACAACCACCCCGCCGCGCTGTTCTGCGGTGCAAAAGCCGCTTTGCGCTAAGACCTCGTTTATCGGCACAAAGCCGTTTGAAAGCGGCGTGCCGCACGGAATGCGGTGCGTTTTTCCGCCGAGCACAATGTGCAGCGTGTCTTCGAGTAGCTCGCACCCGCCGCCGAGCAGGGTGAGGAGCGGCAAAAGGCGCACGCAGCCGTTTTGCAGCACAGGTTCGTCAAACAGCATCGGGACGCCGCCAATCTCGGCTTTGAACGGGTTGTTCGCGAACAGCAAAACGGTCTTAGCTTGCAGGCGGTTTTCAAGGGTCTGCACATTTTGAAACAGCGCGGGGCTTTGCGCTACTTCGTCCCAGCGGTGCAGCTCGCGAAAGTGAAGATCATCTGGCGGCGTAAACGTGTTCGGCGTCGTTTTGCGGTGCAGGCCGAATGTGAAATCGACCTGGTGCCATGCGCCGTTCGGCGCCCATACCGCGTTCCACGCGTGCGGGCCCCAATCCGTACCGGAGTAGCCTTCGCCGCAAACGTACCGCGCTAAAATGCCAAGGTGCGGCAAAATCACCATGGAAAGCGCGGCGATTGCCTGGCACACGCCCTGCCGCGTCTGCAAAAGCCCCACAGCGGCGTGGTCGCGCGTAGCACCGGTCTTTTTGTAGACGAAAAAGCGTTTCAGCCAGCTTTGATAAGCCGCAATCACCTGAAAGAAGTCGGCGTTTTCCGGCAGACCGCGCTTTATGCTCTCCGCAATATCCGCCGCAACGCACCGCAGGTCGTTCACCTCTTTGCCGGTGCTCATATACCGCGCGTTGACCGTCACGGTCAGCGTTCGCTTTGCAAAGTCGTGCACGTAGCGCGTGTTTGTTTTCAGCATTTGCGCACACGGAAACGATGAAAGCGTCATGCAGCTTTTCACGGCTTTTTTGGCGCTTTCCATGGGCTCTGCACCAAAAAGCGAAGCAGGGCAGCTCAGTGAAAAATCACGCAGAAGCGCGTTTTCCGCCATCATCATGGCAGAAAGAAAGCCGTCTGCGGATTTTGGAAAGAATTTCATGCGTCTCCCTCCGTTTTCAGCATGTCAAGGCGGTCTAAAAGGTCAAGCTTTGCGGTGATGTGCTTTTTGAGCGCGCGGGGCGATAAAATCTCTCCTGTCAGCCAAACGCCTTTCAGCGTCTCTTCGCGGCTTTCGAGCGCCCAGCGGATGAACTCCGCCGTGTCAATCCCCATAGGCTCAAAGTTCAGCGCGCCCGGGGAGAGAAACAGCATCTCGCCGCGCTTTGCAATCGCAGTATCGATGCGGGAGACAGCGAAAAGGCCGCCGTCTCCAAGGTCACCGAGGAAAAGCAACTCAGAAAACGGCTTGTTGTCTTTTGTGTTGCGGGCGAAAAGCTGCCCGCCGCCGTAAAGGTGCAGCAGGCCGCCTGCACAGGAGACCGTTTCGCAGTGGCGAACGAGAATGCCGAGCATGGAATCCGGCAGAATGCGAAACGCTTCTGCGGCGTTATGGCCCGCGCCGTATTCCGCCGCCGAAACGGTAAGAAATGCGCGGCTTTCTCTTAAAAGGTCTGTGAAAATCTTAGTGTTCGGGGTCATAGTTTTCTCCTTATATCACGCGCACGCGCACTTTTGCACCGTCGGGCAGGCCGCGCATCTGCCAGCCCATGTAAGAGCCTGCGCCGCGGTTATCCGTGCCCGCAACGTACATCACGTGCGCACCCGCGCCGCCCTCTTTAAAGCACGCGCAGGGGTATTCGTCGCGGTCCCAGATGCGGCTCGCCTTGATCGGCGCAAGGGAGGCCTTTCTGCGCGCTGCTGCGCCGCTGCGATCCAGCGTCAGTATATCCGGAAAGCCGATGTCCTGCGCCACGCGGATGTGCTCGGCGGTCTCGGGGTACAGTGCGCTGTCCACAATGCAGACGAAAACGGGCGCGTCACCGTGGTTTGAAACCGTTATGCTGCCGGGGCCGGGCGAAAGTGCAATGCGGTTCAGCTTTTTCAGATAAACGCCGCAGCGGTGCAGAGCATCGCTTACGTGCGTTTCGGATTGACGGCTTTCCTGTGCCCATGCGGCGGAAAGCGCACCGCCGGCTAAAATGCAGCGCTCGTTCAGGGCCTCCAAGGCGTCCAGTTTGGCGCGCAGGCGGGCGGCCTCCGGGTTTTCTGCCGTATTGCCGGCTTCTTCGTCCGTATAGGAAGTAGCTTCTGCGTCTGCAAGCGCACGGCGGCACTGCTCGGTTTCCAGCGCCACGCGTGCCAACACGGAGCTTAGCGCAAACGAAACGCGGGCGGTCACATCGGCGCGGTCGCGGTCAAAGGCCGCAAGCGTATTCATGGCGCTGTCCACCGCGCAGAGCAATACGTTTACGTCATTCATATCATAAAGCGCGCAGCTTTGCGGCCAGCACGGAAATATACTGCACCGCGTCGTTCAGCGCAAGCAGCTGTGCGCGGGCTTCACCGGCATACAGCTCTACGCGCTCGTGCAAGAGGTCGTACTGCGGGTCGTGCCAGTTTGTTTCCTGAGCCGCGCAGCTCACCGTAAGCGCATTATAAAGCGATTCCAGCTCCGCGCTGCGCGCCGCAAGCTCCATGCCGAATTTTTCAAGGGAATCAATGTCGTGTACCACAACGCTTCCGTTTGCCATAACGATGCCTTCTTTCAAGAATAAATGTCGGTGTCTATGTGTGCAAGTTCGTGCTCTGTGCCGAAGATGAACGCGTAAATGTCCTGCTCGGTCTCCTGCATACGGCGGCAGAGCTGCCAAAGCGGCAAAAGACAGTCTCTTTCGATTTCCGCGTATTTGCGGTCGTCCCAGTCGTCCTTTATGCGCTCAAGCTGCCGCAGGTAAGCCGTGAACGCGTCCGTGTCCGTCATGCTTCACCCGCCGGGCGAATGGAGCGGCTGATGTACAGCGGGTACGGGAAGATCTTCGCGTTTTCACCGCCGATTTCCGGGCGATTTGTGTTGCAGATGAGCGTGTACGGCGTATAGTCGTTCAAAACACGCGGGGTATAGGCTTCGCTTTCAAGGTTCAAAAGGTCAAGCGCGAATTTCACGCCGACCAGCGTCACAAAGCCGATGTCCGTAGAGGTGCCTGGCTCAAAATGAAGGCGTTCACGGGCATCTGCTTCGCCAAAATAATCGCCGTGCGTGTCGCGCGCCGGGGCGTCCTTTAAAAGCGCGGAGAAGGTCTCGCCGTAGGTTTTCATGCCGCGGTTTGGGATGTGGTAGAACACCTCGCCCGCGTGGGCGCGCGCCCAGCAGCCTACGGCAATAAACGGCACGCCGAGTGTGTTGGAGAGCGCATTTGCAAGCGCATTCGCGCTTCTGTCATCCGCCGTCGCAAAGACAATGCCGTTCTTGCCGAGATTTTCAAAGAGAGAAAGCGGCACGTTTTCCAGCTTGCCGCGGAAAGTCGTCACTTCGGCTGCAGGGTCAATGTTCAGAATATCCTCGCGCAGAAGGTCAGCCTTAAAGCGGCCGAGGTCGCGCATACCGTGCGTGTGGCGGCAGATGTTGTGCGGCTTTAAAATGTCGTCGTCGATGAGCAGAAATCTGCCTACACCGGCGCGGGCCAGTTCCAAAGCGACGCGTGCGCCCACAGAGCCGCAGCCAATGATGACGGCGAACTTTTTCAGCATCTCGGCAGATTCAAACAGGCCCGTGTTGCGGCTGAAAAGGTCGTGGATGAGCGTAAAGCTGTCCACCGTCAGCGTGCTTTTCGCTTCGTCGCAACGGTTGAAAAGCCAGCCGCCGTCCTTATAGGTGCCAAAGTAATCGTAGCCTGTCAGCACCACGTTTTCACTCAAAAGTGCCGTGTATGCAGTACCCGATACGATTAAACCGCGGGTGGTGTGGTCGGGATTTTTGAACGTATCGGCATAGGTCTCATCGATAGCCAGAAGGTAGTAGTAGCCGGTGTTTGCGCTGCCCGCGCCGGTCACTTCACCCACATAATCATTGCCGGGCAAAGCCGTGTCGGAAAGTCCCAGCACGCCCACGTGCTCCTTTGCCGTATCCGTCTGCTCCTCGCGCAGGCTCTCGCCGAGCTGCACGGTGCCGTACGTGCGCGGGTCAAACGCGTTTAGCAAACGAAACGCCTCGTCAAAGTCGCCGGACTGTAAATCAACGTCCTCTTTTTCCGTATTTTCCGGCAGGCGCTCGGAAAGTGCGTTTAAAAGTGACACGGTTCTGTCGTGTTCGGATAGATCAGCCGGAATTTGTCTGATAAGCTCACGGCGTGTGATGATGATTTTTTCCACAGTTAAGCCTCCTCGGGGTCAAAAATTTCAGCTTGCAGGCGGTCTTTGTTCTTTAAAAGCGCTTCGGGTGTTGTCAGCTCCAAAAAGCCGGTACCCGCAAAGTATTTGTCGCCGACCATGACCGGCACGGTGCGATATTCGCCGTTTTTACTGAGGTAATAGCATGTCAGGCGCGCAGTGGGGTCGAGATTGACGAGCATCGAAACCGCACCGTTTCCGATGACCTCGGCAAAGCTGTGATTTGTGCGGTCGTCGTCGCTTGAAAACGTGTCGAGCGAGCCGGGGTGGCGGTGCCAAAGCCCCAAAAGACACAGCCCGTGCCGATATAAGCGCGAAAGCACCGGGTAAATGTGGTTGTGGTAGTTATTGTCCATCTCGTGGTGGGCGCGCGTGTGCAGCGTGTAAACGCCGGGGTCACTCGCTTCCGCCACATACCACACGCCGTTTTTCACGTTGCCGAAGAAAATGCCGCCCGTCTCCAACGGATCGCGGGAATACACCTCGCTCAGAACAGAGAGATACGCGCGGTTTGAAAGCACTACGCCGCGGCAGTCGGCAGCTTTGTCGGACTCAAACGGGTGGTCGGCGCGCTTTAACGCCTTGCGCTGCGCCTTCAAAAGCTTTTTGCGCTTCTTGTTTTTCTTGCCGGAAAGCACCGGCGGGGTCGAAAAGAGTTTCATAAAAAAGCCTCCGTTAAATCTTCCCATGCGCCTGAAAATCCTTCCATGCTTCCGGCTTGCGGATGGCAAGCTCAAACACCATCAGCCAGCGGTAGGCAAAGCGGAAGGAGGTCACGGCGCTTGTGGTGCAGGTGTCCTCCGCATGTACGTCCGCCACGTCGCTGGAGCAAATATAGCGCTCGCCGCAGTTGTCCGTCAGCGTGTGTGGGATGAGTTTTTTGCCGTCCGCGTCCAGCGGAATGTGCGGCAGCATGTTGACGATTTTCTGCAATTCGCCGAGCGTCGGCGAAACAAGATACGGCTTCACGGAGGAAGAATAGCGCACCTTCGGGTGGTCGGGGTCGTAGACGAGCTTCATTGTGTATGTCATGGTGTTAAAGCCGCGGCCGAGGTTCGGGCGGGTCTTCACAAGCCAGTACATGCGGCCGTCTGACATAAAATGCGGCTGCATGTTCGGGTCGTTGAATTCCTTGCGCATGGCAGCGACCTCCGCGTTATAAAGCGCCTTGTTCGTCTTGTACCACTGCTGCACGGGCGCGGAAACGATCGTCTTCGGAATAATGGATTTCTTTCCGTCGGTCTTCTCCGGCGTTTCTGCCTTTTCCTCGGGCGGTTCTTCCGGAAGCGGCTCAGGCTCCTTGTGCAGCTGCTCGATAAGGTCGCCCACGGTGTCCTTTTCGGGCGCGGAGACCACCGTGTGCGGAATGATCTCCTTTTTCGCCTTCACCGGCGCTTTCGGCTCGCTGCCCGGCGCGGGCTTTGCGCGCTTTTTCGGGGCAGAGGCGGGGCTCAGCGTGCCGTCCGGGTTCATCTGCAGGTCTTCGCCGCTTGTCAGCAGGTCATAAACGCGGTCAAGCTCGCTTTTCGCAGCGGAAACGACCGTCTTCGGAATGATGGATTTTTTGCCCTCGGTCTTTTCCGGCTGTTCTGTTTTTTCCTCGGGCTTCTCTTCCGGGATCGCCTCAGGTTCCTTGTGCAGTTGCTCGATGAGGTCGCCCACGGTGTCCTTTTCGGGCGCAGAGACCACCGTCTTCGGGATAATAGATTTCTTGCCGCTGTCCTTCATTTCCGGCTTCGGTTCTGCCGTGCCGGGGATCTCGCTCTCGCGGCGGATCTGGTTCACAAGGTCGCCTACGGTGTCTTCGGGTGCGGAAAAATACACGTGCGGGATAAAAGTTTTCATAAAAAAAGCTCCTTCAAAGTTCGTTTAGGCTTGCCGTTTTCGGCTTCCACCTGATCTACGAACCGTGAGGAGCGTTTTTTGTAGTCAAAATTAAATTTTCAAGTTTTTTTAAAGCGCCTTCAAATATGCCGCCATGTCAAAGTCCTCCAATTTCGAGTCCTTTCGCAGATACAGCGGGTGGTGCGGGTGTCCCTTTTTAGAGGGCTTGCCTGCCTGATACCACTTTGCACGGAATGCGTCGCCGATGGCCGTCATGTCCGCAAGGCAGGTTTTGAGATAATCACGCTTTTCCACAATCGTGCCCCATGCCGCCCAAATGCCGGGCTCTTCGCCGCTGCGCGAAAGCACCCAGCGAAACGCGTTCATGTTTTCCTCGTGCAGTGCACGGTTAAACGCCTTATCCATGTGGTCGGGGTTCGTCGCACGCTGCGCGTAGACGTTGAACATGATAAACGAGTCAAACCCGTTAAAAAGCGCAATGCGCTCTACGGATTTCAGTGTGTTGTCGAGGTTATCCGGCTCCGCCGTCGAGGGGTTGATGCCGATGGTAATGAGCGGCTTTTTGCCGTCGGTACCCAGTATGTAACGGTATTCGGAGTAAAAATCCGGGATATAAAGCCATTTTTCGCGGTCGTAAACGGCGCTTTCTTCGCGGTGCTTCTGCGCTTCTTCAAATGTCAGAATTTCGGTGTGCTGCGTGTCGCTTTTCGGAATGTGCATGTCGGTCTCCTTTTGTCCCCAATCGTCGTCTTTTAAAAGATTATACCGCGTTTTATGCCGCCTGCAAAGCTGTTTTTTCGCTTTTCTTTTCGCGGTATAAAAGATAAAGCCCGCAAAGCAGAGAAAGCACCTCCGCCGTCGGCACGGCAAGCCACAAGCCCGTCAGCCCGAATATATTTGCAAGCACCACCGCACACGGCACAACTAAGATCACGCCGCGCAAAAGAGATAAAACAGCCGCGTCCCGGCTGCGCTCCGCCGCCGCAAACCGCGCGATAAGCAGCAGATTCACGCCGCTCACAAGATAGTTTAAGAAGTACAGCATCAGGCCCGGCACGGCAAGCGCCGTCAGCTCCGCGCTGCCCTTGCTGAATACCGCCGTCACCTGCTGCGGGAAGAGCAAAGCGCCCACGGTAAACAGCGCGCCCAGTAAAACCGCCATCACAACGCCGCGCCGCGTCTGCTTTGTAAGCGTTCTTCGGTCCTGTTCCGCAAACGCAATGCTGATCAGCGGCTGCACGCCTTGCGCCGCGCCGGTCAACACCGCCGTTGCCACAAGCGCCACATTTGCAATGATGCCGTAAGCCGCAACACCCGTGCTGCCCGCAAGTGATAATAGCAAATAGTTAAATATCAAAATAACGACCGTCGAAGAAAACTCTCCGATGAACGCGGAAAAACCCGCCGCAGAAATTTTCGGAATTTCCTCAAAAATGCGGTGCTTCCCGATGTGATACCCGCGCTTTCGCGTCAGGCAGATCGCTACGCCGAAAATCGGCGACATGCCGGTCGCACCCAGCATACCGGCGTTCAAGACGCACACCATGTACCAATCCATCACAATATTCGCAAAAGAGCCCGTCAGCATCGCCGCCATCGCGCGCCCGGGCGCATCGTCGTTGCGCGTGAACGCCGTTAAGATGTTATTCAAAATAAAAAACGGCGAAAACAGGCAGCAAACCTTCAAATAGACGGTTGTCGGCTGTAAAACCGTGCCGGAAGCGCCAAGCAATCTTGCCAGATGCTCCGCCCCGAACACGCCGCACAGCACATAAATGAACGACAAAACAGCGCCCATCAGTAAGCTTGCCGTAAATACGCTGTCTGCGTTTTCGTCGCCGCGCGTGTGCCGCAGCGTGTACCGCACACCGCCGCCAATGCCGATGAGCAGCCCCGTGCCGTTGATGATACCGCAGATCGGCAGCGCGAGGTTTAAAGACGCCAACCCGTCCGCACCGATGTAATTTGCAATGAAAAATGTGTCCGCCAAAATGTAGACGGAAAGCCCCAGCATGCCCAAAACGCTCTGGGAAACAAAACGAAGATATTTGCGCATAGTCCCTCCAAAACAAAACGTGCCCGCAGAAAACCTGCTGAGCACTTTAAAAGCGCAGACCTATCGGTTTTCTGTGGGCACGTTCTTCCGCCTACCCGGTGGCAGACGGCGTGTTCCTGTTGATTTCTAAGGTACTATACCACATTTTCGTTTGCATTGCAAGTTTTTCGTTTTGTTTTCCACATAGGTGTGCTATACTGTGGATAAAAGGGGGCTTTAATTTGAAAACCGACCGCCTCATCGGCATCATTACGACCATTCAACAAAAAGGCACCGTCACCGCGCCGTATCTCGCGGAAAAATTCGGCGTGTCGCGCCGTACCATCAACCGTGATATCGAAGACATCTGCAAAGCCGGCATCCCGCTTCTTACCAAACAGGGCGCGGGCGGCGGTATTTCCATCATGGAAGGCTTTTCGCTCGATGCCGCCGTGCTCACGCGGCAGGAGCTTTCCGCCGTCCTCACAGGGCTGCGCTCGCTCGACAGCGTTTCCAAAGCCCCTGCATCCGACCTGCTCGCCGCAAAGCTCGGCGCAGATACCGATATACCGCGGGACATGGAGATCGATCTCGCGTCGTTCTACAAAAACGACTTGGCGGAGAAGATCGAGACGATCCGCCGCGCCGTAAAAGAGACGCGCCGCATCGTGTTTCACTATTATTACGCCAAAGGGGAGGCGGATAAGCTTGTCGAGCCCTATCGCGTCGTGTTCCGCTGGGGGGACTGGTACGTTTTCGGCTTTTGCCCCGCACGCGAGGATTTCCGCCTCTATAAGCTCCGCCGCCTGTGGAATTTAAACGTGACCGATGAATTTTTCACCCCGCGTGAAGTCCCGCCTGAAAAAGAGCCGAACCGCAGCCGCACCGAAAGCATGACGGATGATTACATTGTCACGGCCGTTTACGAGCCCGCCGTAAAATACCGCCTTGTGGAAGAATACGGCCCCGCGTCGTTCATCACGCGGGAAGACGGCAAGCTCTACACCGAATGGGGATTTTCTACCCCGGAGGACGCCCTGCGTTGGCTTTTGAGCTTCGGCGTCGACGTGCAGGTGACAGCCCCGCCCGAAATGGTAAAGAAAATGCGTTCTGCGATCAAAAAAATGAAAAAGCGCTATAAAACATGACACCCCGCTGTCATATTCTGTGTGTTACGATCTGAATATCATAATTTAGGAGGAACACACATGATCGATTCAAGATGCGGACTGCATTGCACGACCTGTACGTATAAAGAGCCCTGCGGGTGCGGCGGCTGTATAGAGACAAACGGACACCCGTTCCACGGAGCCTGCCCTGTGGCGCAGTGCTGTCAGGAAAAGGCTTTTACCACTGCGGAGAATGTCCGGAACTGCCCTGTGAGTTGTTATGGAGCTATACATGCGATCCCGAGCAGGGCGATACGCCGCACGGCGCACGCGTGGAACAGTGCCGAATATGGCGCGCGGAAACGAAAGGAAAACCGTAATGTACGATGAAAAAATACGCGCCCTGCGCATGGAGCGCCAGCATCTCCTCACCCCGGCGAATGAAACCGAATACGACGCGTTGTACCGCGACCTCCAACCCGGGCAGAACGTCTACTGGAACGGCTTTGGGCAACCGCCCACGCTTTCGTTCCGCGCGGATTTCGACGACCTCACCTATAATAAAAGCCGGCAGCTTCGCCGTGAACTCATCAAAGGGCGCTTTGCGGGCGGCAACCTCGGCTGGATCTTGCCCGAAGACCTCGAGCTTTTCGCAGCGCTGTACCGCAAGCCGCTCAAAAACGCGACGATGACGCAGCAAATGCTGTTAGAGCGCATCGAAATGTCCGGCCCGTACACCATCGGGCAGCTGAAAGAGGAAAGCGGCCTGCTTGTCAAGGAGATCACCCCGGTGCTGCAAAAGCTGCAGCGCGCCTTTCTGCGCGTGCTGGAGCGCGCCCGGGCGCAGGAGGCCGGCGAGCGCATGGCCAGCCGCGAGATCCGGCGCGACAGCTTCACCGTTTCCGGCTGTATGGCGCGCATACAGCGCCGCCTCAACCGCGGCACGTTCGCCTTCTCCGAGCTGTTTGACGAGGACATGACCCGCGCCGAGCTGATCACCATGTTCATGGCGCTGTTGGAAATGGTCAAGCTGGGCCGCGTGGCCGTGAAGCAGGAACACGCCTACGAAGAAATCTACCTTTCCCAGCACGCCCAGGACTCC
>ERZ827423.3018-NODE-3018-length-12199-cov-3.672184_pt1 | contig 12199 bp, 14 predicted proteins | sample MGYA00519775_ERZ827423 | MGnify/ENA primary metagenome ERZ827423 (study PRJEB31778, sample SAMEA3449296) | human gut metagenome | biome: human gut; feature: human-associated habitat; material: faeces | place: United Kingdom | collected 2010/2012 ...
GAACGCTAGCCTGTCACGCTAGAGGTCGACGGTTCGAGCCCGTTCCGGGTCGCCATTTATGCTGCTGTAGCTCAGTCGGTAGAGCGCATCCTTGGTAAGGATGAGGTCGGCGGTTCAAATCCGCCCAGCAGCTCCAGAAAGTCCTGAAACCATTTGGTTCAGGACTTTTTGCTATTTTCTCAACTTTCTTTGCCAAGGCGGTTTCAGAGATGCAAAAGATTACGATTGTAGAAGACGATCCCGCCATGCGGGAGGAGCTGGTTCTCTTGCTGGAAAATGAGGGGTATCAGGTCCAGGCGATAACAGAGTTTACGGAGGTGGTGGCGCAGGTGCGGGCCTTTGGCGCGAACCTGGTTCTGCTGGATTTGGGCTTGCCCGGCCGGGATGGCTTCTCCCTGTGTGCGGACCTGCGGAAGACCTGTGGGGTTCCCATCATCTTAGTCACCAGCCGAAATTCCACGATGGATGAGCTGCGGGCCCTGAGCCTGGGAGGGGATGACTATATCACCAAGCCGTACAATATCCCCATTCTGCTGGCCCGGGTCAAAGCGGTGCTGCGGCGCGGAGGCGGACCGGCGGAACCGGATGTGGTGGAAGCCGGTGGCCTGCGGCTGTCCCTCACCAGAGGGATGGTATCCGCAGATGGGAGGACGGCAGAGCTTAGCCGCAATGAGCTGAGAATTCTGGCCCATTTGATGACCCACGCCGGAGAGATTGTCTCCCGGGCTGATCTGATTGAGGCTCTGTGGGACAGTCAGATCTATATTGATGACAATACCCTCAGCGTCAATGTCACCCGTCTACGAGGCAAGCTGGAGGCACTGGGTGTGCCAGGAATGATCCGAACCCGCCGGGGCATGGGGTATCAATATGACGGTGCTTGAATTTCTCTCTGACCGGCTGGGGCGTCTGGTGCTGTGGGGGAGCTGCACGGTGCTGGCAGCAGGGATTCTGCTGGCCACAGGGACTTCCCCAGGGGTTCTTATCCTGCTTCTAGCGGCTTTGTTTCTGGTCTTTTTGGCGGCCCAGGCCCAGGCCTTTCAGCGGATGCGCCGGACCATAGAGACCTGGGAAAGACTGCTGGAGGGATTGGACCAGAAATATCTCTTCCCAGAGTGTGCCCCCAAGCCCCAACGGCTCTATGAGCGCAAGTTGCTGGACATAACCCGCCGGTCTGGCCAGGCGATGATCGGCGCAGTCTCAGAGGCCCAGGCGGCTCAGCGGGACTATCGGGAATACGTGGAACGCTGGGTCCATGAGATCAAAACCCCCATCACCGCTGCCCGCCTGATGGCCCGGCGGAGCGGGGCAGACACCCGGTGAAAGCTGGAGGCGGAACTGGACCAGATCGGAGCCCATGTGGAACGGGCGCTCTTTTACGCCCGGGCGGAGAATCCGGAGAAGGACGTTCTCATTCACCCGGCCAATCTGTCGGACCTGGTGAACCAAGCGGTACAGGCGCATCGGGCTTTGCTCCTGCAAAACGGGGTGAGCGTGGAGCTCTCTGACCTGGACTTTGTGGTCTATACCGACAGGAAATGGGTGTGTTTCCTGCTGGGGCAGCTGCTGCAGAACGCAGCCCGATACCGGAGGGCACGCCCTGTGATCTGGCCGCGGTCCGGCAGCGGCTGACCTCCTCCGCCGCCACCCGGAACGTCCTCTCCGGCAACCCGGGGAACTGGGCCTACAACAACTACGCCTTCAGCGTCCTGGGCATGGCAGTGGAGCTGGCGGAGCAGCGGACCCTGGACGAGATCCTCTACGAGTCCCTGTACGGTCCCCTCCACATCGACGCGGCGTTTTACACCGGCGAGATCCAGCGGACAGATTTGCTGGCGGAGATCTACCGGGCCAACGGCGCCATGGGCCTGTCCCTCGCCTCCCAGCAGTCCCGCGTCAGCGACGGCATCCCCGGCTCCAATGGGATCACCTTTGCCGGCGGCCTCACCATCAGCGCCTATGACCTGGGCAAGATCGTGGCGCTGCTGGCCAACGACGGGGTCTATGAGGGCGTCTCCTACATACAGCCGGAAGTGATCGCCGGGCTGGAGCAGCACGGGGATGCCATGATCGCCGGCGGCTTCTACCAGGGCCAGCCCCTGCGGTACCGCACCTGGGCGTATGGGCAGAGCGAGCTGTTCTACCACACCGGCAGCGCCTACGGCGTCTACAACCTGATCTCCTACAATCCGGCCACAAGGGCCGGGGTGGTGGTCCTCACCACCGGGGCCAGCGGCACCAAGGACGCCTACGGCATCTACGCCGTCTGCGGGGAGATCTCCCAGCTGCTGTATCAAAGCCAGCCGTGACCGCTGCCCGGCGGCAGAGGCGGTTCTTTCCCCGGGATTTGACAAAACGAGGCACTCGAAATTCGAGTGCCTCGTTTTGCTTTGCGCGGTTCCTCCCGATTCCCCGCAGGTGCCCCTCAGGTCTTTCTGGAATCTTCGAATTCTCTTCGAATCCGCTCCAGCAGGGCCGCGTCTGTCAGGATCTCCGCCGCCGTGCTGGCCATGGCCCGGCTGCACCGGGAGAGGAAGCCATCCGCCTCCGGAGACAGGGTCCTTTCCGCAAAGGCCTCTGTGTGCAGGGGGATGTCCGGGCAGCTCAGGCCCACCCAGGGGTGGATGGCGGGGACCCGCCAACTGACATCCCCCATGTCCGTGGACCCGGTCACATCCTGGCGGAGGATCTCCGGCTCCCCGCAGGCGCGCAGATACCGGTTGAACACCTGAGAGAGGGTCTGATTCGTCCGCATGGGGCGGTTCGTCGCCTCGTTGTTGTGGATCCGGTAGGTGCAGCCGGTCTCCGCCGCTGCCGCGGCGGCGCAGCGCTCCACCATGGCGCGGAGGGTCCGCAGCCCCTCCATGTCCCAGGCCCGGGTCAGGTATTTCAGGCTGCTGTAGCCGGGGATCACGCTGGCCTTCTGCCCGCCGTCGTTGAGAATGCCGTGGACATTGGTGTCTGGATAGCGGGTCTTTTCCACCTGGATCTTCTGGTAACACGCCACCGCCGCGTCCAGCGCGTTGATCCCCTGCCGGTCTCCGGTGCCGGCGTGGGCGCTGCGGCCGAAGAACTCCACCTGCAGGGACTCCACCGCCCGCGTCCGCCCGCTGGCGCAGGTCACCGGATTGGGGTGCACCATCATGGCCGCGTCCGCCTCATCCAGCAGCCCCCTCTCCGCCAGGAGGGTCTTGGTGCAGAGATTCTCCTCGCCGGGCGTGCCGAACACCACCACCGTGCCCCGGAGGTCCGGCAGGACTTCCCTCAGGGCCAGGGCCGCCCCCAGGGCGGCGGTGCAGATCAGGTTGTGGCCGCAGGCGTGCCCCAGGTCCGGCAGGGCGTCGTATTCCGCGAAAAGCGCCACCGTGGGGCCTGATGCCGGGGCGGAGGCCGCCGCCCGGAACGCGTGGGGGATGCCGCCGTACTCCCGGGTGACCTGGAAGCCGTTTTCCTCCAGTACCTCTGTCAGGCGGGACGACGCGAAGGTCTCCTCCCCGCCGATCTCGGGATGGCGGTACAGCTCGTCCCGCAGGGCCTCCAGCTGCGGCAGCGCCCGGGCCACGGCGGCCGCGATCCGCTCGTTCACATACGGGCTCATTGGTACTTCTCCAGCAGGGAAGCCAGCAGCTGCCCGTCAATGTTGCCGCCGGAGAGGACCAGGGCGATCTGTCTGCCGCCGATGCGCTCCCGGTGGTCCATGACCGCGGCCACGGTGGTGCAGCTGCCGGCCTCCACCACGAACTTCTCCTCCCGGGCCATAAAGCTGACGGCCCGGCCCACAGTGTCCTCAGAGACGGCGATCAGGTCGTCCACGCAGTCCTTTACCATCTGATAGCTCAGCGCCCCGACGCCCCCCAGCAGCGCGTCGCAGATGGAGTCTCCCTCGCAGGGGTACTCCTCGTAAAAGACGCCGTCCTCATAGGACTTGATCATGGCGGGGCACTTCTCCGTCTGCACCCCCACGACGCGGATGCCCGGCTTCAGGGCCTTTGCCGCCACCGCGATGCCGGTGATCAGCCCGCCGCCGCCGATGGGGACCACGATGGTGTCGATGTCCGGATTCTGCTCCAGGAGTTCGATGGCGATGGTCCCCTGGCCGCCATAGATCTTGGGGTCGTCATAGTAGGCGTCGATGTACGTCAGGCCGTGCCGGCGGATGTAGTCCAGGCCCAGCCGGTGGGCCTCGTCGTAGCTGCTTCCCATCAGCAGCACCTCCGCGCCGAAGCAGCGGATCCTGTCGATCTTGCTCTGGGGCGTGCCCTCGGGCACAATGACCACCGCGTTCTCAATACCCAGCAGGGACGCGGCATAGCTGACCGAACTGCCGTGGTTCCCGGAGGAGACGGTGCCGACGCCCCGGGCCGCCTCCTCCGCCGTCAGCGTCAGCATCTTGTTCAGCGCCCCCCGGATTTTGAAGCTCTTGGCCCGCTGCAGAGACTCCAGCTTGAAGAAGTAGCGGCGCTCCCCGTCCCCCAGGTAGAAGGACTCCTCCAGAAGGGTCTTGCGGACGTAGGGGCGGATGCGCTCGTAGGCATCCCTCACCTCGTTGAAATCAAATGCCATGCGCACACTCCTCCCTCACAGGGTGACAACGGTGCCCAGGTTCTTCTCCTCCGCCAGGGCCAGGGCGGCCTTTGCCGCGGCGATGTCCAGCAGCGCCATACCGGTGGAGTCGTAGACGGTGATCTCGTCCTCCCGCTGCCGGCCGGGGACCTTGCCCAGGATCAGGTCGCCGATCTCTCCGACGATGTCCCCCTGGGAGATCACCCCCTGCTTGAGGGGGATCTCGATCTCTCCGGCGGAGATGCAGTGCTCCAGGTCGTCCACAAAAATCCGGGCCCCCGCCAGCAGAGCGCTCTCCACCTCCTGCTTGCCGGCCATGTCCGCCCCCATGCAGGAGAGGTGGGTGCCGGGCCGGACCCAGTCCTTCCGGACCAGCGGCGTCTTGGAGGGCGTCACCGTCACCACGATGTCCGCGTCGGAGAGCGCGGTCTCCAGGTCCCCGGACGAAGCCAGCGCGACGCCCGCCAGATCCAGTCCGAACTGGTCCGCCAGCATTTGCGGCAGCGCCGCGGTGAAGCGGGCGGCGTGGTCCGGCGTCCGCACATTCACCACGGTGATCTTCCGCAGCCCCGGGAAGAGGGTCTTCATGGCCGCGATCTGAAAGAGGGCCTGGCTGCCGGAGCCCACCAGCACAAGGTTCTGGGAATCCGCCCGGGCCAGATACCTGGCCCCGATGGCGCCTGCCGCGCCGGTGCGGATGCCGGTGATGTAGGAGGCGTCCAGAATCCCGATGGGCAGCCCCGTTTCCGCGCTGTACACAGCGATGAGCCCCGTCAGATCCGGCAGTCCCCGGTCCTGATTGGCCTCGAACCAGGAGACGGTCTTGTGCCCGTACAGCTTCGCCTGGGGGAGATAGCCGGACTTGATGTCCATATCCGCGTGGCCGGGGTCAAACTCGTAAAAGGTGGTGGGCCATACCACGGTCTGCCCATCGCTCTTCTGCCGGTACACCTCCTCCACGCAGTCGATGATCGGCTGCATCTCCGTGACCCGGATGACATCCTCCCGGCTCAGAATTCGAATATTTGCCATAAAAACGGCTCCTTTCTCAGTGAATGGCACCCTGCAAAAAAGATGGGCATTGAACCTCATTCCTCTGCCCTGCGGCAGCCCTAGCGGAATGAAGTTCAATGCCCGTCAGCCCTGCCCCCGGGGGAACAGGCGGCACCATTGATTGGATTTGGGATGATTATACCACAGCGCGCGGAGATTTGCAACGGATATTTCAGCCTCCGGGACTGCTCCTCCGCGACGCGCGGGCCCTTCACGGCCCGATTGGGGGATATCGCCGCCGGCAGCAGGCGTCAATCCTGCTTCCAGACGATCTTTGCGGATTCCTCCGGTCTGTTCCCACGCCCGGTTATGCGGCGCATCGCCTCCGATGCGGGCAGCGGAATCGAAAAGAGATAGCCCTGCAGCAGGTCACAGCCCATCCGGCGGAGCTCGTCTACCTGCCATTCCTCCTCCACCCCTTCGGCCAGGACGGAAAGCCCCAGCTTGTGGGCCGTATCGATGATGCCGCCCAGGACGATCCTGCCCGGTTCCGTGCTGAGCCTATCCACCAGACTCTTATCAAGCTTCAGGCCGTCCATCGGGAACTCCAGCAGATCGTGAAAGGTGGTATAGCCCATGCCGAAATCATCCAGCATGACCCGTATGCCCAGCGACCGCACGGCCTGGATATTCTTCCGCAGCTGCTCGATCTCCTCCCCGCGGACACATCCGCTCTCGGTGATTTCAATCATGAGCTCATGGCGTGGGAACTCATGCCGTTCAACGATCTCCCGGCAGCGCTGCACAAACTCCGCCCGCAGGAACGACCGGCGGGACAGGTTGGCGGAGAGGAAGAACTCCCCCTGGTGTTTCTTGTGCAGCTGTTCCAGAAAGCTGCACGCCTGATCCAGATTGTAGAAATCCAGCGGTTCGATCCTGCCTTCCTGCTCCAGCAGAGGAATATACCGGTCCGGGTTCAGCAAGCCCCGCTCCGGGTGCATCCAGCGCGAGAGCGCCTCGCCGCCGGCGATCTCAAAGCTCTTTGCCCGCACGATGAGCTGCAGATACAGCCGGAAGTCCCCTGACCGGAGCCCCTGCTCCAGGTCTGCCAGCAGTTCCCGCTGCTCTTCGCAGATCCCGCAGTCGTGCGCGCCGCAAATCTTCACCTGCTGGCTGCTGCATCCCGCGTTGACCGCGCACTGGCGGGCGTAATAGATCCCCTGCCGGCAGTCGCACCCGCAGGAGGCCAGGGGAACGATGCCGACACTGGCGTCGCGGCAGGAGCCCGGCACCCCCGCACAGGGAGCCGTCCGGACGGCATCCAGCATACGCCGGGCCCAGTCCCGCGCCGTGTCGGCGCTGTCCGCCCGGCACAGCAGGAAGAAGTCGCCACTGTCGCCCCGCGCCAGGGCCGCTCCCCCTGGGGCGCTGCGGCGCAGCGCCCCCGCGGCATACCGGAGGAACTCCTCCGCTGCCCCGGGGCCGCCGACGTGCTCAATGTGCCACAAATCGAAGTGGAAGCAGAACATCGCGCAGCGCCCGCGGTCCTCCTCGCGGACCGTCTCCCGGAACAGCCGCTCCAGCCCCGTTTGATTACAGAGCCCCGTGCAGGCGTCCAGCTCCCGCTCCGCTTCGAGCCGCCGCTCCTCCCACCGGCTCACCGTCAGGAGGACGTCCAGCGGCACGCTTCTTCCCTCCCCGGAGGCGGACCCGGCGGGCAGCGCATGGGCGGTCCCTGACAGCGGCTCCTCCACCGCGGCCAGGAGTTCGCCCATGGCGGCGTCCTCCCCGCGCTCCGCGGCATAGCCGGTCAGCGCACGGACAAAGGCCTCCGGCGCGGTGCCGGTGAACACCAGCCCGTATTCCGCCGCGGTCCCGGCAGCCTCCGTCCGGTAAAGCGTGAGCGCCCCGGCGCTTCCGGGAAAGTGCTCGCCGCTTGCCACGCCGGAGATGACCTGCACCTGGGGATCTTCCGCAAGCTCCCGCCGTCTATCCACGGCGCCCGGCTGACAGTAGACAAGGTTGTAGCCGCATTTGGCGGCGAAGTCCGCCAGCAGGCGCGGGATCGCCCCGCGGTATTCCTGGCTGACTGGGTCATAATACTCCAGCGGATACAGCGCCGGATTGCCAGCGACATAAATGAAAGATGTCTTCTGCATTCCTCTCCTTTTTCCGGATCGGCACGCCGATCTGTGTCCGTACGGTCGGTTCCCGGTTTCTGCGTCTGCTCTGTGGGCCCGTCTCAGGGCGCTGTTTTAGTATATCATAATATACGGATATTTTTCAAGAATCCTCCGCCCCGCGGAGGAGGCGGGCCTTTCCCTCCGGGCTCAGTTCCCCTCGGCGCCGCCGGCCTGGTACTCATAGAACACCACGGTGACTGTCACCTGGACAGCCCCGTTTTCCCGCTGGGAAAAGGACAGATCCTCCAGCTGGCAGCGGAGCGCGCTCTCCTGAATCCGGTGCAGGATCGACTTGGCCGTGGCGTAGCTGGAGCAGGTAAAGGGCATGGTCACCCGGCGCTCCATCACGTGGTCCTCTCCCTGGGCAGCGGAGAACCGCAGGCTGTACTCCTGGGCGTCGGACAGGATCCCGTTGAGCTCCACCATGATGCTCTGGATATTGTCATAGTACGGCATCTCCTCCGGCGCCTGCTCACCGGACAGCAGCGCGTCCAGCTCCTGCTCCATCTTCTCCTGGCTGGCCAGCATGGCCGCGCTCTGGTCTAAGATGGCGGTGCTCTGCTGGATGCTGGCCTCCAGCCCGGCGGTCCGGTCCGCGGCGGGCAGGTAGAACAGGAACACATAGCCGCAGACCACGGCCAGGATCGCCAGGATCGCCAGCAGCACCCGCTCCCGAATGGTCAGTTTTTTCATGGTGCGGCCTCCTCTCCCGTCGTCAGGTCTATGAACAGATTCACGTCCACGATATTCTGCCGGCCATCCTCCGAGGCGGCGGTGCTCACCGTGGTATGGGCCACCAGCTCCGACTGCTCCAGCTGGGCCACCAGTCCGGCGGTCTCCACCAGGGTGACGCCGGAGAAGGTCACCAGCGCCTGCTGGTCCTGGATGGTCACCTGGGAGATCTCCGCCGCCGGGCGGATCACCTGGTCGATGAGGTCCAGCACGGCCATCCGGTCCGTGAGGGACAGCTCCTCCTGGGTGGGGGCGTAGCGGGTGTAGCGCTCCAGCACCTCCGGGTAGTCCGCCAGCTGCGCCTGGGCGGCCTGGCTCTGCTCCTCCAGGCGGACGGCCTCCGCCTCCAGGCGGTCGATCTCCTGCAGGGGGTCGAAGATCAGGACCTTGCCCAGGGCGCCCAGCACCACCAGGAGGAACAGCACATACAGCAGCACCGTGGCCGGGCGGGCCGTCCGGTCCTCCCGGTAATACAGGTTCATGGTCCGCTTGGAGGGATAGGCACGGCGCTTTTTCCACTCCTCCCGGCTCATATTGCGGTTCCAGTTCATCGCCCGCTCACCTCCTCCATTCGCACTGCCGCCCCCGCGGCATAGGCGCAGGAGCTCTCCAGCCCCGGGCTGGAGCCGGCGGGCACCAAATCGGTCACCGGCAGGACGGGCAGGTCGATCCGCTCCGCCAGCGTCTCCCGCAGGATTTGGACATTGGCCCCGCCGCCGATCAGATACACGCCCTGCAGCTGATTCTGGCGGTATGTATACCGGTAAAAGTTGATGACCTTCAGCGTCTCCACGGCGATCCGGTCGTAGACCCCGCGGCACAGGGGATGGTGCAGCACATCCTCCTGGTTGGCCCGCTTATAGGAGTCCGCCAGTCTGGCGTCGATATGCAGCGCCTCGCCCACGGCCTCGTCCAGGTCCCGGCAGCCCACCGGCACCTGCCGCTCCGCCTGGAGCCGGTCGTCCTGGATCAGGGAGATCATGGTGGACTGCTGTCCCAGGTCGATGAAGCAGAACTCCCTGGAATCGTCGGGATGGGCCGCCAGGCGGGTCTGGACCAGCTGGATCAGCGCCATCTCCTGGGGCAGGATCTTCCGCAGGGAGAAGCCGCCGTCGGCAAACATCCGGATGGCATCCTGCACCAGCTGCCGCTCCACCGCCGCCGTCATCAGAGTCATCTCCTGGGGCTCCTCCTCCCCGGCCGGCTCCTGCCGGCGGCACACGGCGTAGTCGCAGTAGTATTTGCTGGGGTCGTCGTGCATGAAGTCATTGAACTCATAGGGCAGGTTCAGCTCCAGATGCTCAATGGTCATCCGGGGCAGGGTCACCATCCGGCAGAGGCAGCGGCTCCGGGGCAGCACCAGGGCCGCGGGGCCGCCGGGGAGCCGCAGCTCCTTCCGCTTGGCCTTCAGGAAGCCGGAAAAGGCGTGGGGCATGGTGATCGTGTCCCCGTCCATCAGGTTCTCAGGCAGCGGCACCTCGTGGAGCTCCAGCGTCTTTCCCCGCCAGAGGGCCACCTTCATGGCGCTGCTGCCCACGTCAAAGGCCAGTCTGATTTTTCTCTCCATCTCGAATTCTCCTTCTCTCAAAAGGCGAACAGGCTCTGATACCACTGGATGAGCCCGTCACCGAACAAAACCGTCAGCGCCCAGGCCGCCGCCAGAAAGGGGCCGAAGGCGATCTCCCGCCGCCGGTCCCGGCCCGGCAGCAGAGCCCACACCAGGGCCAGCAGACAGCCCAGGAGCAGAAGCAGCAGCATCTCCGGCCACCGCATATACAGCCCCAGCACGAACAGCAGCTTGAGGTCGCCGCCTCCCAGGCTCTCCCGCCCCAGCGCCTTGTCCATCACCAGGGACAGCACCAGCAGGGGCGCCGACACGCTGAGGGCCCCCACCGCCATACCGGCCAGCTGCTCCAGGACCGGGGTGTCCAGCAGCGGCAGAAACGCCACCCGCACCGCCGCGGCAAAGAGCAGGATGCCGTTGGGGATCTCATGGGTGCGCCCGTCCACCAGGGCCAGGGCCAGCAGCGCCGCCCCCAGCAGGAGCCACATGGCCAGCTCCGCCGTCAGGCCGAAGCGCACCGTCAGGCCGGCGAACAGGGCCGCCCCGGCCAGCTCCGCCCACAGGCAGTCCGCCGGGATCTTCGCCCCGCAGTACCGGCACCGCCCCCGGCGGAGCAGCCAGCTCACCACCGGGATCAGGTCAGCGGCCCCCAGGATGTGGCCGCAGGCGTCGCACCGGGAGCGGCCCCGGGGGAGCCAGCCGCCCCCGGCGGCGTACCGGGCGGCGGCGCAGTCCAGAAAGCTGCCCAGCACCGCCCCCAGCACCCCCAGCCATACCGCGGCGTAAATTGTCAGCAATGTCTCGCTGTCCATAGTGGAAGTCTCTCCTTTTTTTCGCAGGGTTTGGGAGAGGGGCCTTTGCCGGACGCCGAAATTTTCGGCACCCCGCAAAGGCGTCTCTCCCCGCCGGGGCCGGGCCCACCCGCCCGGTCCCCGGCAGGGGCGGACGGCCTGGGCCGTCCGCCGTTGGGAATGGTTCAGTAGGATTAGTTACCGCCGCCAGTGGCAGTCCCATCGCCGCCCGCGATGCCGTGAAGGGAGCCTTTTGCTTGGCCTTCGGCACTGTCGACCCATGCAAGGGTCACGGTTCCATCATCACCATTGACAGAGACTCTCAGGACACAATCCTTATGGTGAGTGCACTGACCATAAGGAGTGCCAACCTCATCAAATGTTTTCACTAGCTGGCCATCCTCCGCATTATAGTACCAATCCGTGATGCTCTCTCCAGCGTTTTTTCCCGTCAGATACTCAATAACAGCAGCGGCTTTAGCGGCCCGCTCGTTGGCCTGGTCGGTGGCGATCCGAGCCTTATTCAGGCTGGAGCTCACCAGGGGAATGGAGATGGCCACCAGGATGGCGATGATGGCCACCACGATCAGCATCTCGATCAGAGTGAAGCCCTTCCGGCTTCTCATCTTTTCACGTAAGGTTTTCATGTTCTTCCTCCTCATAATATTACCGGTCTCCCGGCAGATGTACAGATTGATCCGCTTGGGGTATCCGGGGCGGGAGTGGCCGCCCCTCTATGCAAACCCTCCGGCCACCTTAGGGCCTGGAGAGTGGGATCACGGATGAGAGGGCTGGGATTGCTCGTCCCAGGTAATGGTAAAACGGTTGTCAGTCTTGTCGAGAAAGTTTACCTGAATAATCTTCCCTCTATTGTTCTTGCTCTGGCCATAGGGCGTAATCAGCGGGGTGTTGGGGGTCACCGGGATCAGCTGTCCGCTTTCTGCATCGTACAGTAAGGACTGACCTCCTGTATCATTCCAGTCATAACCCTCATCGGTCAGCAAATAGATCACCGCAGCGGCTTTTGCCGCCCGCTCATTTGCCTGGTCTGTGGCCACCCGGGCCTTTTCCAGGCTGGAACTCACCAGGGGGATGGAGATGGCCACCAGGATGGCGATGATGGCCACCACAATCAGCATCTCAATCAGGGTGAAGCCCCTGCGGCTCCGCGGTGTTTTGCAATGTCTCATATCATTTCCTCCCAACATGCCGGACACATGCCGGCTGAATGTTTGCTTCGGAAAACGCGGCCGTCAGATGGCGGCGTACATCGAGAACAAGGGCAGATAGATGGACAGCAGGATCACCAGCACGATAACCGCCATCAGGCAGATGACGATGGGCTCCAGCAGGCTGAGGGCCCGGGCGGTGAG
>ERZ827423.3021-NODE-3021-length-12178-cov-7.859193_pt1 | contig 12178 bp, 6 predicted proteins | sample MGYA00519775_ERZ827423 | MGnify/ENA primary metagenome ERZ827423 (study PRJEB31778, sample SAMEA3449296) | human gut metagenome | biome: human gut; feature: human-associated habitat; material: faeces | place: United Kingdom | collected 2010/2012 ...
TACGCCCCTGCGCGCATAGCGCGCAGTCCGGGGTGCAGGGGCACTGCCCCTGCCTTAGGTGAGGATGCGGCGGAAGTCTTCGCCGGGCTGCTCGGCGGGATAGACCAGGAAGTTGCGCACGTCCAGCTCGATGGCCTTGCCCGCTTCCACGCCAACGCTCTCGTAGGGGTCGGCGATGATGCGCAGCTCCTTGCCGCCGCCCAGATCGATGCGGCAGTCGTCCACGTCGCCCAGATAGAAGTGCGTTTTGACCACGCCGTGCAGCGTGCCCTTGCCCGCCTCGGCGTACTTCACGTGCTCGGGACGGATGCCCACAATCACGTCGCCCTTCGCGTCGCCTTCGTAGGGCAGCTTCTGGCCGCAGCCGTTCAGGGCGATGTATCCCGCCTCTACGCGGCCCTCCAAAAACTCGATTTTGCCCACAAAGTCCGCAATGAAGGGATTGGCGGGCTCATTGTAGATCACCTTGGGGGAGCCCACCTGCTGGATGACGCCCCGGTTGATGACCACGATGCGGTCGCTCATGGCCATGGCCTCGGTCTGGTCGTGGGTGACGTACACCACGGTGATGCCGTACTGCTTCTGAATGTCCTTGATCTCAAAGCGCATGCTCTCGCGCAGCTTTGCGTCCAGATTGGACAGGGGCTCGTCCAGAAGGAGCAGGGCGGGTTCGGCCACCAGCGCGCGGGCCAGCGCAACGCGCTGCTGCTGGCCGCCGGACAGCTGGCTGGGGATCCGATCCCGATACTGGGCCAGATGGACGACCTCCAGCACATGCTCCACCTTCTGCTTAATGGCGGCCTTGTCCACCTTCTTGATCTGCAAGGGGTAGGCCACGTTGTCAAACACGGTCATGTGGGGCCATACGGCGTAGCTCTGGAACACCATGCCGATGTCCCGCTTTTCCGGGGGAATGAACACCTTGTCGGAGGAGACCACCCGGTCGTCGAAGAGCACGCTGCCGCTGGTGGGCTTTTCAAAGCCCGCAATGATGCGCAGCATGGTGGTTTTGCCGCAGCCCGACGGGCCCAGCAAGGTGATGAATTCGCCGTCCGCAAACACGGCGTCAAAGTTTTCCAGCACCGTGGTGTTGCCGAAGGTCTTGGTTACTTTCTGAATGGTTACGCTGGACATGATTCCAACTCCTTTTTGTGGGAAATCCCTTTGCACTTGGTTCGAGCCTTGTCGACCGGCGGCAAGAGGGGTCATATCAATCGGAAGGGGTGTTTTAAGATGGGATGGAACGGCTGACGTAAATCAGATCGAGAATTCGCCCTTGGTGAGCTTGTTGAGCAGGAAGTTCAGGACGACAACGATCATCAGGATGCCGAAGGCCATGGCGCAGCTCTGAGGCTGGCTGGTAAAGGTCCAGTACTCGTACAGCTGGAAGCCGATGGTCTTGGTGGAGTTGGAGTAGAGCAGCGTCGTCATGCTCAGCTCGTAGAAGCTGGGAATGAAGATCAGGAACCAGCCCGCGGCGATGGAGGGGAAGATCAGGGGGCCGGTAATCTTAAGCATGGTGCGCGTCCAGCTTGCGCCGGAAATCTGGCTGCACTCTTCCAGTGAGACGTGAATCTGACTCATGGCGCTGACCACGGTACGCATACCCATCATCAGGTATTTGATGAGATAAGCCACGATCATGATGTAGGCCGTGTTGTAGATGTTCACGCCGAAGTCGCCCTTCATGGTCATAATCAGGCCCAGCGCGATAACCACGGAGGGAGTGCCCGAACCAAGGGTAATCAGGAAGTCCGGCAGCTTGCGACCGCGAATCTTCGTCCGCTGCAGCAGGTAGGACATGGTGCAGGCCACCACGATGCCCACCGTTGCGGTGACCACGCCGAAGATCAGGCTGTTCTTCAGGCAGCTCATGGTCTCCGAGCGGGAGAAGATGGTCTGCCACTGGGTCAGGGTGAAGTTCTCCGGGTCGAAGAGGGACTTGCCCACGTCGATCTTGAAGGAGGTGGTCAGGATGGTGGCAAAGGGAATCAGCACCACGATGGTGGCGAACAGGCTCACCAGCACCGTCAGCGGAATGCGCCACTTGCCCAGATCCACGATGTTGGGCCGGGTGGATTTGCCGGATACGGTGATGTACTGCTTCCGGGCCACGACGAAATCGCTGAGGTAAAGGATGAGAATGGCCAGCGCCATCAGGAACACGGCCAGACCGGTAGCGTCGCTGATGCCCTGCGCCCCCAGACCGTTGTACTCGATGATGCGGGTGGTGACGGTATGCACCTTGCCCGGCGCGCCGATAATGGAGGGAATGCCGTAGCAGCTCATGGCCGCCACGAACACCAGCAGCGCGCCGGCGATCAGGCTGGGGGTCATCATGGGCAGGGTGACGCGGAACACCGTCAGCAGGGGGGACGCGCCGGAAATGCGGCTGGCTTCCTCCAGACTGGGATCCATCTTTTCCATGGCCCGGGAAATGGTGATGAAGGCGTAGGGATAATAGAACGTGGTCAGCACCCAGATCAGTCCGCCCAAGGTGTAGATGTTCAGCGGGCCGGGCGTATCGCCCAGACCGAAAATCATGCGGAAGAACTGATTCATGGTGCCCACGTTGGGGTTCAGCAGCCGCAGCCACGCCATGGCGCCCACATAGGGGGGCACCATGTACGTCAGCACGAACAGGGAACGGAAGAACTTTTTGCCGAACAGATTGGTGCGGCCCACCAGCCACGCCAGCGGGAAGGCGATCAGCGTGCCCAGCACCATGGTGACGGTGGCGGCGATGAGCGTGTTCTTCAGCGCGCCCAGGTTCATCTGGTAGGTGTACAGGCGCTGGAAGACGTCGAAGGTAAAGCTGCCCTCCGGGAAGAAGGCCTTGATGATCAGATACACCATGGGCAGCACCTGGAAGACCAGCATGAAATCCACAATAAGGAGGATAATGGCCCACTTGAAATCCAGATGCCAGCTGTGATCCTTATACAGCATCAGGAACAGAAGCGCGATGTCCAGCGCCAGCAAAATGCCCAGCAGAATGGCCGTGCGGCTGTGGGAGATCAGCACTTGGGAAAGCAGGGTCACGGAACCGTCCGCCGTCATTTCGTAGGCGGAAATGCGGGCCTCGGCGTTGCGGGCCGCTTTTTTCAGGCCGTTCACATGGTCGGTAGGCAGGGGCTCGTTCTCTGCGTTGGCGCTGACCAGAAACAGCTGCATCAGCGCGGCGGCCCGTTCGCTGCCTGTGAGTTCGCCCACGGCGGAAGCGGCCGCCTGCGGCACGGGCGCGTTTTCGTCCAGCACCGCGCGAAGCAGGGCTTCCCGGTTCTGGTCACGCTCCGCGTCCGTCCACTGGGCCAGCAGCTTCTTTTCGGCGGAAGCCACCTTGGGCCCGTTCAGGGAGTAGGTGATGGAAAGCAGCTCCATCGTTTTCTGCTGGAGCTTATCGCCTTCCAGCCCGGCCAGCATTTCGTCCGTGCGGGCGCTCTGGTCGGCCTTGACGGCAGCCGTCCAGTTTTCCTTCAGCAGGGCGGCGGCCTCGAGGGTCAGGGACTCCCGCTCCGCGTCCGTCAGCCTGGCCATGACCGGCTGGATGGACTGGGTATACAGGCTTTCCACTTCGCCGGACAGCTTTTGGATATACCGGTAGCCCACCTCCTGATCGAAGCCAGACTGCTGATACTGCCGGATTCCCCAGAAGCCGCCCAAAATCAGCGCGGCGCCCAGCAAAAACAGGATCAGCAGCGTCAGCTTACACCGGGTTTCGGATGGATCATGTTTGCTTCGTTGAAGCTGTGTCTGCATGAACAGCACTCCCCAGTATGTTGATTAGTCGTTATACGACAGGGGGGAAGCCGCCGTCAGGACAACTTCCCCCATTTGGCATGTCGGTAGGATCAGGCGGAGCCGCATCGGTCGTCGGCTGCAGCGGCGGCGCCTTATTCACCCTTTGCGATTTGCGTTAACCGGATTTACTTCTTTTCGGGAATGGTAACGGCCTCCTGGAACTTGGTGCGGATCTCGTCGCGCATGGTGTAGCAGCGCACCCAGTCAACGCCCATGTCCTTCTCGATCAGGCCGTCGGTGTCCACGGAATCGAAGGGAACCTCAGAGAAGCCCTTCAGCACGGAGTGCATGTAGCCCTCCACCATGAATTTCTGGCCTTCTTCGCTCAGCAGGTAATCGGTGATGGCTTCGCAGGCCTCGATGTTCATGTTGGCGCTGCGGTCTTCCGCCACGGTCATAACGGTGGAGGGGATCAGGATAACGCCGTCGTCGGGATAGATGCAGGCGATCTTGGAGCCGTTTTCCTTGCGCTCCTTCAGCACGGACTCCTCCAGAATCATGATCACGTCGCACTCGCCGGTCTGCAGCTTGGCCAGAGCGGTGGAGCCGGATTCGATCATCACGTCGTTGTTGCCCAGAGCGGTGAAGTACTCATAGCCGTACTTGTCGCTCAGGCTGGCCACGGCCGCCATGGTGGTGCCGGAGGTCAGGGGGTTGCCCATAGAGATACGGCCCTTCAGGCTGGTGTCCTCGGCGAACTCCTTGAAGGTCTTGGGCAGCTCTTCGGGGGTCTTGAGCTCGGGATTGTAGGCCAGCACCATGTTGCACACGCGCACGGGGTACCAGTAGCCTTCCTCGTCATAGGGGAAGCGCAGGTTTTCCTTGACGGGGGTGTCGTAGCTGTGCAGCCAGCCGCCTTCCTTCAGCTCCAGGCTGTAGGCGGGCTCGGCCACCAGCATCATGTCGCAGCCCAGCGTACCGGTTTCCATTTCGCCGGCCAGCTTGGTCTGCAGGGAGCCGGTGCCGCCATAGAAGAAGAAGGAGCCGTCGTTGCCCGGGGTCAGGTTGGGGAATTCGGCCTTCAGGGCTTCGTCCATCATATCGATGACGAACTGGTACATGGAGGTGTAGATCATAACGGTGCCGGTCACGTCCTCGTTCACGGCCAGCGCGGCGGGAGCGACGCACAGGAGCATGGCGATGCACAGTACCAGAGAGACGATTTTCTTCATGAGACAGGTTCCTCCTTTAACTTCGTGAAGTTCTATTTTTACATTGGCGTACCAATGTAGGGTACAGTAAAAAAGCATGCGAAATAAGGGGGTTATCGAGTTGTATCTCATCCTTTTGGCAATTCCTATTTTACCAGAAAACTCCTCCCTTGGCAAGCAAAAAATGTCTGAAACATATCTATTTTTATCCAAAAACGCCCCTTTCACTCTGAAAGGGACGTTCAGAAGCCGTTAAGATTTCAGGCGTTTTCCAGCGCCTTTTTGCCAAGGAGATAAGCGCCCCACAGGCCGCTGACGGGGTACAGGGCCGGGGGAACGATGTAGTCGTCGGTATGGTTCAGCAGGCGGTCGGACTGGACGTAACCGCCCAGCAGACGCAGGGTCTCCTGCCGCACCAGCGGGAACAGGCCCTCCCGCTGCATCACGCCGCCGCCCAGAATGATCTTTTCAGGGCTGACGGTGACGATCAGGTTCTGGCACATCTGGGCCAGATAATGGGCCTCGATCTTGAAAACGGGATGATCGTCCGGCAGCTCCCGTGCGTCGCCCTGCACCCGCGCGCCGATGGCGGGGCCGGCGGCAAGGCCTTCCAGACAGCCGTCATGATAGGGGCACACGCCGTGGGGAATGGGGTCGTCGGGATGGGGCCGCAGCAGCATATGCCCCACCTCGGGGTGCAGCAGACCGTGAACGGTATGGCCGCCCACCACCACGCCGCCGCCGATGCCGGTGCCGACGGTCACATAGACCACATTGCTGCAGCCCTTGGCCGCGCCCATTTCCAGCTCGGCCAACGCAGCGGCGTTCACGTCGGTGTCGATGGCGGCGGGAATGTTCTTTCCCTGCAGCAGCTCCGGCAGCAGGGGGTAATCCTTCCATTTCAGTTTGGGGGTGGAGGTGATGTAGCCATAGGTGGGGGAATCCGGGTTCGGGTCCAGCGGGCCGAAGCTGCCTACGCCCAGCGCGTCGATCTTCCAGCGGTCGAAAAACTGCTGCATGGGCGGCATGGTCACCGCCGGTTCTTCGGTGGGGATGGTCATTCGTTCCAGTTCCTTGCCGGTCTCGTCAAAGGCGGCCAACACCATTTTGGTGCCGCCGGCTTCCAATGCGCCGATGGTCATGTGCGTTCCTTCTTTCCTGATGATGAGCGGGAAGCAATTTAAAAGTTCTCGTCATGATTTTATCCTAACCGGGGCATTTTGGCAAGGGAGGAAGCCGGGCAATATGATTTTTCATTGCCCCCATGGGCGGTTTGCGCTACAATGAAGGGGAAAGTTTTATCGTCATTCGGAAGGACGGAGCCGGAATGAATTTTACCCCTGAACAGCAAAGCGCTATCGACGCGAAAAACCGAGAGCTGCTGGTATCCGCCGCGGCGGGCAGCGGCAAGACCGCCGTACTGGTGCGGCGTATTCTTCATTTGATCCGGGATGAGGACTATTCCATCGACCGGATGCTGGTGGTGACCTATACCCGCGCCGCCGCCGCTGAGCTGCGGGACCGGCTGGAGACCGCCATGCGGGATGCGGCGCTCAGCGACCCCGCCATGGCCCGTCAGGCGGAGCTGGTGGGGCAGTCCCAGATCTCCACCATTCATTCCTATTGCCAGAAGGTCATCCGGGAGCATTTCCGTTTCTGCCAGATCGACCCGCAATTCCGGCTGGGGGACGAGCGCACGCTGCAAAGCCTGTACCGGGACGCGCAGGAGGAAACGCTGGAAGCCCTGTACACCCGCGCCAAAACCGAGGAGGAGCTGGCAGCGCTGCTTCACAAGCTGCCGGAAAAGCAGCTGGTACAGGTGATGGAGCAGGTGTATGCGTTCCTGCTGTCCCGGCCCGACCCGTTGGGATGGCTGAAGGAGCAGACGGAAAAAACGTGGACGCTGGACAATTTGGAAAACGACTCGCTGGCGCAGGTCTTTCTTCGGGAAGGGTCATTGATGCTGGAAGGCGTGATGTGGGTCTGGGACGAAAGCCGCCGCCTGTCGGAGGAAAGCTGCTTCCCCGAAGGGCTGAACCGAACCATCGAAGCCGATCTGGACACGCTGAACACCCTGTCGGAACGAATGCGGGAGGGCTTTTCCTCCATGGTGGCGGGGCTGCAGCAGTGCCGGTTCGTCACCATTGCCCGGGTCAAGCCCGTCACCGGGGACGAGGTGCGCCTTGTCGAACGGTACAAGGCCCTGCGCCAGAGCTACAAGGACAGCATCCAGTCCCTGAAGGCACTTTTGCCCATTCGGCTGGAAACGGCGGTGGACGATATGAACGCCATGGTTCCGGCCCTGCGGGGTCTGTACCGAGCCATGGAGACCTTTCATCTGACCTATCAGCAGAAGAAAATTGACGCTTCTACGCTGGACTTTAACGATCTGGAGCATTTCACGCTGGGCGTGCTCAGCGACCCGGAGCTGAAAAAGCTGGAATCCGCCCGGTTCGACGCGGTATTCGTGGATGAATATCAGGATGTGAGCGCCATTCAGGAGAGCATCCTCAACGGGCTCAAGCGTCCGCCGGAGGAGGACGAAAAGCTTCCTCAGCTGTATTTCTACGTCGGTGATGTGAAACAGAGCATTTACCGGTTCCGTCAGGCGGAACCGGGGCTGTTTCTGCACAAGCTGGAAACCTTCTCCGCGGAGGAAAATGCCGAGAAACGCAAGATCATCCTCAATCGAAATTTCCGCAGCCGAGAGGGCGTGCTGGACGCGGTGAACCGTACCTTCCTGCACGTGATGGATCGCCGGGTGACGGAGATCGACTACGACCGCAGTGCCATGCTCTATCCCGGCGTGCCATCGGAGAAAGACCCCATGACCGAGCTGCATCTGTGTCAGGTGGGCAAAACCAAAGAAGCCCCCAAGACCGAGGCCGAGTGGATCGCCCGGGATATTCTGGACAGGGTGGGCAAGCCCGTGCCCGGCGGCGAGGGCGGCGTGCTCCACTATCGGGATATCGCTATTCTGCTGCCCGTCAGCAAGGGCGTGGCCGATCAGGTGGAAGCGGTGCTGACCGCCCATCAGATCCCCGTGTATTCCGACGCGGGGCAAAGCCCGCTGGCGGGGGAGGAATCCATTCAGGCGGTGCAGCTGCTCATGCTACTGGATAACCCCCGGAACGACACGGCCCTGCTTTCTGTGATGCGCAGCCCGCTGTTCGATTTCGGTGAGCAGGAGCTGGCCCATATCCGGATGAACTTCCCGGACGCGCCCGGCTTCTATGACGCGGTGCAGGGTACGGCGGACTTGCAGGGCGACCCCATGCAGGAGCGCTGCCGGGCGGTGCTGACCCGGCTGGAAGAGGAACGGTTCCTGTTTCGGCACATGAGCCCTCAGGAATATCTTTGGGATGCACTCATGCGCACAGGCCTGTACGCCCATTATGGCGCACAGCCCGGCGGACGGCTGCGGCAGGCGAACCTGCGGATGCTCTGTCTGAAATTGGAGGAGTACTTCCAGCTTCATCAGGAGGGGCTCGGCGGATTTCTGGACTCCATCCGGGAGCGGGAGGTGGGGGACGGCAGCTCGCCCACGGTGGTCAACCCGTGGGAGGACGTGGTGCGCATCATGACCATCCATAAATCCAAGGGACTGGAATTTCCCACGGTGTATGTGATGGGGATGGGGACGGGTCTGAGCCGCAAGCGGCAGACCAGGACCGTCAGCCTGCACGACCGGCTGGGCGTTTCCCTTCTGTATATGAATGAGGAAAAGCGCACAAAGCGGCAAACCCTTATGCAGAGCGGGATTCAGCTCTGTCTCGGCGCGGAGGAACGGGCCGAAAAAGCCCGTCTTCTGTACGTGGCGATGACACGGCCGAAAAATCGTTTAGTGATGATTGGTTCGTCTACGGACGAAAAAAATGCTTTAGAATCGATTCTGGAAAACGTGCTTCGCAAACCATTTGAAATCAACGATTTGGCGGCTGTCCGTTCCGCAGCCTGCTATCTGGATTGGCTGATCCAGTCTATCAAGCCATGGGATGAATTGAACCAGCAGGTGGGCGATGAGTTTCCCACATCATTCTTATGGGAAACCTGTGGTCAACCAGAGCTTTTCGACAATTCCACAGGTTTTCCACATAAAAGTGCCCCTTGGAGGGTAGTTTTCCACATCCCTGCGGAAAAGAGTCCACAGGATATGGAAAAAGAGGAGGATTCCTCTAATGAAGTGCCCGATTTGGAAAAATTGTGGCCATCGAAGCAGGATGCCCAGCTGCCCAGCTTGGGCGACCCTCTTTCCCCCTTGCCGGAATATGAACATTTGCCCTTGAAGCTGGGCGTGACGGCGCTGTGCCGCGCTATGGAGCAGGGACAGCCCCGATCCGCAGATGAAGAGGAGATCGAGACTGCTGAAAGTAAACGCATTCCCCTGACGGTGCAGCGGCCAAGACTGCTCAGCGCCATTGCACAGGAGCCGGCGTTTCTCACAACCCCTGTGGAAAACGCCGGAGCGCTGCGGGGCACGCTGACCCATAAACTGCTGGGTCTGCTGCCGCTGGACGGCGTTCGAGCGCACTGCGGTGAGCTGTACGCTTATATAAAGGAAGAAACGGCTTCACTGGTGGTACGCGGAGTGCTGACGGCCGAGGAAGCGGCGCTGATTCCTCTGGCCCATGTGGAAAAGTTTTTCCTTTCGACGCTGGGTCAGCGGATGCTGCGTTCGACAAACGTCCGCCGGGAGTGGAATTTCAATCTGCATATCACTGAACCCTTTGACACCATCGTACAGGGCGTGATCGACCTGTGCTTTTGGGAGGACGGCGGCTGGGTGCTGGCGGATTATAAGACTGACCATGTGGAAAACGCGGAGGAGCTGATTCCCCGTTATCGCCGTCAGATGACGCTATACCGGCAGGCGCTGGAAAAGGCCACCCCTTACCCCGTGCGGGAATGCGCGTTATATTCTCTTCGACTGGATCAGTCAGTGACGGTGCCGGAATGCTAAAATATGACAAAAATATTTCACTTTCCTGCATGAAAAACGGAATCCCATTCGTTTCTATGATTGTTACAAGAATATTGGGTATTGATTTAGTTGGGTTTTGACGGTATAATCCCATTGAGACTGTAGTGGTATTCCACTGCCGTTTCGTTACAAGATTGTAACATTTCAGAACCGCCCAATGAAAGGTGTGGATAAAATGAAGCAATTCCGCAGCGATAACCGCAAAGGGGGAGCGTCCGCCGCGAAACGCTTGGCGCTGGCGCTGATCCTGATCGTCGCCTGTGCGCTGATGACGGCCTGCTATATGGAGCCTGACCGTGTGGTGGATGCGGGCAACGCTCTGGATAACAGCGGAAAGCAGGATTTCCAGACGGTTATTACCGACACCCCTGCCCCGACCAACACGCCTACGCCCGCTCCTACTTCGTCCAGCGGGCAGCAGATGGACTGGTCAGCGTGGACTTTTGGCGATGATAACGCCACCAATCCGCCCGCCAGCAGCACCGATGCGTCGGGCGTGACCGCTACCAGCACGCCCTCCGGCGGCACCATCACCGTGGGCCTGACCACCGCCACGCCGCGGCCTTCTTCGGCCTCCGCGACGGCTACGCCCAAGCCCACGACCTCTTCCGCCGCCGCTTCCTCCACGCTGAAGGAAGGCTCCTCCGGTTCGGAGGTCAAGACGCTGCAGCAGCGGTTGAAGGAGCTGGGCTACTACAAGGGCTCGGTGGACGGCAAGTACGGCGCTGGCACGGCGGAAGCCGTGAAGGCTTTCCAGCGGGCCAACAAGCTGACGGCGGACGGCAAGGCGGGCAAGAACACCCAGACGGCGCTGTATTCCAAGAACGCCGTGAAGGCCTCTGCCACCAACAGCAGCAGTTCGTCTTCCAGCAGTTCCAGTAGTTCCGGTTCTTCCAGCAGCTCCACATCCTCCAGCTACACCAACGGCCGGACGGATGTGTACCTGCAGATCGGCTCCTCCGGCAAGCAGGTGAAGATTTTGCAGAACCGGCTGATCGTGCTGGGCTATCTGACCGGCACGGCGGACGGCGAGTTTGGCGAGACCACCGAAGCGGCTGTGAAGGCCTTCCAGAAGCGCAACAGCATTTATGACGACGGTGTGGCCGGGCCAACGACCCTGACCAAGCTGTATTCTTCCTCCGCGAAGAAGGCTAGCAGCGTAGTAGCCAATCTTGGATCCATTCGCCCCGGCACCAACGGCAGCGCGGTACGCGCCCTGCAGCAGCAGCTGAAAACGCTTGGCTACTACAGTGGCTCGGTGGACGGCGATTATGGCTCCGGCACTACGGCGGCGGTCACTGCTTTCCAACAAGCCAACGGCCTGACGGCGGACGGCATCGCGGGCAAAGCGACTCAAAACGCTATTTATGCCGCTATCAACGGCGGTTCCAGCTCGAGCGGCGGCAGCTCTTCCGGCAGCAGTACCAGCCCGGCCAGCTACGGCGCGAAGGCTTCCAGCAATGGTTACACGACCATTTCCTCCACCTCCGGTTCCAACAGCTCCAATGTAAAGGCTGTGCAGAGCGCGTTGTCCGCCAAGGGCTACTACAACGGCGATTATGACGGCAGCTACGGCAGCGGCACCGAGCAGGCGGTGAAGGACTTCCAGAAGGCCATGGGCCTGCGGGTCACCGGCATGGCCGGCCCCACCACCCAGCGCCTGCTCTACGGCGGCACTTCCGCCAGCGGCAGCTACTCCAAGCTGCAGCAGGGCGACACCGGCAGCAAGGTAAAGCAGCTGCAGTACGCGCTGTACGAGCTGAAGTACTACGACGGCGACATTACCGGCACCTACGACACCGCCACCACCAACGCGGTGCTCACCTTCCAGCAGGTGCACGGACTGGAAATGGACGGCATTGCGGGCCAGCAGACTCAGCAGATTTTGTTCTCCTCCAGCGCCATTCCCTGCAATATCTAATGAACACATGGAAAACCCCGGTGCGGATATGAAGCCGCACCGGGGTTTTTGATAGGAGGGAAAGTGGGAGACTCCGTTGGAGTAATGGAGCGATGAAATGCGGTAATGATGGGGAGTGTGATTGCCTTGGGATGGGATGACATGTTTCATGAGGTGAATTTCTGTAGCGCTTTATGAGGCCACTTGGGCTGCAAAGCGCTGTTGAATAAAGAAAAGGCGCGTGTATTTCCGCGCCTCAGACTGTCGAAAAAAACTGATTGGCCGTTATTGCCCGCGAACAGCGCTCTGCGGCCCGCTCCCCTACGGGGCGCGGGCTTCGGACTG
>ERZ827423.3023-NODE-3023-length-12171-cov-3.297788_pt1 | contig 12171 bp, 10 predicted proteins | sample MGYA00519775_ERZ827423 | MGnify/ENA primary metagenome ERZ827423 (study PRJEB31778, sample SAMEA3449296) | human gut metagenome | biome: human gut; feature: human-associated habitat; material: faeces | place: United Kingdom | collected 2010/2012 ...
CATATCCCTCAAACCTTATCATCCAGCCCGCTCAGATCTATCTCATATTTCATCTCTCTTACAGCGTCATTTTGGCGGTAAAACATTATCATGTACCAGGGCAGATAACGGACATCTCCCGATTCCAAATTGCCTTTGCAGAAAACCGTCGAGCTTCCGAAATGCCAGCCCTCAACAGACCTTATCCTGTCAAGAGCATTGTGCTTTTTGTAGTCATTTCCCGATTTGACCTCGATAAGCTCAGCGTTCATGCCGTTCTTTACAACAAAATCCACCTCGCCGTATTTCTTGGAATCGTAATAATACAGCTCAAAGCCCTTGCTTTTCAGCTCCTGTGCTATCACGTTTTCAAGAATGCTGCCCAGATTTATTTCCACATTGCCCTGCAGGATATCAAACTGTATGTTTTCCATGCAGGAAGCGCAAAGCAGTCCCGTGTCTCCCATAAAAAGCTTGAAAAGACTGTGCTTGCTGTTGAGCGAAAGGGGAAGCTGCGGCTCGGTCACATTGTAGCAGGGGAGAGCCACCCCTGCGTCGGATATCCACTCAAAGCTGTTTTCATACCGCAGCTGCCGACCGTTCTTATCCACCTTTGTGAGAATGAACCGCCTGTTCTTGTCGTTGAGCTGCGAGGGGATACTGTCGTATATGGCAGTTATTTTTATCTTGTCATTTCCCTCCGCATACTGGGAAATGTCCAGCCTGTACAGCTCGGTGATCTCACGCTGCCTGCGTATCACCTGACCTATGTCATGGGTATTTACATAGCAGCTCACCGCCTCAGGCATTCCGCCAACCACGATATAGCTGTAAAAAAGTTTGAGCATAGTGTCATGCACCGACGGGGAAACGGGCAAATTATCTTCATAGCACCTGCGCAGATGATCTATAGTCTCCCGACGCACGCCGTTGGCGGTGATATATTCCTCGAAATCCATGGGATACATATTATAGATCTCTTCATAGCCCACGGGATAGGACTTTACACGCTTGAGCCGCACGCCCAGCAGCGAGCCTGTTTCAATGTAATCGAACCTGCCGTCCTCCACGAGAAATTTTATGGCTGTCCGTGCATTGGGGCACTCCTGTATCTCGTCCAGAAGCACCAGGGTCTTGCCCGGCTCCATGGGCTTGCGGAGGTATGCGGTGAGATTTGTGATGACCGTATCGGCTGAAAGGTCGCCCTCAAATATTTCCGCCGCACGCTTATCGGATATGAAGTTCAGCTCGACGAAATTTTCATAGTATTCCTGCCCGAACCGGCGGACAAGAGTAGTCTTGCCTATCTGTCTTGCGCCTATGATACACAACGCCTTTTTTGACGGGTTGTTTTTCCACTCCACCAGCCTGTCCCATGCTTTTCTTTTCAACATATTTACCACCTCACGCATTAGTCTGTGCTTTAATTGTAACATTATTCGTGAGTTTAGTCAAGGCAGATGTAACATTTTTCTGAGGTTTCGAGATGAAATGTGTAACAATTTTCAAGAGAATAGTGTCTGAATTTCAGGGCTTTTAGGAGAAAATACTGGGATAATTACGCATAAGTTTAATTATGCGCAGTTAGCGGCGGGCAGTATCGCCCAACCGCCGCCGTGCGGGTTTGTAAGATTGCACAACGCCGAGTAAAAGCCTTGCCGCCGTGCGGGTCTGCAAAAAAACAAGCCGCCGAACAAACCGTGCGTAAGTTGCGTTGAGGGTACACCCTGCCCTCAAAAGATTAAATGTGAAAAACGCAAATACCAAACGCATTTAAGGGGGCGTGCGTACCCCGCTTAATAATGACCGTATCATATTTTCGCCATGCCAATGTTGCACAGCGCAACTCCTTTCCTCGTCTTTTCCTGCGCTGAGAATACCGAACATATATAGGACATTTCTCCGAAATTTGCGGCGCAAACCCTCGAATATACGAATATACGCCCATATGCAGGAAAAGCCCCGAGGACGGGGCTTTATCGACATATTTTGGGAGTATGGGGGCGACCAACATTAGGAGAGACAAAACAACAACCTAAGTACCCGCCCCAATACAGCTACCTTGCGGTATTCCTAGCAATTACATTATAACCCATTTAAAACAATATGTCAAGCCCCCGAGTTATTCATTTTTCGATATAATTTCATCTGCCAACGCATATATCATAGTTACAGCTTCATCGCTATGATTTAAAAGGCGTTGCACCCTTTTGAGGTCTCCGCCGCACTGGTGATATTCTCTAACCGCATAGCCCTTACGGGCTGAATGCGGGCTAACGCCCGCCCCAAGGCGAAAGAACTCCGCCACTCTGCGCACGTCCTTATAGACAGCGAAACGGGTGCGGTGCTGTTTAACGTCAATTCTGTGCTCGAACACATAAATGCGCCCAGCCTGTTGTAACAGCTGTATTTGAAAACGTGGCGACAACGTTATTCTGCGCCGCTTTCCTGTTTTTTCCTCTTTGTACGTCCAACGCCCCTTTCGAACGTCCTCGGTCTTTGTCGCCAGCACATCACCTATCCGCATGCCGTACCGATACGACATTTCAACCGCCAACCGATTGGCGGGCATCAATGCCACAAGTATAGCACGAATAACTTCATCAGAAACCCACCTACTACGCATATTTTAACCCCATTCCACAATACTTAAAATGTTGACTCAGTCCATATCAGCCAGTATCTGAGCGAGTTCCTCGGGACTTGATACCCATTTACTCACGGTATAGTCGCTCTCAAACGCACCAGCAACAACGGGAATGTGTGCGCTTTCGAGGACAAGGACTTTACTTTCAAGCCCCCTGCTACTGTAAAACAAATGTTTAGCCATATCCCCCACACGTGCAGACATGGACTTACTAATATACTTGGTGATGTAGTGGCTAATCTTTTCATGGTCTCTGACAGCTGACAGTGAAATATATCCAAACCGATTACGGTAATACGGGATATCCCAATAGCCGTGTTCATTGCGAACAAGTGCGCTGTCAGGGACGCCGTGAAATAGCCCGTGCATATGCCAGCTTTTGCCGTCATTATGCAATTCAGGCACAAGGAGATATTTCATATTGCACCCATATTTACGGTTAAAATTACCTATCCAGTTTCCGAGGTCTTTTATATAGCCGTCAAGATCTGTACGGTCTTGTTTATCGCCGTCCAACGTCAGTGTAACGAACCACTCCCACGGATTGCAAAGAGCCAGTTCCAGCACACGACCACGTGCCCGACAGATATTATTCGCTAATTTTTCATCGTTTCCGACAGGCTCAGAGACACAAAAATACGACAAGTCGATATCGTCCATTTTATGATTGATACCGTGCTTGAACCAGACTATTTTCGCCTGTTGCCCATAATAGTAAATTCTGCATTGCATACCAAAATACAGAAATATGATACATAGTCAAGTAAAGGGGAGCCGCAAGTGCAGTGGGGACCCCCCCCTACTCCCCCCGCCCCCGCCCCCCAAGGGGCAGGGGAGCGCTAGGAGCCCGCAAGTGCCGACCGTCTCCGTTGGAATGGCGGCAAGGCGGTGTGGGTCTGTAAAAAAGCAAGTCGCCGAAAGGGCGGCGGCGGTGCGCTCCCCTACCCCGCCGCTAATTGAAGCGGGTGCGGGCGGGGTCTGCCCGCCTGCAATTTGCCGCTGTGGTGGCAGGCGCCCAGCCTCCAACCGCCCCCGCCGCATAATTTGTGTTAGGCGCAATTACTCAGCGCGTAAAGGCGCCTAACACTAATTATGCGTAATTAGTATCCGCAGCTATCCTCATACAGCCAGCATAAAATATCAATATTTTTTCTGTATCTGCTTTCTGTAATCCGTGGGCGAAACGCCCGTGTAGGCTCGGAATTTCTTGCTGAAATACAGCATATCTGAAAACCCCAGCGCATCGGCGGTCTCTCCCACCGACATCAGCGTGGAGCGCAGTAAGTGACAGGCACGCTTCATTCTTGCGGCATTGTGATACTGCCCCATGGAGATACCCTTTTCCCGCTTGAACTCCGCCGCAAGCCTGCTGTAGCTCAGATAAAAATGCTCGCTTATGAGTGCCTGAGAAAAATCCCTTTCGGTCTGAGTATCAAGGAAAGCACATATTTTGTCCGATACGCTTTCACCATTCGGCTGCTCCGAACAGATGCGGATAAGGATATCATAAAACTGCGAATTGGTGCGGAGCCTGCTCAATTTATCCGAGCTGTGAAAGGTCTCGCACAGCTTTAAAAGCTTTTCCTCGATAATGCTTCCCGAAAGTCCGCTCATTTTCTTCGGAAGATAGATTTTTCCGCTGGTCTGTCCCTCGTTCAGCGTAAAATGAACATACACCCAGCGGGTGCCTCTTAAAGTCTCGTATTTTCCGAAATGGCGCAGCCCTTTTTTCAGAAATAAAAGCTCCCCCGCACCTATCTCATAGTCAATGTCACATTCCGTAACGTACATCATTCCGTCGGTGACATATATCATGTCATTAAAATCAGCCGTTCTGTCCATATGACGGAAGTTTTCCGTCGCCGTGAGCATATCGCAGTCGGACACAAGCGGCAGGTCTGTTTCAGCTATTGATATATCGGCAATAATATTTTCCATATTATCAGAATTTTTCTCCATTTATAAAGTTTAGTTACAGTATTATAATACATATAGAGCCAAAAGTCAACAGGAGGGCAAACCTTATGAAAACACAGAAGCAGATACCCGTCACCTCATACAAGGCCTCGGGATTTATGGAAAAATATCAGAATATCGTCCATGGCGAAGTTATCCCATATCAGCACAGCGTGTTGTGGGACAAGCTTGAGGGAGTGGAAAAAAGCCACGTAGCGGCGAACTTTATCAATGCCGCAAAGGCTCTCAGAGGAGAGGACGTCGGCGACGGCTTTTACGGAATGGTCTTTCAGGACAGCGACGCTTACAAGTGGCTTGAAGCTGCGGCTTATGCCATTGCCGACAAGCCCGATAAGGAGCTTGAACAGCAGGCTGATGAGCTTATCGGCATCATCGCCGATGCACAGGACAAGGACGGCTATCTGAACACGTACTTTACCGTAAAGGACAAGGAAAAGCGCTGGACAGATCTGCTTGAGGGCCATGAGCTGTACTGTTCGGGGCACCTTATCGAAGCCGCCTGTGCCTACTATGAAGCAACGGGCAAGCGCAGTCTGCTGAACATTGCGGTAAAAAATGCGGAATGTATATACGACCGTTTTATCGCTCAGAAGCATGAGGGTATTCCTGGACACCCGGAGATCGAACTTGCCCTGCTGAGATTATACCGTCTTACCGAAAACAAGCATTTCCTTGAACTTGCCAAAAAATTTATCAACGAGCGAGGAAAAGCTCCCGACTTTTGGGCGAGAGAAGCGAAAAAGCGCAGTTGGAGCGTTTGGAACAGCGACCCATGGGACAATGATTACCGCCAGAGCGCAAAGCCTGTCCGTGAACAGACCGAAGCCACAGGCCATGCCGTCCGTGCGGTGTATCTTTACACAGGAATGGCAGACCTTGCCTCCGAGACCGATGACAAGGAGCTTTTTTCCGCCTGCCGCCGTCTGTGGGAAAACATCGTCCGCAGAAAAATGTACATAACCGGCGGTATCGGCTCCACCGTTCAGGGCGAGGCTTTCACCGTTGACTATGACCTTCCGCCCGACACCGCATACTCCGAGACCTGCGCAGCCGTGGGGCTGATATTCTTTGCGGAAAAGATGCTTGAAAACGACATAAACGGCGAATACGGCGATGTTATGGAGCTTGCTTTTTACAACACCGTCCTTGCGGGAATTCAGCTTGACGGCAAGCGGTTTTTCTATGTAAATCCTCTTGAAGTCGATGAGGGCATTTCGGGAAAAGCGGCGGGCCACCGTCATGTGCTCCCCTCCAGACCCGGGTGGTATGCCTGCGCCTGCTGCCCTCCCAATGCGGCAAGGCTCATCGGCTCCATCGGCAAATATGCCTATGGCGAAAAGGGCGGCACTGTTTTCTGCCATCTTTTCGCTGCGGGAAAAGTAAGCTTTTCAAACGGCATTCAGCTTGAATGTATCACAGACTATCCTTATGATACGAGGGTAAAATATATCATATCGGGCAGCGGCAGGGCAGCTGTGCGCATACCCAAGCGGAGCAGGAGCTTTACCCTCGAAGTAAACGGAAAAGAGGTCTCCGCCACTCCCGAAAACGGATATATTTACATTGACCTGAACGGAAAAACGGAGATAAAACTCACTCTGGACGGAACTCCAAGATTTGTAAGGGCATCAAACAAAGTGCCGAGGCTTACGGGAATGACGGCGCTTATGCGGGGGCCTCTGGTTTACTGCTTTGAGAGTGCCGACAACGGCGATGTGCGGTCGCTGCGCATTGACAGGAGCCAGACTCCCTCTGTGGGAGCATTTGAGCCCGAACTTCTCGGCGGAACGGTAAAGCTCACGGCAAAGGCATTCCGCACAAGTGACTGTGATGACCTTTACTGTGACGAAGCGGAAACTCTTACCCCCTGCGACGCTGTCGCTGTCCCCTATTACACCTGGGGCAACCGCGGCGAGGGTGATATGAGGGTCTGGGTGAATACTGTGAGGTGAATGATGTGACACAGGATAGGCACATGATAGGTATATGATAGACACAAGGAAAAGGGACATATCCATGAGGATATATCCCTTTTTTCATGCTGATCTTTTGCCGAAAGGAGCTTTTGACGTTATTTTTTCTATAGGCTTATGCTCTATATAATAGGCAACGGCGGCTTTACCGATCGTCATTGTACCGCTTGCGGCTATTGAGGAACTTATGACAGAGCCTGCGCAAAATCCAATATTCAGGAACTTTGAAAGCTGTTGGGCTATGACCCTGCAGGTAAGGCCTACTCCTGCGGTGCCGCATAAGCTGAGTATGAACTCCACTGCTGTTTTGGGTGACATCTCCCTGCCGCTGAGCTTTGCTATAAGGCTTACCAGAAAGCACTGGAGCGTAAACAATACATACATATCTGATATGGGTATGGGCGTTGCGGCAACTATTGAGGATATCCCCGCAAATATCTTTGTAAGACGGTCAGCTATCCTTTTCAAAACTGTTTCCAGCCTTGCAGCCATTATCATGCCTGCCTTTGCCCTGCGGTCATGTATGACCTCCAGCAGGATTTCATACAGCTTGTCGATGTTGTACCGTCCGTCAAAGCATATTTCAAGCTCGCCTATCTCCACGGGCGTGAGCTTGTTTATCTCCTTTTCGTCTATCTCCGCACCGTCGGGAGTCTGCCATGACATCAGCGAGCTTACGGCGGCCATGCCGCATATTTTCAGACCGTTGTCATCTATTATCTTTTTGAAATTGTTCTGCTGCTCGCTTATGTTGTCTTTCTTTGTCTGTGAATACTGTGAGGGTATCTTCTGATATGACGGCGCTGTTTCATCGCACTTGTTGAGCACCGCAATGACAGGAAGCTCTGTGCCGCTCAGACTGAGGTACTCTTCCGCAAGCTTCTTCATGAACCTTACATCTTTGTCAACGTCATCTCTGTGTGTGCAGTTGAGCACCAGCACGGCAGCATCGGGAGAAAAGCTTTTTACCGCTTCCATAAGCTCATCTTCGGCGGTGATGTTGCTGTTCAGCTGCTCCGACTCCGCTATACCTCTTGTGTCAAGTATCTCCATAAGCTCCCTGCCATTGTCGCAGCATTTATATGACACAGTGGTGGAAGTGCAGCTTTTTACATTGCTCACCTTTGCCGTATATGAGCCGCACAGGGCATTTATCAGGCTGCTTTTTCCCGCACCCGTTCTTCCCACCAGCAGGAACCTTGGCGGTCTGTGGTCTTCCATATCCTCCATAAATTCTTTAAGCGGCTTATTTTCCAATATTTGTTCCTTGATAAGCTTCTTTACAGGCTCGGAGACCGCATAGGGCAGGCTGTCGATGATGCTGTCCAGTTTATTAAAGAAGTTCTTCATTTCATGTATGTTCTTTTCGATATCCGCATTGTGATCCATCATAAGAATTTCTCCTTTTTCTTTGTTGACCGACTGCCTTCAGGCAGCTGTTTTGTCGGATTTATTACCGATAAATATGTTTATTGCTTTACACAGCCCTATCCTCATCACCATATACAGCAGTGACGGCAGAGCCATCATCGGAGTATAGTCAGATATGGCAGAGGATAATGAGCCAAGTCCGTACAGTCCGAAGCCCAGCAGTCCGCCGAAATCAACTGCGGCGTGCAGTATGATGCTTGTCCACAGCGTACCCGTATAATAGTAGATATCAGCCAGCATTATCCCTGCCGCTGCCGCATTTATTGCCTGCACAGCCACGCCCATAGGTTCAGCCACCCTGAGATTTATCAGGTGCATGATGCCGAAAAGTATCCCCGAAATAACAGCGCCTTTATTGGTATCACGGAAGATGTTCTTCATGCTTTCGGAGATCACTCCCCTGAATATAACTTCCTCGGAAATGCCGATAAGCAGCATATACACCGAAAAAAGGAATATCTCACCAAAGGGCCGCAGAGTGCGCACAGTGTACTTTTGACAAAGCATCACACTGCGGAATATAAATGCGCCTGTCATCTGGATCGCCAGCAGTACGGCTGCGTATTTTCTCCTTTGGGTATATAGCCGCCCTTTCTTTGAGCCGAAAAGGTCAGCTGGAGTTCTGCCGCATATAAAGGCGATACATAATGCGCAGACCGTGTAGAAAAATTCTTTCAGGGTCATTTGCTCCGGCTCTGTGCCGTTTCCTATCAGCATTTCCGTCAGATGCTGTGAAAGCTCCATGAAACGATAATATACCTCCATAATGGCAATGCACAGCATCACAGCAAAGAATTTTCCCCATGCTGATTTTCCCCGACTTTGTGATATAAGCTCCATAAACGGCATTCCCCCCTTTGATATCGCACCTGAATATCAGAACCCGTCTTCACAAGCATATGCGCACGTCTTTTCGGCAAATTTTGCCGCAGTCTGCAACAAAATTATGCTTGAAAATCCGCACACATTTCTTATGAAGACAGGTTCTCAGTCAGCCAGCACCTCCGAAAGCTTTGCTGCATATTCTTTCAGCTCATCATCTCTGCCGAAGCTTTCCACCACAGCCGCTGCTTCCTGCTGAACGGGAACTATACGTGATGAGATGAGCTTTCTGGTAAGATTGTCCTTTACCTTGTTTTCGTCATAAGCAGCAACTATCTTGCGGGCGGTGTTCTTTTCAAAATTGGTCTGGGCGTAGTATGAAGATACGACCGTGCCTGCAATACCTGCTATGGGTCCGAGAATAGCCGCCACAGGTATCAGAGAAGCTGCCAGAGTTGCTGCTCCCATGCCCGCAGCTGCTGCCGCCGCAGAAGTATTGCCTGCCTTACTGTCTTTATCCGCACCCGGAACGGCAGATATGAAGATCTTTTTGTTATTGCTCCTGCTGATGCCTCTTAAAACGGTCTCTTCCAGCTTGTCGGATACGGCTTTATTGTCAGTGGGAAGCTCCATATCCCGCACCTTCCTGTATATCCTGAACAGCGTCTCATCAATGGCTTCCAGAGCCATATCGGAAAGACGGGAGTTCACCAGAGAAAGGATCTTCTGGCGGCCCTCCTTTGTTCTGGTCAGGCCGTTTTCCTTTATAAGAGCGGATAGTACCGCAACATTCATGAGTTTGTCGTATCCGTTGTTGATGACCTCTTTCATTCTGCTTATTTCCCGACTGAAATTATTGTTCAGCTCTGTCATTATGTCCTTCATCTGCTCAGGGGTAAGGCTGACGGTCTCATGGCTGTAAGCATCAAGCTCCTCCCTTAATTTCTGCCTGCCAAGCTCTTTTTCCTTTGTCACTGCTCTTACGCAGAGCTTTACGGCGTTATCGAACTCAAAGTTATGGGAAGCATCGCACACGCCTGAGGTAACGCTCTTATATATTGATGAAAAAGGAACTACCTGACCACCAAGGCTGTCTGCAAGTTTATCCTTTCCTTCGCCGTCATCGCAGATATGGGAAACACACTCAGCTATCATGCCCTTGTACGCTGCCTTAACATCGCTTATCTTCCTGATACCGCTGATCTCAGTATCATCGGTGGGATATCTGTCAGCTTTCGGGATAATAAAGAGCATGTGTTCCGCCATTCTTTCGTTCCATTTCTCTTTTGCGCTGCTCAGGAGCTGTGTGAGCTTAGGAATAAATTCGGCGCTTTCGCTGAGCATTATCATCATTATGTCAGCTCTTCTCATATGTTCCGCAGCGGTTTCATCATCTCTGAAATTGCTGCATATAAAGGAAAATTTGTTCAGCACGGGAGCATTGTGGAAAATGAGGTAATCCTTGTTTGCATCGTTCATTTTTCCGTAGCACGGAAGTCCCAGCTTTTTCTGCGCATTCTCCTTTTCCTTTCTGCTCATGCTGAGAAATGCGGGTATGCAGGAGCTGTCATCATTCTCATAGATATATCCGCTGACGGGATAAACATAGCTTACCCCTGCACAGTCCTGAGCCAGAACTGCTGCATTTTTATATTCTCTTGATATCACAGGGCCTGTGCAGCCCAGAGGCGCATTTATAAGGTACTGCAGCATAGAAAACTTTCCCGATAAGGGCATACCGCACATCAGCATATTTAATACGCCGTATGTGCTTTCAGCCTTTTCCCTGAGCTTCATGCAGCTTTCCGATAAGCAATATTTATCGGAAAGCTCCGCAGCCTTTTTCCATGCGTCAGCCGAAAGTCCGCCACGCTGACCCTCAAGGATATTGCTGTAAACAGGAGTGTTTCCGCTCATTCCCGAGACGAACTCCCCCGGGTCGGTCCCGACGATCTCCAGTGCGTCTATAACACGACCCAGGTTTACCGCTCTTGCATCATTTGAAATATCCGTAAGGTTATCAGCGGTCAGCATAGGCCCCAGCTTTGATAAGCCTGTTATCTCCACACCGGAAGTACCCTGTCTGGCAGCTTCTTCTTTAAAATTGTATTTCATGGCATTGCCTCCTTTTCATCAGGCACAGAGTGCGCTTTGTGGGGTTATGTCGCAGACAGTGCAGGCATTGTCCGCATATCCGCTGCTGTTCAGATACTTAAAAGCGTACCTCAGCCTGTCCATGACCTTGTTTATCTTGTGATTTCTTTTGGCAAGAGTGCGGTCGATGGCTTTGTCAAACACCACACCTTTGCGGTAGAAGCTCATTACGGAAGGGCTGTAATCCGCAGTCATCAGAAAGGAAGTCCGCTTCCCGTCCGTGATGTAAAAGTCCATATTGTTCTCCCGCCTTTTTACCGAGATGACTGCACGCTCATAAATACTGTAGTTCATAGCAATTTCCTTCCTTTTATAATATGAGATTGTCGGCTTCTGCTTTTATATATCTTGATATCGCCATATACTCTAAACGATACCTTATGTTGATTGTATTATATCACCTTTTTTCATGTTTGTCAAGGGTTTTTCCAAAACTTTTTCCGTATTTTGAGATTTTTATATTTTGAAATAGATTTATAGGCGAAATCAATCAATATAATTGCGGCGGATCAGCTTTTTATTGCTCGGGGAGATGGTATAATAAGAAAAGACACAGGCAAATACATGATATTTGCCTGTGTCCGAGTTGTGTTTTAATGGTTCTTTTCATAGGAAAGCCGTTGGATCATTTTGTCTATCTGTTTAAGATAATCTGTTACCGCAGGTATATCTCCGCATTCAGATGCTATTCTTGCGTATGAGATCAAAAATTTCTTTTTTTCCATTTCCAATCTGCTCATATTCATTATTATCGCTGATGCCTTGCATTTCCTGCACTCGGCTTCGCATCGCTGTAAAGATAAATACCCTGCACGTATGTCGTCTATGGTATCTGAAGATACTTTGTCTTTGTATGCCGCTGCGATCATTTCAATAATATCTGCGGAATTATCCATGTTATCATACCTGCTTCATACTGTTCACTATGTCGCTGATGATCATACGAAAATCATTGCCGGATATATTGGCATTGCCGCTGTATCTATAGTAGTTGTTCATCATGTCACTTACAACTTTCATCTTCTCGACCACATCATTGGTATCCGCATTCTTTTTTCTCACGTAAGCTTCAGCTTCAGCCAGAAGATTCTCACGCTGTTTATCCATCTGCTTCAGAACAGCTTCCGATTGTACCTGCATTTTTTTTATTTCCGCAATGCCTTCGGCAAGCGATAATTTCCCTAGGAT
>ERZ827423.3026-NODE-3026-length-12158-cov-2.704453_pt1 | contig 12158 bp, 10 predicted proteins | sample MGYA00519775_ERZ827423 | MGnify/ENA primary metagenome ERZ827423 (study PRJEB31778, sample SAMEA3449296) | human gut metagenome | biome: human gut; feature: human-associated habitat; material: faeces | place: United Kingdom | collected 2010/2012 ...
TACGCCGCTAATGCAGGCATTCCTCCCACGACTTATAGAAGTCGGGGCTTCCTGCCCTGCGGCGTTGGTGAATATGGCTCCATCTACAAAAGATATTACTATGCTTTCTCTTATTTTATCATAGTCTTCACCTTTATCCAACGAGAAATTCACAAGTTTGTTGAGATTATATACTGCTCTTTTGCCGTAGCTGCCAAAATGCGACCTCTGCATCTCCACATCAATAAGCTCTCCTGTGTCAAGTCTTGCTCTGATATCCATAGAAGTCTCCTTCTCGTCCTCTCGGGTTTTAAGTGATATGGGATTTAATATGGTTACGTCAACCACAGGATTCTCTTTCCTGTCAAGAATTAGGTTCAGTACCGCTATCAGCGCTTTTTTTGATCTCTCATTGTCTGCTCCGTATACATAACGAAACACCCAGTCACGTTTCAGTGTCGGCGGCTGCTGTTTTGCTCCATCTGTACAGATATTTTCTGTTCTGTGCGTCATTTATATCCTCCCTGATCAACACCGTTAGTTTAATTTACCATTTTTGTAATCAAACTTAATTGTATCTATATTATTCCTGTGAAGTTATTATATATCACACAAAAGCGCCTCGTCAACACATATTTCTATTTTATGGTATACTTTTTCTTAATTTCCAGTCACCCTGCCTTCTTCCCGCTCTTTATAAAAAAAGTGAAAATGTACGAAATTTAAATTTCTATTTTCACATATCGCACGCAAGGTGCGATAACATTCAATGTGCTTTCTTTGAAACATACGGAAATATCTACAAGTCGATATTTCCTATGTTATGAAAAGAAGCAGAGCATACATTAAAATATGCTCCGCCTCTTTGTAACTGTTTTTTTAACTTCCGAAATCATCCGGACAGAGAGAAAACTATCTGAGTGTTACAGTCTTTGCTTTTGAATTATGGCTGTACGCCTTGTATTTGTTATCACTGTAAGTTCTTACGGATACTTTTACCTTTTTGCCCTTCTGGCTCACAGGCGCATTCTTTGTGATGGTTGTTGTGAAAGTCTTGCCGGTTCCCTTGATTGTCTTGTATTCACCTGTAAAACCATTGGTGCCGGCAACAGTCAGGTATATACCCTTGGTATTGGCCGCCTTCTTGCTGAGTGTTACAGTTATTTTGTATTTAGTTCTGTATTTGTATCTCCACTCGCTTGTATTGAAATATCTTTCCGACCTGACATTTGAAACCTTAACCGATTTGATCACAGGTCTTGTTGCAGGTCCCATCGGCACGTTTTTCAGTGTGTAAACCGGCCCGTAAATTTGAGTGTCTTCCTCGTCATGTCCTGTAATATTGAAACGATCTGTCGCCTGCAGCTCAAAGTTATACTTCTTGCCGGGTTTCAGGACTAATCTCTTTGCAGTGACATTTTCATTCATTCCGTTTAATATTGCATCTGTATTACCATTTGCTGTAACAAGAGTGTACTCTCCTGACTCGAATCTTCTTACATGGTTTGTGTTGAAAACGGCTTTATTTGGATATGTAGTGATACTTATCTGCTTAGGCGGAACCAGTCCTGCATAATATTTGGTTTCAACTCTGCTGTAAACATCGCTTCCCTCATATTTACCTATATAAATAACGGTCAGCAAATACTGTCCGCAGACCAGTTCATTACCATTTTTTAACTTCAAAACTCCATAAGCGACATTGCCTTTGCTGAAATCCCATGACTGATTTCTTATATCTCTTCCATCGCAGGTGAATTTTGTTAGATATTTGTCACCAAATGTTTCAAATTTCACTCCATCAGGCAACTCAATTCTGACATACAGATCATTGTTCAGAACCGGATTGTCAATAACATTCTTGGTATATGATATTACTATGCCATGCTGATATTCCTTGGAATACTTATAGTCAGCATCATTCTTGTTAATTGTTGCCGCGCTTACAGCTGCCGCTGTTGCAGCAATTAACGCTGTTGCCACTGCCAGCACAAACAGCAGCCTGAATAGTTTTGTTTTTTTCATTTTTTCTCTCCTTTCAAAAGAACGGTTTACGATTTAAGATAAGACGTCACCCCCCCCACCCATTTTTCAATGGAGGGGTGACCTGTCACACCTTAAATATTAATCTGATCACAGCCGCATAACGCAGCTACTTATCTAGATTATATCACTTTGCCCGGCTTTGACATGAATCAAAAGATCTATTTTCAAAAAAATAAACCGGGCATACATCAAATATACCTCGCTTCTGTTCGGCTGTTTTTTTAAGTCCGGTATTTCCCGGAAAGAGAAAACCATCTGATTCCTGAAGTCTCCGGCTTTGAAGTATAACTGCATGCCCTGCAGGTCTTAAACAGTTTTGTTTTTTCTCCCCGTTCAGGATAACTGCTTATGATTTGAAACACTATATCAGTATATCACCCCTCATTTTTTAATGGAGGGGTGATCTGTCATACCTTAAGTATTAAATTCAAATTATATAGACATCCCCTTGGGCAGCTATTTGCGTTCAAGCTTGATTGTAACACCTTCGTATTCGAGAACTGCGGTATCACCGTCCACAGTGGCCTCAAACTCATCGGCAATTTTGAATCCGCTGTCTGTTTCGCTCCATTTACCGGTGTCTTTCTCACCTGAGATATTCATTTCACATTTGCCGTTGTCCTCAAGCGTAAATGTGAATTCTCCGTCAAGAAGATCACTTATACTCATTTCCATCCCTGCATAAGATGCCGAAGTTGCAGTCCATGTTCCGACATAAGGGCTTCCTGACATATCCTCACCGCCGCAGGCAGTGAATGCAAAACACATTGCAGCTACTGCAAATACTGTAATTAAAACTTTTATTCTCTTTTTCATTTCCTATTACTCCGTTTCTGTTGCTTCAATATCAAATTTAAGGCTTTCCATTATTGCTTGCGCTTCTTCTGTATCAAGGAAGATTTCGTCTGCCACATTGACTCCCACTACCCTGTCATTGATAACAGTTGTGTAGAAATTGCATTTTTCGCCGTTTCGTGAAGTCTTGTATACATACCAGTCATAGCCTGCAAATGACGCATCGTCAAGAATCTCAATTCCCGAAATTGTCCGGCTGTATTCTTTTACTTCTTTTTTGAGGGTTTCCATTGTAAATGGTGTTTTGCTGCTTGGGCCTGCCTGACAGCCTGCGCTTCCCACAGGATATATCGTCACATCCACATACGGTGATTCTACCGAACCTGCATCGGGAACTTCCTTACAGATTATAAGGTTTTTCCTGCCGAGCATTTCATATTTGTCCGTATAGGTGTATCCGTCAGGTACTATAGCCGTAATTCCTGATACGGTTACTTCTTCAGGGCTGTTGTTTTCCATGCCGTCCCCGTCTTTGGCATCTCCGCAGGCGGCAAATGAAAACGCCATAATCATCGCCAGAAGCAGCACTGATAGTTTTTTCATTTTCTTTTCCTCCGATTGTTTAAATATATTATTGCATTAACATATAAATCTCTGCTCTGCATATCCTCATGCTGAATATGGTCTCCATATACAACACTTCGGCTTGCGCATAATATTTAACGCTCTCCTTCTCTGTTATTACATTGAATTAAGCGCTGCAGTCAGAGCCTTTGCAGTTACGGACGCATTAAAAAACGCATCTATGCGGTGCTCTGTCCTTGCCCTCATAATCGCCTCCGTAAGTTCAGGGTATGCTGTTTCATCCCACAGCAGAATATTCCTGCACTCCGGAAACTTCTCATGTACCGTATCAATAACCTTAAGTCTTGCTCCCAGTCCTGTTTCATGAGTTTCCGGCACCACATCCATAAAAAGCAGATCCGGCTTTTGTGAAACACATTCCCCCGCAACCATATACGGATCAACTGAAGGAATTATAACAGGGTTGAATTTTCCGGTCTGTCTGAGCATGAAAAAAACACTCTCCGAAAATATACGGTTTCTCACGCTGATTGCAATTTTTTTCAATTCTTTCCCTCCATTCCCTCACAGGATCACTCAAACTGCTGTCTATCATTATCATTATTATAGAGGCAGCTCAAATGAGATACATGAACCGAAAGATCTATTTTGCATACATATCTCCTCCGGCGCAGTGATATATTTTGTCGAAATCCGTTTAAAACACCTACCCTTGAGGCTTCTGTTGTGGTAAACTTATCTATAATACTTATTTACAGCGTGAACACCAAAACAGATGTTTTCTGATTACAATACAAACGGAGGCTTAGTATGAAAAAAATTTTACTGCTGCTTGTTTCACTTGCATTTATTATCTCTGCATCAGGCTGCGGAGCCGGATCCGGGCTTGATCCGGACAAGCCTGTAACTCTTACCCTGTGGCATGTATACGGCGAACAGGCAGACTCACCTATGAACAGACTTGTTGATGAATTTAACAGCACAGTCGGCAAAGATAAGGGCATTATCATAAACACAACCCTTATATCAAATACCTCTCAGATAGGCCAGAAGCTGTCTGACTCACAGGAGCAGAAGCCGGGCGCGCTGGATATGCCCGATCTGTTTTTCTGTCACAGCAGCAACGTCAGAGAACTGGGAGTCGAAAATGTGATAAACTGGTACGAATATTTCACAGCCAGCGAGATTGAGAACTATATTCCGGATTTTGTGAATGACGGCGTTGTTGATGATTCACTTGCAGTATTTCCCGTTTCAAAATCAACTCATCTGCTGTTTTTAAACGGTACTGAGTTTAAGCGTTTCTCAAGGGATACAGGCGCAGACTTTGATGATCTTGCAACATGGGAAGGATTTTTTGATACTGCAGCCAGATATTACGAATGGTCGGGAGGCAAGGCTTTCTGCGCATTTGACTATCTGCTTCGCGAAGCAGAGCTTAATGCCGTTTCGGCAGGCGCAGAGCCCGACAGTTTTTACAACGGCAGCTGGTACGATTACGACAACAAAGCCTTCAAAAAATCATGGCTTCAGTTTGCGGATTCTCTTGTCAAAGGACATATTGTCGTTTCCGATCAGTATTCCAATACACAGGTTATGACAGGAGATGTTGCAGGCGGAGTGGGTTCTTCTGCAGGTATACTTTACTATAACGATACGGTTACATATCCCGATAATGCAACAGAGCCCGTAAATCTGCAGATTCTGCCGCTTCCGAAAGCTGAAGGAGGCAGCGCGGTCACAACGCAGGCAGGTGTGGGACTGTGCGCCCTCAAAACAACCTCACAAAAGGCTGAAGCCTCTTCTGTTTTTGCGCACTGGCTTACAGAGAGCGAACGAAATCTTGACTTTGCCGCAGAAACAGGCTATATGCCGGTAACTGTCGAAGCATATGACAAAACAGATTCATACGAATTCAAAAACGAAGCCTATGCACGTCTTTATAAGACGTTATCCGAAGTCAAAGACAGCTGCACTATGGTTCGTGAACCTGCAATGGGCGGATATTACAACAAAGTTTATGCGCTGTACGACAGTCTGAGGCAGTCGCAGGACAGCTTTGCAAAAGAGTTCAGCGCAGGAGCATCTGCTGACAGACTTGCGCTTAAAACATGGAAAATGCTTGAGAATATCAGATAAGGACGGTACTGCTGAATGAACAGAAAAATATTTTCGCAAAAGCTCGCTTCAGGCGGCTCTATGAAACGCAAACTGTTTTTTTATATGTTCATACTGGTTGTATTTATTCTGATAATACTGTTTTTGATACTGTCGCTGCTTGATCAGTTCAAAACCCCGAAAACAGAGCTTTTTGAAATCGTCAGTCTCCAGAACGATACTTTTGAAAGAGAGATTTCCGTACACAGAAACAATCTGGCGATGATGGGTATTCACTTTTCGGAGGATTCAGCGGCAATTATAGACGAATATCTTGACAAAAGAAACATTTCGTTTGACTCACTTGCAAATTCAGAAACCGACATAAACAGGCTTCAGGACAGCCTGTTTGAGACAGTGAAACAGTACCTTAAAGAAGTAGAATGTTCAGGCGCTTTCATGCTGCTTGACACAACTGTCAATACAGATCTTGACGATGCGGAGAATTCCAGAACCGGCATATATCTTCAGGTCAACGGCTACGAAATAGACCACCGGGATTATCTTTTGTACAGAGGGATACCATCTGTAGCCAAAGATCATGGAGTAATGCCGCACAGGAAATGGAAGCTTGAATATAACAGGCATATTTTTCCCGATTATGACTATGTTCTCGGTAATTCATCGCTTCCGTTAGAAACAGCATACCATTTCACAAGGCTTTTCACATTACCCGGAACATCCGAAAAAGCCTCGCTTCTGGCTCTGCCCGTATGCAGCAGCGACGGAACTGCTTATGGAGTCTGCGGCTTTGAAATTTCAGAAAGCCTTTTCAAGCAGATGTACCAGCAGTCCTCAAGCCTTGTACATATGAGTGCTCTGGTCTCTGACAGTTTCAATAATAATATTTTTGATAATTTTCTCAGCTGCGGCACATCTGATAACTACTATTATTCTCCTCAGGGAGAGCTTGCCGTAACCCCCTTCGGAAAAGGGCTGTATGAGTTCAGCAACGATACCGACTCCTTTGTGGGTGTAATCCGAAACAACGATGGTGACAGTGCCGGCAATAAGTTTACGACTGCCGTTATGATTCCTAAGAACGATTATCAGAAAGCGGCTTTCGGAAATGCCGTACGTATGGGCCTGCTGCTTATGCTTATTGTATTCTCTGCAGTCTTTGGCTGTCTGTATTTCACTCATCGTTTCCTTTCACCTGTTATGAAAGGACTGGAGCAGCTTCGCAGCACCAAAACAGCGCAGCGTACAGATATTACCGAGATCAACGACCTGCTTGACTTCCTTGCTGAAAAAGACAACGAAACCGAAAGAACGATTTCGATACTTCAGAATGAGATGTCGGTTTCACGTGATGAGCTTTATCGGCTTCAGAATGAATATAATACGGTGCAGCGTGAATACGAAACAGCGCAGGCTGAGGTTTCAAGACTCGCCTACAGACGCAAAGACGAGGTCGACCCCGATGCGTATCAGCATTTCCTCAAATGTCTGGTGACTCTCACCCCTAAGGAAAAAGAGATTTTCTCACTTTATCTTGACGGCAAGACCACCAGGGAGATCCAGCAGATTTCAGAGATAAATGAGAATACGCTCAAATATCATAACCGTAACATATACAGCAAGCTTGGAGTAAATTCCCGCAAACAGCTTCTGATGTATGCGGCACTGATGAACAAAGAAAATAACGATATACTGTAATAATTAAATCTGTTTATTATTTCATATACTCCAATATATCACCATATCGGCAGTCAGGCTCTCTGCATATGCAATTTGCCCTGCCCGGTAATAATCCCGGCAGGGCCTGTCCAGTATATATTCAACCTTATTTCAGCTTTTTACATCTGCTGCATCTTTCATAACTGCCGCAGCTTCCGCAGCTGTTTCTGTTTTTTATCATATGTATAACCGCGCCTGCTACCGCAGCCGCTATCAGTATCAGAACTATCACAGTAGGAATATTCATAAACCGCTCACCGCCTTTATCCGTTATATCAGGCTGCCTGTAAAATATACAATCCATGCGCATATCCATGCAATCACACACTGGCAGATAACCACACCGACAGCCCACCTGCCGCCAAGTTCTCTTTTGATTGAGGTTATGGCTGCGACACAAGGGGTGTAAAGCAGGCAGAACACCAGAAGCGCCGCTGCCGCAAGCGGTGTGATTATCGAGGCTATATTTATCCCGTCAGTAAGCACCGTCAGTGTTGCAACTACGCTTTCCTTTGCCATAAATCCTGTAATAAGCGCTGTCGATATTCTCCAGTCGCCAAAGCCAAGGGGCGCAAATACCGGAGCTATAAAGCCGGCAAGCATCGCCAGCAGGCTGTCCTGGGAATCGGTAACAACATTAAGCCGGCTGTCAAAGGTCTGCAGGCACCATATTACAATGGTTGCCACAAATATTACCGTAAACGCTCTCTGCAGGAAATCCTTTGCCTTTTCCCAAAGCAGCTGCCCTACATTCTTAGCTCCCGGAAAGCGATAGTTCGGAAGCTCCATAACAAAAGGAACAGGCTCGCCCTTAAACATAATTCCACGTGTAAGAAGTGCAAACAGTATTCCCACTGCAATGCCTGTGAAATACAGTATAATCATCACCAGCGCGCTTTTATCCGGGAAAAACGCTGCCGAGAAAAATCCGTATATAGGCAGCTTAGCCGAGCAGCTCATAAACGGCGTCAGAAGTATGGTCATTTTACGGTCCCTTTCGGACGGCAGTGTCCTGCTTGCCATAACTCCGGGAACAGTACAGCCAAAGCCTATCAGCATAGGAACTATACTTCTTCCGGACAGACCTATTTTTCTGAGCAGCTTGTCCATTACAAAGGCCACCCTTGCCATATATCCGCTGTCCTCTAATATGGACAGGAAAAAAAACAGCGTAACTATTATAGGGAGAAATGCGAGTACGCTTCCCACTCCCTTGAAAATTCCGTCTATAACCAGCGAATGAACCACCGGATTTATCCGGTAGACTTCAAGACCGTGATCCACAAGCTCTGTCACCCAGCCAAGTCCGCTGTCAAGCAAATCTGAAAGAAACGAGCCGATAACTCCGAAGGTAAGCCAGAATACAAGCCCCATTATACATACGAATGCAGGGATTGCCGTATATCTGCCCGTAAGCACCCTGTCTATTTTCACGCTGCGGGCGTGTTCCCTGCTTTCTTTCGGTTTTATTACCGTAGCCTCGCACACCCTGTGTATAAACGACACTCTCATATCTGCAACAGCTGCAGCCTGGTCAAGTCCGCGTTCTTCTTCCATCTGTCGTATGATATGGCCCAGCATGCCCTTTTCGTTGTCATCAAGCTTAAGCTGCTCCAGTATCATACTGTCGCCTTCCGCAAGCTTGCTGGCTGCAAATCTGAGAGGGATCTGTGCCGCTTTTGCGTGGTCCTCAATCAGATGCATTATACCGTGCAGGCATCTGTGTACAGCACCTCTGTGCTCCTCAGGGCTACAGAAATCCGTACGCCCCGGTTTTTCCTGATACTTTGCCACATGTATAGCGTGATCCACAAGCTCGCTTATTCCCTCATTTCTGGCTGCGGATATAGGTACTACCGGAATACCCAGAGTCTGTTCCATCTCGTTGACAAGAACAGCTCCTCCGTTTTCTCTGACCTCGTCCATCATATTAAGGGCAAGCACCATGGGTATATCCAGCTCCATAAGCTGCATTGTCAGATAAAGGTTTCTCTCTATATTTGAGGCATCTACAATATTTATAATGCCCTTAGGCTTGTCTTCCATCAGAAACTGTCTTGTTACGATCTCCTCGCTGGTATACGGTGACATAGAATATATGCCCGGAAGATCCGTAACAAGTGTGTTGCCGTGTCCTTTGATTACTCCGTCTTTTCTGTCTACTGTGACTCCCGGGAAATTGCCTACATGCTGATTTGAGCCTGTAAGCTGGTTAAACAGCGTAGTCTTGCCGCAGTTCTGGTTTCCAACCAGCGCAAAGGTTATTGTCTCACCCTCCGGCAAAGGTAGGCCGTCGGTTTTAACGTGGTATATACCGCCCTCTCCAAGTCCCGGATGCTCTGCCTCTGATTTTTTGCTGCGCAGCTTCTCTTCACCGGCTGCATCGCTGTCAGAATATGATATATCCTCAATTTCTATTTTTTCCGCATCGGCAACTCTGAGCGTAAGCTCATATCCGTGTATTCTGAATTCCATGGGGTCTCCCATAGGGGCAAGCTTCATAAGCTTTATCTCTGCTCCCGGCACAACACCCATATCCAAAAAATGCTGTCTGAGGGCTCCCTGGCCTCCAACTGTTGTAATTCTAGCGCTTTTTCCTATTTCAAGATCTTTTAATAACATATATTTCTCCTGCAGGTTTCAAATTATTCTTGTGTAAATTCCCCGTACCATTCAATAACTGGTCTGAGCTTCATTCTGTCTGTAAAGTCCGCACCTTTATCAAGTATTTTAATAAGCTCCTTTGCCTTTTTTCTCTCGGCTTCATCGGTTCCTGTTTCGGCGGTCTTTTTTAATACGTTTCCGAACACCATAAGCATTTTTTTCTGAACGCCCGTAAGCTTTGAAAAATCCATACCGCCTCGCAGATAAAAAACCGGCATATCGTCAGCTATGCTGTTTTTGGCTCTGAGGTCCTTCATGATACTATCTGCATTTTCGGAAATTCCGCATGGACATACGGCTCTGATATTGTATCTTCTGGCTGCTTTTTTGAGTCCCTCTATTTTGTTTGCGCTTATCCAGCCCATATATATGACGTCATCGCTTTTTGAAAGTGATTTTTTGTCCTCTCCAAGTCCCGCGTTATATGCTGGAAGTGACAGCTTCTCTGACAGCATCTGCGCATATTTTCTCGTAAAGCCCGTATTTGATGTATATATTATCGCTTTCATTTTAATCCTCTCCTTCATCAGGTATATATTCTAATATATCTCCGGGCTGGCAGTCAAGTGCTCTGCATATACCGTTGAGAGTTGTAAATCTGATGGCACTTATTTTGCCTGTCTTTATATTGGAAAGGTTGACATTTGAAATGCCCACCTCCTCTGCCAGACTGTTTAATGACATCTTGCGGTCTGCCATCATACGGTCAAGTCTTAATACTATAGCCATAGCCGCCTCCTACAGTGTTTCGTCTGCCTCCTGCAGCCTGAACAGATGGGACAACCACTCCCGATACCAGTATAAGAATGGCGGTTTTTCTGATCCTTGCCGCGTGCTTTAATTCAAACGGTCTTAATTCCACGCTGATTTCTCTGAATATCCTGTATGCGAGGAATATCATAAACCATACAAATATCTGCTGTGTCATGGCTGTTATGTACTCTGCTGCAATCTGGGAATCAGCCCTCTGACTGTCAAGCGGTGAATGAAATGTAAGCTCTCCCAGTTTAAAAATCGTGTCGTTGGATCCTGGAGTTCCTATCCATATGAGAGCTATAATTTCCATACAGAATCCCACTATTATAGCGATGCTGCATATTTTAAGAACTACGCTTACAGCACTGCTGCTTTTGCTTATTTTAGTCTGAATACTGTTTAATCCGTTCATTTGCCTGCGCCTTTATCTCTGATGGTTACATATTACATCGTCAATTTACCTTTGTAAACAATTTTTTAATGTTTTTCGATAAATTTTTAGCCTTTTTCAAGTCAGACAATAAAAAACAGGCAACTCAGTGTGAATCACCTGTTCTAAAAGCATGTATGATATTATCTGTCCGATATGTGACCTGCTTTTAACTTTGAGAAATAGCTCCTGGTTTCTGTCGCTACAACGCCGCTTAATGCAACCAGCGCTATCAGGTTAGGTATAGCCATAAATCCGTTGAATATATCAGCTATTGTCCATACTGCCTCAAATGTCAGGAAAGGTCCGATGAAAACGGCCGCTATGTAGAGCCACTTGTAAGTCATAAGCACTCCCGTTTTTTTGCCGCCTATGAGATATTCAAGGCATCTTTCGGAATAGTAATCCCATCCGAGAATTGTTGTAAATGCAAAGAATGCAAGGCACAGCATCAGGAAGAAGGCTCCTGTCTGTGTATTCCAAGGAAGTCCCTCACCGAAAGCTGTCGCTGTTACTGCAGCGCCTTCAAGACCTTCAATTCCGTGTGAGTTTGTAACAAGGATTGTAAGCGCAGTCATCATACAGATGATTATTGTGTCAAGGAAGGTACCTGTCATTGTAACAAGACCCTGTCTTACAGGCTCTTTAGTCTGAGCTGCAGCTGCTGCGATAGGCGCTGAACCAAGACCTGCCTCATTTGAGAATACTCCTCTTGCAACACCCTTCTGCATTGCGATAAACATTGCACCCAGCGCTCCGCCTGCTGCGGCTCTTGCTCCGAAAGCTCCCTCAACGATTTCCTTAACTGCTGCAGGGATTTCCTGTATATTAACTATCAGTATTGCAACGCATACTACTACATAAAGCACCATCATAAACGGTACTACCACTGATGATACGCTGGCAATTCTCTTAATTCCGCCGATTACTACAAGCGCTACTGCCGCCGCTACAACTACTGCCGTAACTAGTGTTGCCCATGTATAGCCAATGCCGTTCATTGTAAATGCAATGTGAGCGCCGTTAGGATCTGCAAAGTTGTTTACTGCTGTTGAGATACCGTTTA
>ERZ827423.3029-NODE-3029-length-12141-cov-8.013073_pt1 | contig 12141 bp, 10 predicted proteins | sample MGYA00519775_ERZ827423 | MGnify/ENA primary metagenome ERZ827423 (study PRJEB31778, sample SAMEA3449296) | human gut metagenome | biome: human gut; feature: human-associated habitat; material: faeces | place: United Kingdom | collected 2010/2012 ...
CGCTGCCCACGTCGCTGTTGCCCTTTTTGGTCAGGGGCTGGTACTGGTGGTAGGCACTGCCGTCCTCAAACTGGGTGGCAGCAATGTCCAGAATGCGCTCCCGTGCGCGGGAGGGGATCATGTGAACGAAGCCCAGCAGATCCTGACAGGAATCCCGGAACCCCATGCCGCGGCCGATGCCGCTCTCGTAATAGCTGGCACTGCGGCTCATGTTGAAGGTGACCATGCACTGATACTGGTTCCACAGGCTCACCATCCGGTCCAGCTTTTCCTCGCCGGAGGTCAGCTGCCAGCCCGAGAGCAGTTCCTGCCAGTAGTCGGCCAGTGCCCTGCGGGCGGCATCCACCTGTGCGTCGGTGGCATAGCGGGCCATCATGGCCTCGGCCCGGGCTTTGTTGATGATGCCGGGAGCGCTGAATTTTTCCCCGACCGGGTTTTCAATGTAGCCCAGCCCGAAGATGATGCTCTTTTTCTCGCCCGGTGCCAGCGTGAGATGGAAATGGTGGGCACCCACCGGAGCCCAGCCGTGGGCAATGCTGTTCGAGCAGTGACCGGCTTTGACCGCTTCCGGTGCGGCGGGGCCGCCGTACACGCCGCAGAAGGCATCCCGGCTGGTGTCGAAGCTGGTAACAGGGGCGTTGGCCCAGAACACGGCGTAGTGATCCCGGCGCTCCCGGTACTCTGTCTTATGATAGATGGCACTTTCCACCACTTCCACCTCGCCGGTGGAAAAGTTGCGCTGGAAATTGGAGCTGTCGTCCATGGCATCCCACAGGCAGAACTCCACATAGCTGAACACGTCCAGCGTGCGGGGGGCAGTGGTCTTGTTTTCCAGCGTCAGCCGGTCGATCTCACAGGCATCGCCCCGGGGCACGAACAACTCCTGAGCGGCCGCAATGCCGTTTTTTTCGCCCTGCAGGATCGTGTAGCCCAGACCGTGGCGGCAGGTGTAACTGTCCAGTTCCGTCTTGGCGGGCTGCCAGCCCGGGTTCCAGATGGTGCCGCCATCGTTGATGTAGATGCGGTGGCCGTCCATGTCCAGCGGGGAATTGTTGTAGCGGTAGCGGGTCAGCCGCCGCAGCCGGGCATCCCGGTAAAAGCTGTAACCGCCGCCGGTGTTGGACACCAGACTGAAAAAGTCCTCGCTGCCCAGATAGTTGATCCAGGGCAGGGGAGTGCGGGGCGTGTCGATCACATATTCCCGGCGTGCATCATCAAAATGTCCGAATCTCATAGCCTTGTTCCTCCTTATAGGGTAAACCGGAAATGCTGAAATCATTTGATGGCGAAAACGATTTAGAATTTGCGGCCCAAGGGTGGGAAAGGCACTTGTCACCCTAAGAATAGTCTATCCTGCGGGAAAAATCAAGAGCGGACCTGAAATATACAACAAGGGTGCAGCGGGCTGGTTCAGGGGTGGAAACCGGTATGGGAACGAAAAAATTATCGAACGGTAACGAAATGTAACGAAAACGATACAGACTGCATAATTCTGAGGAAATGAAATCTCGCAACCTGCTGAAATGCAGACTTTTAGGATAAAACTTTTCTTCATCTGCTTGATTTTTAGTGCAAAGTGCGCTATATTGAAATTGCGAAAACGATTTAGGATTCGCTCGGGAGCCTTGAGCGGGTCCCTGTGAGGGAGGGCGGCGAAATGTCATCCTTAAAAGATCTGGCGCGTGAATGCGGTGTCTCGGTGGCAACGGTGAGCAAAGCGCTCAATGGCCAGTCGGACATCTCTGCTGCGACCCGCGACCGTGTCCGCGAGGCGGCCCGCCGGATGGGCTATGTGCCCAATATGGCGGCCCGCGCGATGAAGACCAACCGTACCTACAACCTTGGCGTTCTGTTTGTGGACGAGCGGCAGAGCGGCCTGGCCCATGAGTATTTCTCGGCGGTGCTGGACAGCTTCAAAGTGCAGGTAGAAAAGCTGGGCTACGATATCACCTTTGTCAACCGGAACCTCGGCGGCAGAACAATGACCTATCTGGAGCACTGCCACTACCGGGGCGTGGATGGAGCGGTGATTGCCTGCGTGGATTTCAACGATCCGCAGGTGGTGGAGCTGGTCAACAGTGATGTGCCGGTGGTGACCATCGACCATGTGTTCAACAACCGGATGGCGGTCCTTTCCGATAATGTCAACGGGCTTTCGGCGCTGGTGCGGTACGCCTACGCCAACGGCCACCGCCGCATCGCCTTTATCCATGGCGAGCGCACGGCGGTGACGGAGAACCGGCTGGCGGGCTTCTACAAGAGCTGCGCGGAGCTGGGGCTGCAGGTCCCCGAGGAATATGTGCGCAGCGGTGTGTATCACGATCCCGACCGCTGCGCCGAGGAGACCCGGGCCCTGCTGGCACTGCCCCAGCGGCCCACCTGCATCCTCTTCCCCGATGATTTCTCGGCCATGGGCGGCTGTATCGCTCTGCAGGAAGCGGGCCTGAGCATCCCGGAGGATATTTCCGTGATGGGATATGACGGCATTTACCTCTCCCGCGTGATGAAACCCCAGCTGGTGACCTGGCAGCAGAACACCAAAATGCTGGGCCGGATGGCAGCAGATAAACTGGTGCAGATGATCGAGCATCCCCGTGTGACGCTGGCCGAGCAGATCCCGGTGACAGGAAAACTGCTGGAGGGCGGCTCGGTGCGCAGCATCGAATGAATGGGTTGGATTTGGTTCCGGGCGAACCGGAGCCTTGAATTTGGAACGCTTTTTCACGAAAACCATTGAAGGAGGTTTTTCATTATGAGAAAGATTTCGCGTCGTAATTTCCTGCTGGCTTCCGGTGCAGTTACCATCAGTGCAGCGCTGAGCGCATGCGGCGGCTCCTCTTCTTCTACCGGCGCGGCATCCTCTGCCGCAGCTTCTTCCGCCGCTTCCGCTGCTCCGGCAGCTCAGGGCAAGGTGCTGAATATCTGGTGCTGGAACGACGAGTTCCAGGGCCGCTTCAATAACTATTACCCCGAGGTCGCCTCCATCGCTGAGGATAAATCCACCACCACCCTGAAAGATGGCACCGTTGTCAAGTGGACCATCAACGCCAACGAGAACAACAACTACCAGAACAAGCTGGATGAGGCCCTGCTGAATCAGGACTCCGCCGCCGATGATGACAAGGTAGATATCTTCCTGATCGAGGCTGACTACGCATTGAAGTATGTGGATTCCGATTACGCGCTGGATGTCAAGGCAGACATCGGCCTGACCGATGCCGATTTGGCTGGTCAGTACCAGTACACCAAGGACATCGTTAGCGTGGACGGCAGCCAGCGCGGTACCACCTGGCAGGCGACCCCCGGTCTGTTCGCATACCGCCGCAGCATTGCCAAGGAAGTGCTGGGCACCGATGATCCCACTGAGGTGCAGAGCCATCTGTCCGATTGGGATAAGTTCAACGAGGTGGCTGCACAGGCCTATGCCAAGGGCTACAAGATGCTGTCCGGTTTCGATGATGCTTACCGCACCTTCTCCAACAACGTGGACGCTCCCTGGGTGGACGGCACGACCGTCAAGGTAGACCCCAACATTATGAAGTGGGTCGATCAGACCAAGGAGTACACCGATAAGGGCTACAACAACAAGTCCAGCCTGTGGGACAGCCAGTGGGCAGCCGATCAGGGCCCGAGCGGCAAGGTGTTTGGCTTCTTCTATTCCACCTGGGGCATCAATTTCACCCTGCTGGGCAACTCTCTGGAGACTCCTGTGGCCGAGGGCGGCAAGGAAGAAGTAGGCAACGGCATCTACGGCGATTACGCAGTCTGCGAAGGTCCTCAGCCCTATTACTGGGGCGGCACCTGGATCTGCGCGGCAGCCGGTACCGATAATACCGATATCATCCGCGACGTGATGCAGAAACTGACCTGCGACGAAGCCATTATGAAGCAGATCACCCTGGATACGCAGGATTACACCAACAACGAGAAGGCCATGGAAGAGATCGCAAACAGCGATTATGCCTCCGACTTCCTGGGCGGCCAGAACCATATCGCCCTGTTTGCAGAAGCTGCAAAGAAGATCGATATGTCCAACGCAGGCCCGTACGATCAGGGCCTGAACGAGAGCTTCCAGAATGCCTTCAAGGATTACTTTACCGGCACGGTGGACGAGGATACCGCAAAGGCAAACTTCGAGACCGCCATCAAGGAAAAGTACCCCGAGCTGACCGATGTGGTCTGGCCTGCATAAGCGCAGCCGGAACCTGAAAACCTTTTGAACCGAATCTGAATGGGGCGGGCCGGACGCTGATCCCGCCCGCCCCGTTTTGCTTTGGGCAGTGTACGTCAGGAGGGCAGTTACTATGGGAGCAAAACCAAAGAAGAACGGCTCGATCAGCTATGCAAAGTGGGGCTATATCTTCATTGCACCGTTCTTCCTCATCTTTGCGCTGTTCCAGCTCATTCCACTGGGGTCTACGATCTATTACAGCTTTTTTGAATATTACCGCAGCGGCCTGAAGATCATCGGCCCTACCTTTGTGGGCCTGAAGAACTACATCACCCTGTTTGCAACCGACCTGCCCAAATACTTTGGCAACACGCTGCTGCTCTGGATCATCGGCTTCATCCCGCAGATCGCCATCTCGCTGCTGCTGGCGGCCTGGTTCACCGACCTGCGCCTGAAGCTGAAGGGCCAGACCTTCTTCAAGACAGTCATCTACATGCCCAACCTCATTATGGCTTCGGCATTCGCCATGCTGTTCTTTGCCCTGTTCTCGGATAACGGCCCCGTGAACGCTGCACTGGTGGGCATGGGCATCCTCAAGGAGCCCTTCAGCTTCCTGAACAGTGTCTGGGGCAACCGCGGCCTTATCGGCCTGATGAACTTCCTGATGTGGTTCGGCAATACGACCATCATGCTGATGGCGGCCATTATGGGCGTGGACCCCACCCTGTATGAGGCAGCGGAGCTGGACGGCTGCACCCCGAACCAGATGTTCTGGAAGATCACCATCCCACTCATCCGGCCGATCCTGGTCTATGTGATGATCACTTCGATGATCGGTGGCCTGCAGATGTTCGATGTGCCGCAGATCCTGACCAACGGCAAGGGCGGCCCCGACCGCACCTCCACCACCATGATCATGTACCTGAACAACCACCTGTTCAGCAAGAACTACGGCATGGCCGGCGCGGTCTCGGTGGTGCTGTTCCTGGTGTGCGCAGTGCTCTGCGTGATCGTTTACATGGCCCTGACCAAGGAGGACGACGGCCTGAGCAAGGCCGAGCGCAAGGCCCGCAGGCAGGCGGCCAAACAGGTGAAGGGAGGAAAAGCATAATGTCACACGCAGTCAAGACAAGATCCGAAAAGGCGACCCTTGCGGCCCGCCGCACGGTGTGCTATGCGGCGCTGGTGCTGTTGAGCTTTTTATGCCTGTTCTTCTTCTATGTGCTGGTCATCAATTCCACCCGCACCCATTTTGAGATCCAGAAGGGCTTTTCCTTTCTGCCGGGAAAATCGCTGATGACCAACCTGAAAAACGTGCTGTCGGATGCCAACATCCCGGTGCTGACTGGTGTGCGGAACAGCTTGATCGTGTCCGGCTGCTCGGCTGCCCTCAGTGTCTATTTTTCGGCCCTGACAGCCTACGGCATCTACGCCTATAACTTCCGATTCAAAAAGGCGGCGTTTGCCATCATCCTGCTCATTATGACCATGCCGACCCAGGTCTCGGCGCTGGGTTTCCTGCAGCTCATCACGAAGATGGGCCTGAAGAACAGCTTCATTCCCCTCATCATCCCCAGCATTGCGGCCCCGGCGGTGTTCTTCTTTATGAAGCAGTATCTGGATGCCAGCCTGCCCATGGAGATCGTGGAAGCCGCCCGCATCGATGGCGCAGGGGAGTTCTACACCTTCAACCATATCGTGCTTCCCATTATGAAGCCCGCTCTGGCGGTGCAGGCCATCTTCTCCTTTGTGTCCAGCTGGAACAACTACTTCATCCCCGCACTGGTGCTGGATACGGCAGACAAAAAGACCCTGCCCATCCTCATTGCACAGCTCCGCAGTGCCGACTTCCTCAAGTTCGATATGGGCAAGGTCTATATGCTGGTGGCCATTGCCATCCTGCCCGTGATCATTGTTTATCTGCTGCTGTCCAAGTTCATCGTCCGTGGTGTTGCACTGGGCGGTGTCAAGGGCTGAGCATTCCGTTCTCTCCTTTGGAAAAAGCACCCGCAGCCAGCAGGCCGCGGGTGCTTTTCTATCCTCTCGTGCTCAGTCGGCTTTGGCAATGCGCTGCATCGCGGTGGAAGCAACATACTTCTCCTTGATGGCGCGGAGCTGGGCCATGTGGTCGGTGTTCACGTGGGCCTGCTGCTGGGCTTCGGAGTCCCACTCCTCAACGATGAGCAGCTCGTCCGGGTCGGCGGCGCTCAGGTAGTAATCGTAGCGCTCAAAGCCGTCCTCCTGCTGGACCTTTGCCAGAATGCCGGCAGCGGCGACCTCCTGCAGAAAAGCGTCCCGCTGGCCGGGGAGCATACGGTAGGTGACCAGAAGCATCATGTGTTCCATGGTGAAATCTCCCTTATCATGTTCCAATGTGTGTTCTTTTAGACAAAAGCCGCCGGAAATCGCTTCCCGGCGGCTTTTGCTTATTAGGAGGATCAAAAGATGATCCCTGGAGAACTTAGTTCAGGATGGTCTGCTCGGTCTCGACATCAAAGACGTGGACCTTGTGCGGATCAAATGCAACGCGGACGGTGTCTCCGTTGCGTGCCTTGGAGGTGGGAGCGACACGGGCGGTCATCTTGTTGCCCTTGTACTCCAGGTACAGGTAGATCTCAGCGCCCATCATTTCGGACACATCGACCTGAGCCTCCAGGTGGCAGTCGGGGTGCTTTGCCATAAACTCGGGCTCGTCGTCGATATCCTCAGGACGGATGCCCATCTTGACCTTCTTGCCAACGTAGGAATCCAGCTTGCCGTCAGCGGTCTTTTCCTTGGGCAGGGGAATGGTGTCGCCGCCCAGGTCAATGGCGTACTGATCGCCGTTCTTGGTCACGGTGCCGTCCAGGAAGTTCATCTGGGGGCTGCCGATGAAGCCGGCAACGAACATGTTGCAGGGCATATCGTACAGGTTCTGCGGGGTATCGACCTGCTGGATGACGCCGTCCTTCATAACAACGATGCGGTCGCCCATGGTCATAGCCTCGGTCTGGTCATGGGTAACGTAGATGAAGGTGGTAGCCAGCTTCTTGTGCAGCTTGATGATCTCGGTGCGCATGCTGGTACGCAGCTTTGCATCCAGGTTGGACAGGGGCTCGTCCAGCAGGAAGACTGCCGGGTTACGAACCATTGCACGGCCCAGAGCAACACGCTGACGCTGGCCGCCGGACAGAGCCTTGGGCTTGCGGTCCAGCAGGTGCTCGATCTCCAGGATCTTGGCAGCCTCGTGAACGCGGCGGTCGATCTCATCCTTCGGGGTCTTGCGCAGCTCCAGGCCGAAAGCGATGTTCTTGTAAACGGTCATGTGGGGGTACAGAGCGTAGCTCTGGAACACCATGGCGATATCACGATCCTTGGGAGGAACGTCGTTGATCAGGCGACCGCCGATGTACATTTCGCCCTTGGAGATCTCCTCCAGACCGGCGATCATGCGCAGGGTGGTGGACTTGCCGCAGCCAGAGGGGCCGACGAAGATGATGAACTCCTTATCCTGGATCTCCAGGTTGAAGTCGGTAACAGCAGGAGCAGTAGCGCCCGGATAGATCTTGTAGATGTGCTGGCAGCTAATCGAAGCCATAGGTCATTGCCTCCATTAAAATTTTTCTATGTTACGGCACCTTGACGGTGCACGCTCTCGTTGGTATTATAATAACAGATAACTTTGTGATATAAAATAGCATTTTATTGATTTGAGGTGTCAGATATTGCTTTATGATTGGACAAGTACCGCAGCCCTTGGCGTGGTGCGGGATATCCAGCCCAAAGAACCCCTGACCCTGACCGGCGAGGGGCTGTGGGTCTGCCTGGTCTCCAGCGGCAGATGCACTGCCAGCCTGACCGATGTCTCGCCCTCCCCGGCGGGCAGCGCACTGATCCTGCCGCCCCAGAGTGCGGCGGCGGGCCATCTGGTGCTGAGCCGTGCCCCGTTGACCCTGACCCCGGAAGGGGAGAGCCACCTGCTCTGCATCCAGCTGACCGGGCAGGCGGCGGTGCAGTTCCTTGCCGGGCTGACGGAGCTGCCGTTCCTGGCCCGGGGCGAGACCTGCCCCGCCGCCGCAGAGCTGCTGGGCCGCCTTGCCGCCGAGGCCGATACACCCCGCAGCCGGGCTGCCAGCCAGCTGGCCTTTGCCCTGCTCTGTGAGCTTGCGGGGGCCGACAGCGCCGCCCCGCCCCTGCCGCCGCTGGTGGAGGCCGCCATTGAGGATATCCGCCAGAACTACGCTGGCCTGTACGGCGTGGAGGAGCTCAGTGAGCGGCTGGGAGTCTCCAAGAGCCACCTTGTCCGCACCTTTACCGCCGCCGTAGGGGTGCCCCCGGGGCGCTACCTGACCACCGTGCGGGTGGAAGCTGCCATGCGGCTGCTCCTGCACCGGGAATACACGCTGGATGTCATTGCCAGCCTGTGCGGCTTCTCAGGGGCCAACTACCTGTGCCGGGTGTTCAAAAAAGAGACCGGCCAATCCCCCGCACAGTGGCGGGCCTTGGCCGGTCAGACAGCGCGGCCTCTCAGCCCGGCGGAAAGCCAGCGGGAGCAGGCACTGTATATTTAAAATGTTCAGGAGCCGGGGCAGCACCCGGCTCTTTTCCGCGGTGGTGCTCAGCCGCGCACAGACTGCGGGCGCTTGAGCAGGAACACCGTCAGGGCCAGCGTGATGGCCTCGGCGGCGGGGAAGGCCGACCACACGCCGTTCATGCCGAACAGGGCGCTCAGGATCAGCGAGCAGGTGACGATGGCGGCCACGCCCCGGCTGACCGAGGTGATGGTGGCCTCGGTGGGGCGGTTGACCGCACCCAGGTAGCCCGCCGCAACAATATTGCAGCCTGCAAAGAAGTAGCCCAGGAAGTAGATGCGCATACCGCTGTGGGCATATTCGGCCATCAAAGCAGAGCTCTCGCTGTTGAAGAGGGCAACAAAGGTATCGGTAAAGCCAAACACGGCACTGTACAACACCGCCGCCAGCGCCAGCGCAGTGCCGCAGCCCAGCAGAAGCAGCTTTTTTGCCCCGGCCATCTCGTTTTTGCCGTAGCACTGGCTGATCAGCGGCTGGGCACCCTGGGCCACGCCGTTGAAGATGGCTGTTGCCACCAGCGCAAAGTTTGCCACCACGCCGTAAGCGGCCACGCCCACGTTGCCCGCCAGCCGGAGCAGCAGGAAGTTGAACACGGTGGTGGTCACGGCAGAGGAAAGCTCCCCCACAAAGCCGGAGATGCCCAGCTGGCAGCTCTGCACCAGCAGCCGGGCCGAGGGGGCCTGCCGGACAAAGGTGAGCGTATTGCTCTTTTGAAAAAAGTGGCGGCTGCAGATGGCGATGCTGAGCACCGGCGAGATGGCGGTTGCCAGTGCCGCGCCGGGCAGGCCCAGCCCCATGGGGAAGATGAAGATATAATCGAACACTACATTGAACAGGCTGCCGCTCAGGGTGGCCACCATGGCAAGGGACGGGTCGCCGTCGTTGCGGACGAAGGCCGAGAAGATGTAGTTGCACATGAAGAAGGGCGTGAACAGCAGGAAGATGCGGGTGTAGTTCAGGCCCAGCGCCACGATGTCCCCATCGCCGCCCATGAGCTGCAGGAGCGTGCCCGGGCAGAACGCGCCCGCCAGCATGAACGGGATGGCGATCAGGCAGGCACAGAGGATGGCATTGGAAAAAAACCGCTGCGCCCGCGCCTCGCCCTGCGCCTGCAGGATGGCGTACCGGGTGGCCGCACCCAGGCCGATCATCGAGCCGAAGGCAAAGATCAGGTTGTACATGGGCAGGCAGAGGTTCAGCAGGGTCACGCCGTCGGTGCCCGCCGCCTGGGCGATGAAATAGGTGTCGGCCAGAATATAGCACGATGTGCCGATCAGACCGAAAATATTCTGCGACACATACTTGAAGAACTGCTTTGTCAGGTTCATGGATGCTTCCTTTCCGCGGGGAGAATAGGGGAGTGAAACGTAAAAACGACTACTACTATATCATAAAACTTGGCATATTTCAACGAAAAAGCGAGGAAACACGCCGCCGCTTTTTCCGCTCTAGCGCCGTGGTTTTTATTGACAAGCTCCCGGCTTGCTATTATAATAGAACAGTCATAATAGCATTCGTGCGCGGCTTTGCGGCTGCGTCAATCCAATAGACAAGGAGAAGATCCAAAATGGCACAAGAAATCAAGATGTCCGCTTCCGGCCTGAAGGCGATGCAGGACGAACTGGAATACCTCAAGACGGTCCGCCGCAAGGAGCTGGCCGAGGAGATCAAGGAAGCCCGCAGCCACGGCGACCTTTCTGAGAACAGCGAGTACGATGAAGCCAAGAACACCCAGGGTCTGGTGGAGAACCGCATCACCGAGCTGGAGCAGATGGTCAAGAACGCTGTGATCATCGACGAGAGCGAGCTGAGCGTGGACAGCGTTGCTGTTGGCACCCACGTTTCCATCAAGATGATCGGCGATGATGAGGCCGAGGAGTACGATATCGTTGGCCGCACCGAGGCTGACCCCATCAACGGCAAGATCAGCGACGAGAGCCCCGTGGGCCACGCTCTGCTGGGCAAGGCCGTGGGCGAGAAGGCTGAGGTCCTGCTGCCCTCCGGCCAGACCGTCGAGTACGAAGTGCTGGCCATCACCCACGCCGCAAACTGAGCCTGAACGGGAGGAAACCATGGAAGAGCAAAAGAGAAACCCCGCTCAGGGCCTGTCTGAGAGCGAGCAGGTGCAGGTGCGCCGCCAGAAGCTGGCCGACCTGCAGGCTGCCGGAAACGACCCCTTCACCCTGACCAAGTTCCCGCAGGACGCATACTCTGCCGACCTGAAGGAAGAGTTCAAGGATCTGCCCAACGAGACCGACAGCGGCAAGCAGGTGGCGCTGGCTGGCCGTATGATGTCCAAGCGCGTGATGGGCAAGGCAAGCTTTGCCCACCTGCGCGATGACAAGGGCGATATCCAGCTGTACGTCCGCCGCGACGAGCTGGGCGAGGAGGCCTATGCTGCCTTCAAGAAGCTGGACGTGGGCGATATCATCGGTGTCAAGGGCGAGGTGTTCCGCACCAAGACCGGCGAGCTGAGTGTTCGTGCCACCGAGCTGACCCTGCTGGCCAAGAGCCTGCGCCCCCTGCCCGAGAAGTTCCACGGCCTGACCGATACCGAGATGCGTTACCGTCAGCGCTATGTGGACCTGATCGCCAACCCCGAGGTGAAGGATACCTTCGTCAAGCGCAGCCAGATCCTGAAGGAGATCCGCGCCTATCTGGACGAGAAGGGCTTCCTGGAGGTGGATACCCCCATCCTGACCCCCTTTGAGATCGGTGCCTCTGCCCGCCCCTTCTACACCCACCACAACAGCCTGAACATGGACATGGTGCTGCGCATTGAGACTGAGCTGTACCTCAAGCGCCTGATCGTGGGCGGTATGGACCGCGTGTATGAGGTTGGCCGCATCTTCCGCAACGAGGGCATGGACCCCAAGCACAACCCCGAATTCACCACGGTTGAACTCTATCAGGCCTACGCCGATTTCCACGACATGATGGACATCGCCGAGGGCGTTTACACCACCTTCGCGCAGAAATATCTCGGCAGCTATGAGCTGGAGTGGATGGGCGAAAAGATCAATTTGGCGCCCGGCTGGCCGCGGCTGACGATGGTGGAAGCCGTCAAGAAGTATGTCGGCGTCGACTTCGATGCGATCACCGACGATGCAGAGGCCGTTGCGGCGGCAAAGGCAGTCGGCGTTGAGCTTGCCGACGCCGCTGAAAAGACCTGGGGCAACGCCCTCTACGCCTGCTTCGACCAGAAGGTCGAGGAGCATCTGGTGCAGCCGACCTTTATCACGATGTACCCGGTCGAGGTCAGCCCGCTGACCAAGCGCAGCCCCAAGGACCCGCGCCTGACCGAGCGCTTTGAGTTCTTCATCTGCCGCGCGGAGATGGGCAACGCCTATTCCGAGCTGAACGACCCCATCGACCAGCGCGAACGCTTCATGAAGCAGG
>ERZ827423.3036-NODE-3036-length-12134-cov-4.985512_pt1 | contig 12134 bp, 8 predicted proteins | sample MGYA00519775_ERZ827423 | MGnify/ENA primary metagenome ERZ827423 (study PRJEB31778, sample SAMEA3449296) | human gut metagenome | biome: human gut; feature: human-associated habitat; material: faeces | place: United Kingdom | collected 2010/2012 ...
CTGCCACCAGTACTGCTGGATGACGATGGAGTTGTTCGCGCCGTTGAGCAGGTTGCCCCACGTCGGGGTCGGCAGCGGAATACCGAAGCCGAGGTAGGACAGCGTGGATTCGGTCAGCATGCAGGTCGCGAAATCCAGCGTCATGGAGACGATCAGCAGGCTGACGACGTTGGGCAGGATGTGGCGGAACACGATCGTGTGCTCGCGAATACCCATCGCCTTCGCCGCCGTGACGTATTCCATCTCGCGCTGCGCCAGAATCTGCGCGCGCACGAGGCGGCAGGTCGGCACCCAGCTCAGCACGCCGAGCACGACCATAATCAGGTACATGCGCTGCGTCGGATCGAGCTTCGTGCCGATAACGGCGGAGAGGATCATCGCGAACGGGATGAACGGCAGGCCGCCGACGATCTCCGCGATACGCATGATGAGGATATCAATCCGGCCGCCGAAGTAACCGGCGACGCCGCCGAAGATGATGCCCAGAATCGTCGCGATGACGACGGAAATCGCGCCGACGGTCATCGTCACCTGACCGCCGTTGACGATACGGGTCAGCATGTCGCGGCCAAGGCTGTCCGTGCCGAGCACAAAGCCCTTGAGCCCCCACGTGTACATCGTGCCGTCGCTGGCCAGCGCATAGTTCTGGTAGCTGGAAACGAAGATTTTTTCGATGTTGTCCGCGCTCTGCGCCTTGGCAGGCACGTCAATCTGGCCGTATTTGTTGTTGCCCCAGGAAACCAGATCGCCGTTTTCCAGCAGCGCGGTGTAGTGATAGCGGCCGCCGTAGAGGTGAACGATCTTGGATTCAAGCGCCGGCACATTGGCCTCGCCCTTCACGGCGTTGCCCCAGACATAGACCTCGCCGTCCTCGGTCACGGCCGCGACGGATTTGCTCGTGGAAGCGATATCCACGACGGTCTTGCCCTTCAGCCCCGCCGGAATCTTGGCGAACGGGGAGGTTTTATCCTTGTTGCCGGTGTAGGCCACCGTGCCGTCGGTCATCAGGGCAATATACTCGTTATCCGTCAGCGCAACCTTGGCGATCTTGCCCTGATACTTGCTGCGGATCTTGATATCGGCCATGTTGCCGTTGCCCCAGAGGTAGAGATTGCCGTCCGAGCAGACGATGGCGGAGAACTGGTTGCCCGCTTCGAGCTGCACCACGTCCCAATCCGCGCCGCCGGCCTTCATGGCCTTCTTCATGTCATTGGAGAATTTATCCTGCTGAAGGCGCGTGTTGCCCCAGACATAGACCTCGCCGTCCGTGTCCACCGCGACGACGTGATCCGTACCGGCGGCAATCTGCACCAGATCGGCGCTCTTGATCTCGTCCGGGATGTTCGCCACGTCGATTTTATCGGTGATGCGGGTGTGTCCCCACGTATACAGCTCGCCCTTGTTGTCAATGCCGACGCCGTAGGTGTTGCCGGAGGAGATGTCCTTCACGCCGTTATCCAGCAGCGCCTTCGGCACCTGCATCATGTTGCTTGAGGGCGGCAGGTTGGTCAGCGTGCTGTCCTGCTCGGAGAGATCGAGCACCCAGATGTGCGGACCGACCATCACGAATACGAAAATCGCGAGGAACACGATCAGGCCGAACATGGCCAGCGGGCGATGGGTGAAGTTGCTCACCATCGCGCGCATCGGGGTCTGAATCTTCTCCTCTTCCTCGGTGGAGAGCTCGGGACGCTCGTGCAGGAAGCAGCGCTTGAACCAGCGCACGAGGAAGAATTCTTTTTTCTTGTTGCTCATCGTTCTTCCTCCTTACTTGTCCACACGCACGCGCGGATCGACCAGACCGTAGCTGATATCCATCAGCAGCGAGCCGATCAGGGCGACGATGGTATAGAACATCTGAATCGCGAGCACCAGCTCAAAGTCAAGGTTGCTCAGGCCCGCCCAATAGAGCTTGCCCATGCCGTTCAGCGAGAACGTGTTCTCGATGATGACCGAGCCGGAGAAAATGCTGATGAACCAGCCGATGATCGAGGTGATGATCGGCAGCAGCGCGTTGCGCCACGCATGGGAATAGATGACGACCTTTTCCTTGAGACCCTTTGCGCGCGCGGTGCGGATGTAGTCCATGCTCAGCGCGTCGATCATCGCGCTGCGGACGTAGCGGGTCATGCCGCCCAGCGACGCGAAGGTCATAACGATGACCGGCAGGGTGATGTGGTAGAGCATGTCGATGAACTCGTCCCACTTGGTCGCGTAAATCGCGCCCGCGGTCTTCGTGCCGGAAATCGGGAAGATGCGCCAGAGCACGCAGAAGAAGAACATGAAAATCAGGGCGATGATGTAAATCGGCAGGCTGTAGCCGAGCATCGTCACCACCTGAACGGTGTTATCCACCTTTTTGCCCTTGTGAACCGCGCAGAAAATGCCCAGCGGAATCGTGATCGCCAGCGCCAGAATCGTTGAGAAGATGTTGATGAAGATCGTGTTCTTCATCGGGTCAACGATCACCTCGGTCACGTCCTTCTTGTAGAACTGGGAATAGCCGAAGTTGCCCTGAAGCAGGCCGTTGAAGCCGTTGTTGTCGCCAACATCCGGCCAAAGCCCCATCCAGCGCATGTAGCGAATGACCAGCGGATCGTCAAGACCCATCTTCGCGCGCAGCTCCTGATACAACTGCTCATACTCCGCCGGTTTGAGGCTCTGCTTCTGGGCTTCCAGCTCAGCGCGCGCCGGGTCCGTCGGGATCAGGTTGTACAGCGAATACATTAAAAACGAAACGATGAGAAACACAAGCGCCATGTATCCGATACGCTTGGCAACATATTTGCCCATCTCATCCATCCTCTCTATGGTGTTCTTTCTTTTTCTTTCTCTCTCTCTTGTGGTGCGGCTCATACCGCCATGCACGGGCACGACCGCTCGGCCTGCCCGCGACATCTATATTTTCATCCGCAGGACAAGTGCTTTGCCCTTGAATCATCCCGCCTTTGTGTGTTCAAGGGCAGGGCGCTTGTCCTTCAAAAGGACGTTTCATTCAAAATCAAAAAAGTAGGGAAAAAAGGGGCGGGCAGAACGCCCGCCCCCAATTCTGTGATCGGAACTGAGCAAAAATTACTCGGCAACGGTCGCGTAGAGAATCGCCTGCTGGAACTCCCAGAAGGAATCCTGCGTGTAGTTCTCAAGCCAATCCGGATAGACGGTGATGTAGATGTTGGAGTAGAGCGGGATCTGCGGGAGCAGCTCGTTCCACAGCATCTGGAAGCCCTTCCAGTAGGTCATGTACAGCTGCGTGTTGCTGGAATCCACGCCGTAAACCATGTTCATGGTGAGCGCGTCCATCGTCTCGTTGTACAGACGGTTGAGGTTGTAGCCCTGCGCGACCATATCCGGGTCGAGCGTCCACTCGTAGGACTGGTCGTAGGCCGGGGTGAAGTTGCTGGCCAGGTTGAACATGCCGTAGGTCGGAACGGCGTACTTGTCGCCCTGGGAAGCGTCGCGATAGTAGTAGTTGAGCAGCTCGGTGAAGGTCATCACGTTCTGGTTGATCTTCATGCCGGCCTCAGCGGTCTGCGTGCCCTGCGCAAGCATGACGTTGAGCAGCTCGGAAACCGGGTTGTTCTCGGAAGAGGACCACTCGATGATCAGCGGCATCAGGATGGTGCCGTCGGCGAGGGTGACGTTGTGCGCGTAGGTGCCCGCCTCGACCTCGGTGACCTTCTTGTAGCGGATTTCGCCGGAGCCATCGACATAGTCGCTGCCGTCGGCGTTGTAGACCCAGCCGTCAGCCTTCAGCTCTTCGACGGCCGCTTCCGGATCGTAGGAATACGGATTGAGGGTCATCTCCAGCCACTCTTCGGCCTCCTGATACTGCCACAGGCCGGTGCCGTACATGCCGTTGACGACGCCGCCCCAGCCCTGACAGAAGGTGTTCGCAAACTCGTTGCGATCCAGCAGCAGGGCAACCGCGTGACGGACAGCCTCGAACTGGGTCGGGCCGAAGTCGCACTGGAAGTTCAGCATGCCGTAGCCGGCACGGTCGAACTGCACGTAGTCAAAGCCGCCCTCGGCGATGATGTCCAGCGCCGTGTTGATCTGGTTGCCGTCGGTCACGGTGTCGTAGAAGTTGAAGGCGCCGGTCTTGAGCGCGTCGGCCCAGGTCGCGTCTTCGGTCTTGGTGACGACGATCTTCTCGATGCTCGGCTTCTGGCCTTCGAAGTTGCCCGCGTAGTTCGGGTTGATGGTCAGGGTCGCCTGCAGGGAGCCCTTGTCGAACGCGACAAGGTTGTACGGGCCGGCGGAAACGCGGTCTTCACCGGCGTTGAAGCGGGCGTACTCGAGCTGCTTCTCGATGCCTTCCTTGGTGAAGTCGCCGGCGATGTAGCAGCCCTCGCCATCGTCCTTCAGCTCAACGCCCTCGCCCAGCCAGTACTTGAGGGAGAACGGCTTGAGGCTGATGTAGTTGAGGTCGTAGTAATACGGGATCTTTTCCGCGAGGATGGTCACGGAGAAGGTGTAATCGTCGATCAGGCGAATGCCGGAAACCGCGGTCGCCGTGCCGTCATAGTAGTCCTTGCCGCCGACATAGGTCAGGTGGCCGGTCAGCTTCGCGCCGGTATCCATCGCGACCTTGGAGCAGGAGAAGACCTCGGCCCACAGGAAGTCGGCCGCCTTGATCTCTTCGCCGTTGTTGTAGGTCAGACCCTCGTTGATGGTGACGGTGAACGTCTTGCTGCCATCCGGGTTGACGACGGACTCAATGTTCTTGGCGACGGTCGGGTTCACGACATATTCGCCGCCCTGATTGGTGACGGTGACGCCGTAATCGTTGGTCAGATCACGGATCATCTTGTCGGTCGCGTTGTTCGTCCACCAGGAGCTGGGGGCAAAGTCGCCGCCGATTTCGGTGGAAGAACCATACACGATGGTTCCCTTCTCAGACGTGCCCTCGGCAAACGCCATCGCGCTCGCAGAAACGAGCATGGCCGCCGCCAGAAGCATGGAAAGAAGCTTCTTCATGGATACATCCTCCCAGATAATAAATTATATTTCGTCCGCAGCACGTTCTGCGTCAAAATATCGCGTTCCGATCCGGCTCTTCAAACAGAGCTGGATAAACAATATTACTATACACTGTTTTTTGTTTTCTGTCAATCACGCCGACGGTTTTTTGTCTGCTTTTGCATTCATATTTTTACCTGTTTACCCTGCCGAGTTCCAGAATTTTGCACCAAGTCTCCTCCGTGACTGGAATTCCGTTCTCGCGGTTCTTTGCGCGCGTTCTGTCAAGCCCCTCGCCCGGCGCGTGTACGCCGCAGCCGCCCTCGATGGGCGGCAGGCTGTGCAGGAAGGCGATGGTCTCCTCCATCTGCGCCTCCACGGCCTTCATATCCACGACCGCCGCCGGGTGAATCGCGATGAACACCTGGCTCATGCCCTTTTCGCCGTCGCTCATCAGGCCGATCATGCGGCTCGTGCGCCCGGCGGAGAGCATCGACGCGCAGAGATCCAGCATGATGGACAGCGCGCTGCCCTTCCACATCGCCATCGGCATCATCCGGCCGCTCTCGCAGATCTTCTGGGGATCGCAGGTGGGGTTGCCGTCCGCGTCGTAGCCGCAGGGCGTATCGAGCATCTTGCCCTCCTGCGCCATGATTTCCAGCTTGCCGTAGGCGTACTGGCTCACCGCCATATCCATCACCAGACTGCCCTTTTCGCGCGGGATGGCGAAGGTGATCGGGTTGTTGCCGGTGGAGGGCTCGAGCGTGCCCCACGCCGTCAGGTTCATGCAGGTGTTGGTGAAGCAGATGCCCATCAGCCCCGCGTCCGCCATCGTCAGGCCGTATCGACCCGCGCGCAGCCAGTGGCTGTTGTTGCGCAGCGCGACGCAGGCAATGCCGTGCGCCTTGGCCAGCTCGATGGCGCGCGCCGTCATCTGCTCCGCAATCAGCGGGCCGACGCCGAAATGCGCGTCATAGACCTCCAGCGCGCCGAAGCCGCCGACCTTCTCGGCCTTTGTCACCTTCGGGTCGCAAAGCCCGCTCTCCATATCGCTGATGTATCGCGGATAGCGGTTCATGCCGTGGCTGTAAATGCCGTCCAGCGAGTTGCCCGCGAAGATCTCGGCAAAATGCTTCGCGTCCTCCTCGCCCATGAATCGGGTCAGCCCCTTCGCCATTTCGCGAACGGCCTCGTCGTATTGAACGTAAATCATGCGGATAGTTCCCCCTTATCGGCTGTGATTCCCTTGTTTTTCGCGGCGCGCCTTCTTTTTTCCTGCCAACCGTCGCTGTCAATTTCTGTCGGAGCGATTTCTTTTCGGCACGATCCGCCGCACAAGCCCGAGCAGCGCTTCCTCGATCTGCGCGCTGTATTTCATGGCGAACACAAAAATCAGCAGCCCCGCGCCGCCGATGACCGCCCACGCCCAAACCGGCAGGCTGAGCGACCCGCTGCCCAGCAGCGCCGCGACGATCAGCCCCCACGGCCTGGCCAGCGCCATGATCGCGACAAACCGCCCGAGCGGAATCTTCGTCAGCCCCGCCAGCATGCAGAGCGCGTCATCCGGGAAAAACGGGAAGAGCATCGTCAAAAACAAAAACATATCCTGCTTTTCCTCGATGATCGGCAGGTATTTTTCCATCACGCCCTTGTCCAGAAATCGCTGCACCGCGTTCCGCCCCAGCGCCCGCGCCGCCAAAAATACGATCACAGACCCCGCGATCACCGCCAGCACGCCCAGAATCATCGCCGGCCAGAAACCCAGCGCCAGCGCGCCCGCCATCATCGAAATATTGCTGGGAATCGGCGCGATGATGACCGTCATCATTTGCAGCGCGAAATACACCGCGCCCGCCCAGACGCCCGCGCCCGCGATCACCTCGCGCAGCGCCTCCACCGAGTTGATTTTTTCAAAAAATCCGTTTTTCCAAAGCGCGTAGCCGCCCGCCGCCAAAAGCGCGGCGACAGCCAGCGCAGCCAAAATGATGCGGATTATCTTTTTTCGGTTCACGGTACTCCTTCCGTCTGCCTTTCGGCAGACACCTCCCTCAAAGAGGGAGGTCTTCTGTCAGATGCGCGTCAATGCGCGCTCTCTCCGTTCAATGCGCTCTTCCTTCTTAAATGCGCAACAAGGAGCTCCCTCTTCGAGGGAGCTGGCGCGCGTCAGCGCGACTGAGGGAGTTCCCCCTCACAACACCGCCGCCGCGATCGTATACCCCCATGTAAACACAACCAGCAGCGCCGCGCAGACCGACAGCCCGACGGCGTGCGCCGCGCGGCTTTTCAGGCTCTGCGCCTGCAGGAGCGGCAGCGTTGCCAGCGCGTAAAGATACCGTGCGCCGGAAAGCAGCCACGTCGGGGACAGCACGACGGCCACGTACACAAAACTGTACGCCGCCAGATCGAACGGCAGCTTTTTCTGCCGCGCCGCCAGCAGGATGTAGATATACCCCATCGCCAGAAGCTGAAAGCCCCAAGTGAACAGCCAGTCGTCATCCCCGCAGGTGGAAATCAGGTAGCTGACGGTGTTCGCCGTCGAAGCCCAGAACGAACCGGGCTGCTGATACCAGTTCTCCTTCTGATAGATCAGGTAGGTCATCGGGTCGCCCGTCACCAGCCAGTTGATTCCCCAGTAGATGAACAGGCCGCCGAATACCATGCCCACCTGCGCCAGACAGCGCAGCACCGCCTTCATCCGGAGCCCCTCGCGGGGGATGCGCGCCAGAAACGCGATGATGAACAGGCCGGAGACAATCACCCCCGGCATGCGCGTCAGCGCGCTGGCCATGCCGCACAGCGCCGCGCCCCACGGATGACCGCGCCGCAGCAGGCAGACCGTCGCCAGCGTCAGGCTGATAAACAGCGCCTCCGTGTATGCGCAGGCGAGGAACACGCTCATCGGGCTGAGCAGAAAATACGCGACCGCCAGCCGCGCCCCGCGCCCGCCCAGATGCATCGCCGCCAGATCGTAGAGCAGCGCGGCGCACAACCCCGAGCAGAGCAGCGAAACCAGCGTCCCCGCCGCGAACAGGTTTCCGCCCGTGAAGGCCGAAAACACGCGCGTCACCGCGGGGTACAGCGGGAAGAACACCAGCCGAAGCCGCGCGTCGCCGACGTTCGTATAGCCGTCCCGCGCAATGCCCAGATAATGCCGCACATCCCAGTGCGTCCACAGCGCCTCGAAGGAATCCGCGAACGAATCCGCCCCGCCGCCCTTCCTGTAAAAGGCATACGCCAGCGCGTAGAGCATCAGGCGGGTCGCCACAGCCGCCGCCGCGGCCAGCGCCATGGCCCGTCCGTCCGGCTGTGCCCGAACCGTTTCATTCTCCAGCCCCGAGGCGCTTTCCTCCCCCCGCATCACGCGGGTCAGTCGAACACATAGGCAAACGCCGCAAACGCCCATCAAAATTGCGGACGCTGCGGCGGCTGTCGTTTGTAAAAGATTGGATAGCGCGTCCATCATGCTCCTGCACCTCAGCGCTTGCGCTTTCCGTTTTTCTGCGGGGTCTTCGCCGGGTGATAGGCCTCGTCTTTGCTGACGCGCGGCGGGAGGGCGTTGATCCCGGCGATTTCGTTGCCGTCGTCCTCCTCCATCATCTTCGCCACGCGGCTCACGAGCCCCTTCTTCGGCTTTTTCGCCGCCTCGGCGGCCTGCTGCACCTGCGGCCATTGGGGCGGATCGGGCAGCCGCTCCACCGTTTCGCCGGAAACATAATCGCTGTATGTTCTCGGCTTCTGCTGGGGCGCGCGGCGGCGGCGCGGGGCGGTCTGCGCGTCGGTCTGCGCCGCCTCGTCGCTCTGCGCGGCGCGGCGCGCCATTTCCGCGTCATAGGCCGCTTTTTCCTGCCGATAGCGCGCCATATCCTGCTCGTACTGCACCTTTTGGCGCTCATATTCGGCCAACTGCCGCTGATATTCCGCCTGCGCCTTCTGCCGCTGTGCTTCTTCATAGGCCTTTTGCTGCGCGATGCGCTGCTGCTCGGCTTCGTAGGCTTTTTGCTGTGCGACGCGCTGCTGCTCGGCCTCGTATGCCTTTTGCTGCGCGACGCGCTGCTGCTCGGCTTCATATGCCTTTTGCTGCGCGATGCGCTGCCGCTCGGCCTCGGCCTTCTGCCGCGCCTCTTCCTGCATCTGCTGCTGCCATGCGTCGATCTCCGCGCGGCGGCGCTCCACCTCGGCCGCGCCCGGCCCTTCCGCGCGCACGGCGGAATAGCGCTGGGTTTCGGCCATGCCCTCGGCGGCCTTCGCGCCGTATCTCATGCCGGGGTATGCGCCCAGCTCCTCGTCCGGCACGCTCTGCGCGCGCTGCATGACCTCCTGCGCCTGCCGCTCGTCCATCTGCGGCTGCTGGAGCGGCAGCCACTGTTCTTCTTCTTCCTCTTCCGGCGCACCTGAATCCGTTTGCGCATAGGCGGCGGGCATTTTCTGCGTTTCGTCGCCGCTCGGCGCGCGCTTTTTGCGCTTTTCCTCCTGTTCCGGCTCGGGCATGCGCAGAAAACGGCGCGCCCGCCTCGCCCAGAGGTGATACGGCTGCCAGCGGATCAGCCAAACCAGCCAGTCGATCGCCAGCCCCGCCGCCAGAATCACGACGACAATCAGGACCCAGTTTTTGCCGAGAAATTCCAGCAGAGTCGTGTGGTCGGTGGTAAACAGCGCCCAGATCGCGTTGACCAGCGCGCGCACCCAGCCCATCAGCAGGTTAAACAGCGAATCTGCGAGTGTTCCCATGTTTCCTCCGTTTTATGGCTTCGCCTGCAGCGTGACGGTGACTTCCGGCGAGCTCAGCGCGCAGGTGAACTCCGGCGCGTTGTCGATATGAATCTGCACCGGCAGGGTGTATACGCCCTCCTCCAGCCCGGAAACATCCACAAACAGATGCACGCTCGATGCGTCCAGCGCGTTGATGAAGGTGTAGCCGCCGGTGAGCTGCGCGGTGGTGCTCGCCGTGCTGAGCGAGGCGGTCAGGTGATCCGCCAGCCCGTCCGTCTGAATCGGCAGGCGGCGCAGCGTACATTCGGTCTGCTTTTCGCTGATGCGGGCGGTCACGCCGATCTCGGTCGGCAGCGTGTTTTCAACGCCCGTCAGCTTTTTCAGGCGCACATAGCCCGTCACGTCCTCCGTCGCGCCCCCGATGTTCAGCGGCGAATCCGTCGTCAGCGCGTCGATTGCATCCAGCAGCTCCTGCCGCGCGGCGACGGGCACGGTCTCCTCCGCCAGCTCGATGGCCGTCAGTTCATAGCCCTCCGCCGGTTTGCCCGTCACAAAGCTCTGCGCCTCCAGCGGCACGTTCTTCATCGGCACCAGCTCGGTTTCCACCACGACGGAATTGGTGATGACGGATTGGTTGGTGATTTCCAGCTTGTCGGAAACGACGACGTTCCCCTGCGAATCCTGCAATTCGATGTTCAGCGCGGAGCGATCCGTCATCCGGCGCTCGCTCAGCGCGGATTGATCCAGCCGCGCCACGACGCGCGCCACGCTGGCCACCAGCGACTGCGGGCCGGAGACGGACAGCGTCGTGGGATCGGTCTTATAGCTGTCCAGATACAGCCCTTCCGGGATCGTCCCGGTCATTTCCAGCACGACGGGCACGCGGCGGGTGATGTAGCGCTCCACGTTCACGGTAATTGAGGCCGGTTCGCAGGAGACGACCGGGCCGTAAAGCTGAGAGGAATAATACGTCACACTCAGCTCATTCTCGCCCTCGCCGGTGATCTGGCTCAAATCAAAATGCGGGTTATAGGCCGTGCCGCTGACGCGGTTGTAGTTGGCCTGCGTCACCTCGACGGTCATCTTGACGGCGGGCACCTTTTCAAGGATGTCGTCCATCACGATGTATCCGCGGCTCTTGAGCGCCGCCTCGCCCGTCACCGTGACGGCGACGTTGGCGAACGTCTTCTGCCGCGTCAGCGTGCCGTCGGAGGCGACCAGCGCGCTCCAGCAGACCACCGCCGCGAGCGCGGAAACGGTGATGAGAAACGGCTTACCGGCCACCACCCTGGCGATGATCCGCCGCAGCTTGCGGAACGGGCCGCGTCCCTCAGGCTTTCTTGTCGGCCTGCTGTTCATCATGGGCGCCCTTCCTCCTTTGCTTGAAATGCAGCAGCGGCACACGGGCGTCCTTGTCCTGTGCGTCGTAAATGCCATGGAGAATCTGCCGCAGGGAAGCCTCGTCCAGATGGCGGACGAGCCTGCCGCCCTCGGCCATGGAGATGATTCCCGTCTCCTCGGAGACGATGAACACCTTCGCATCCGAAATTTCGCTCACGCCCAGACCCGCGCGGTGGCGCGTACCCAAATCGCGCCCCACGCCCGTGGTATCCGACAGGCGCAGCAAACAGGCCGCCGCGATCACGCGGTCGCCGCGAACCACCACCGCGCCGTCATGCAGCGGGGTATTCGGCTCGAAGATGTTTTCAATCAGCGGCTGGGAGATGACGCCGTCCACGCGAGTGCCGGTGGCGATTACGTCGTTCAGCCGGATCTTGTTTTCAATGACGATCAGCGCGCCGACCTTGCGCCGCGCCATGTGCTCCAGCGCGAGGATCATTTCGTCGATAATCAATTCGGCGTTGCCCGCCTGCACGAGCGCGGTCGAGCTGTCAAACACGCTGTTGTTGCCCAGCTCTTCCAGAATACGCCGGATTTCGGATTGAAACAGCACAATCAGCAGCACCGGCCCGGCGTTAATCATCCACGCCAGCAGCGCGTGGATGGTGCGCATGCCGAGCACGTCGCTGAGCCATGTCGCAATCAGCAAAATGATGATACCCTTGATCGTCTGTGACACGCGCGTCTGCCTGACGTGCACGAGCAGCTCATAAATGATGATGGTCAGCAGCAGGATATCGATCAGGTCGATCAGACGCGGCCTGTTGAATACGTTCCACAGGATTGCTGATATCTGTTCCCCAATCGCGTTCAAGGCACTTCCTCCCATCTATAACGGCATGTGTTTCTATTATACACCATCGCCATTCTTTCGGACAGGGGATATCGTTTGTTATTTTTGTAAAATTTTGTGGCGGTTTGTGAACGACGCCTTCCGTCTGCCTCCGGCTGCCACCCAAGGCGCAAAAAATATTGAGACTGTCAAGCCACTCCCGATCATTCAAGAATCAAAAACTAAGCATTTTCAGAATATGGGGCTTTGCCCCATCGCCCCACCAAAGGGC
>ERZ827423.3043-NODE-3043-length-12109-cov-59.275510_pt1 | contig 12109 bp, 9 predicted proteins | sample MGYA00519775_ERZ827423 | MGnify/ENA primary metagenome ERZ827423 (study PRJEB31778, sample SAMEA3449296) | human gut metagenome | biome: human gut; feature: human-associated habitat; material: faeces | place: United Kingdom | collected 2010/2012 ...
GCTTTCAGTTGCTCGGTCACGCCGTTTTGCTCTGCCAGTGACCGCACGATCAGCTTCATGCGGTTTCGTGCCGCTTCGTCAATCTTAGCGCAATACTGTCTTACATACACCCAGCTATAGCCGGGGGCGCGTTTTTTGCTGCTTGCCGGGGTTATTTCAGCAGGTTGAAGCCCATGATAACGGCGCCCAGCAGCACAAGGACAATGCCGGTGGCGCGGTTCAGGGTCTTCGGCGCGGCTTTGTTGGCAAATACCGCTGCGATCCGCGCCCAGATCAGCGTGAACACCACGCACAGGGCAAGCACTGTCCAGTCCGGTGCGCCGCCGATGGTAAAGTGGGAGATAGCGCCGGTCAGCGCGGTGAAGGTCATGATGAACACACTGGTGCCCACGGCGGTTTTCAGCTCGTAGCCCAGCACACTGGTCAGGATCAGCAGCATCATCATGCCGCCGCCCGCGCCCACGAAGCCGCAGATAAAGCCGATCAGAATGCCGCACACAGCGGACTGAACGGCGCGCTTCTTGGCGGATACGCCCTGCATGGCCTCCTTGGTGGTCATAACGGGGCGGACGATGAACTTGACGCCCAGCAGGAAGGTCATGAATACGGAGAAGCCTCCCATGGTGTGGGAGGGGAGAAGGCTGGCGATATAGCTGCCCACCACGGTGAACAGAAGCACCGCCGCCATCATGATAAGGCCGTTGCGCACGTCCAGATTCCTGTTTTTATGATAGGTGTAGGCGGAGACGGCGCTGGCCAGCACGTCCGATGCCAGCGCGATGCCCACGGCCATATAGGGATCCATGCCCAGAAAGGTGATGAGCATGGGGCTGATGACCGCCGCGGCGCTCATGCCGGCAAAGCCGGTGCCCAGACCGGCGCCCATGCCGGCGAAGAACGTGACGGCCAGTATAGTGATGAACTTCATGCGGTATTCCTCCGAAGCGCGCCCCCGGCAAAGCCGGGGGCGCACTCGCTCGTTATTTCTTCAGTATCTCCATGAACTGCTCGCCGGTGATGGTCTCCTTCTCATACAGGAAGCTGGCCAGCTCATCCAGCTTGGCGCGGTTGTCGGCGAGGATCTTCAGCGCCTTCTCGTGCTGCTGCTTCACCAGCTCCACCACCTGCCGGTCGATCTCCGTCTGGGTGTCGGCGGAGCAGGCCAGCGACGCGTCGCCGCCCAGATACTGGTTGGTGACCGCCTCCAGCGCCACCATGTCGAAGTCCTTGCTCATGCCGTAGCGGGTGATCATGGCGCGTGCCAGCTTGGTGGCCTGCTCGATGTCGTTGGAGGCGCCGGTGGTGATGGAGCCGAACACCGTCTCCTCGGCGGCGCGGCCGCCGGTGAGGGTGGCGATCTTGTTCTCCATCTCCTCCTGGGTCATCAGGTAGTGGTTGCCCTCCTCCACCTGCATGGTGTAGCCCAGTGCGCCGGAGGTGCGGGGCACGATGGTGATCTTCTGCACCGGGGCGGAGTGGCTTTGCAGCGCGGCCACCAGCGCGTGGCCGATCTCATGGTAGGACACGATCTTCTTCTCGTGGTCGGTCATGATGGCGTTCTTCTTCTGATAGCCCGCGATGACCACCTCGATGCTCTCCTCCAGATCGGCCTGGGTCGCAAAGCGCCTGCCGTCCCGGACGGCGCGCAGCGCCGCCTCGTTGACGATGTTGGCCAGCTCCGCGCCGGAAGCGCCGGAGGCCATCCGCGCCACCTTGTTGAAATCCACGTCCTCGGCGATCTTGATCTTTTTGGCGTGTACTTTCAATATGGCCTCGCGCCCCAGCAGGTCGGGCAGCTCCACCGGCACCCGCCGGTCGAAGCGCCCCGGACGGGTCAGCGCCGGGTCGAGGGATTCCGGGCGGTTGGTGGCCGCCAGAATGATGACGCCGTTGCTGCTGTCGAAGCCGTCCATCTCGGTGAGCAGCTGGTTCAGGGTCTGCTCCCGCTCGTCATTGCCGCCGTACTGGCCGCCGCTGCGCTTCTGGCCGATGGCGTCGATCTCGTCGATGAACACGATGCAGGGGGCTTTCTCCTTGGCCTGCTTGAACAGGTCGCGCACCTTGGACGCGCCCATGCCCACGAACATCTCCACGAACTCCGAGCCGGACATGGAGAAGAAGGGCACGTTGGCTTCGCCGGCCACGGCCTTGGCCAGCATGGTCTTGCCGGTGCCCGGAGGGCCCACCAGCAGGATGCCCTTGGGCATGGAGGCACCGATCTCCTTGTACTTGCTGGGGTCGTGGAGGTAGTTGACCACCTCCTGCAGATTCTCCTTGGCCTCGTCCTCACCGGCCACATCGTCAAACTTGATGCCCTCGGCAGATTTGACGTAGATCTTGGCGTCGGAGCGGCCCATGTTGAACATCATGGAGTTGCTTCCGCCGCCCATTTTCTTCATCAGGCTGCGGGAAACCAGCTGCCCGATGGCGATGAAGAGCACCAGCGGCAGCACCCAGGCCAGAATGTCCGTCAGCAGGGAGGTCTGCTCGATCTCCTCGCCGGTGGTGGAGATGCCCGCGTCCAGCAGGCGCTGCACCATGTCGTCGTCGGGCACGATGGCCGTCTTGTAGATGGTCTTTTCGTCCTTGTCGGTGAACAGGATGCGGTTGCTCTGCTGCTGGATCTCCACCTTGCCGATCTCCTTATTCTCGTTCATGGAGACGAAGGTGTTGTAATCCACCTCCTGTATCTGGTGCTCCGCCAGCCACGGCATGGCCAGCATGTTGAACAGCACCACCAGCAGGATAGCCGCCAGATAGTAGTAAATAAGCGGTTTCTTGGGGGACTTGACCTCGTTCATGAAAAAGCCTCCTCTGTGCACTTTGTTGAATAAGATACCCTACCACATTTTGCCCAAAGTGTCTATAAGCAGATGCGCCGGAACTGCAAAAATCCCCGTCCCACTTCTGCGGGACGGGGATGAAATTAACATATCCGCCACAATTATAGGGCGCGAAACGCGCCTTTTACGGCGTATGTTTTCTTATGCCAGGCGGCCTAACAGTCGGCTTCCGCTGCGGCGCAGCCACCGGCGCAGCAGGACAGCCAGCGCCGCCGTCAGCACCGACCACGCCAGCAGGTACCACGCCGCGCCCATATCGGCGCCGACCACGAAGTACAGCGCGGCGATGGCGGCGGCGTACAGCCACCCGGCCAGCATCACCAGCAGCACCGTGATACGCTGCTTGATGACCGTGATCTCGTTTGTCCAGACCAGATTGGGACGCTTCAGATCCATCAGCAGGCCGAACTCCGCCGACAGCCACACGAACAGCAGCGGCAGCACCACCAGCAGCACGGCCTCCTGCAGAGCGGGACGGATAGCCAGCAGCACCAGCACGGAGGTGACCGCCATGGGGATGCCCGTCACCAGCAGCTGCACCAGCAGTTTGGCGCGGAGCAGCTGCCACGCCGTCACCGGCAGGGACTGCGCCAGCCACAGGTTCTTGCCCTCCAGCGACACGGAGGAGGCGGCTGTGTCGTTCATGGAGCCTATCAGACACAGGGCGGCGCACAGCATCACCGCCAGAAAGCCGGGTGCTTCGCCGCCGGCGATCTCATACACCACGGGCAGAAGCTCGCCGGCCTTCACCAGCAGCAAAACGCCCATAATGGGCAGCATCACCGTGCCCAGAGCGCAGTTGAGCATATAGTTGGGGCTGGAGGTGAAGCGGCCGAACTCCTTCCGCAGCAGGGCGGAGGACGCACCGGCGGCCTTGACCGCCTTTTCCCGGTACTCCGCCTTGGCGGTGGTGCCGGAGGCGGTGGCGATGCCGATAAACGTGCGGCTGAGCACCAGATATGTCAGGGCGCACAGCGCCAGCGTCACGGCCATCACAAAGGCGATGGCCAGCCAGTCGCCCTCGCCCATGCGTCCCAGCAGATACAGGGGATAGGCCGCGCCCCGGACGGCGTCGCCCACCTCCGTCAGGTTGGCCAGCAGCTCATTCAGCAGGTCGGACGCCCGGAAGCAGACCATGTAGTACAGGCCAAAGAACACCAGCGCGATGAACACCGTCAGGAAGTTCTTGCGCTTGAGCTTGGCGGAGATCTTAGCCACCACCCAGCCCAGCACGCAGGAGAGCACCAGCACGAACAGGGACACCGCCAGCACCAGCATCACGCCGCCCGCGATGGCGGACGGGGAGGCGTCGGCGGCGCACCAGTAGAAGATCACGGCGGGCAGCAGCACCACGCCGGAGAACATCAGCCCCATGAGATACACGCCCAGCAGCCGGGATGCCAGTATCGCCCGGATGGGGATGGGCATGCTCAGCAGCAGGTCGTTGTCCTTGGCCTGATACAGGGAGGAAAAGGTGTTGAACACGCTGCCGAACACGCCCAGCAGAATGGCAAGCCCGGCAAACAGCGTGAAATACAGCCACCCCATGCCGGAGGCCACCAGCGGCTGGCAGATGCTCCACGCCAGCAGCACGAACATGCCGCCGACGAAGCCTATCATCAGCACCGCGTACAGGACGAAGAAGAGAATGGTGGAGGCCCTGGAGCGGGGTCTGTTCTTTTTTGCGTCGTAGAAGTAGCTGCGGAATATCTCAAACAGCTGCTTTTTCAGGAGGACATTGACCATTACGCATCCTCCTCCAGCTCCAAAAATACCTCTTCCAGAGAGTCGTCGCCCTTGACCTCCTCCATGGTGCCGGAGCGGATGAGCCTGCCGCCCTTGATGATGGCCACCTTGTCGCACAGCTTTTCCGCCACCTCCAGCACGTGGGTGGAGAAGAAGATAGCGCCGCCGTTGTCGCACACCTGCCGCATCATGCCCTTTAGGGTGTGGGCGGCCTTGGGGTCAAGCCCCACGAAGGGCTCATCCATAACGATGAGCCGGGGGTCGTGGAGCCACGCGGCGATGATGGCCAGCTTCTGCTTCATGCCGTGGGAGTAGGCGGCGATGGGCTGTGCCAGATCGCCGGTCAGCTCGAAGGTGTCCGCATAGGTGCGGATGCGCTCCCGCCGGGTCTGGGCGTCCTCGCCGAACACGTCGGCGATGAAGTTCAGGTACTTGATGCCCGTCATGTAGTCGTACAGGTCGGGGTTGTCGGGGATATAGGCCAGCAGCCGCTTGCAGGCCAGCGGGTCGGTCTTGATGGACTTGCCGCCGATGGTGATCTCGCCCTGATCGAATTGCAGGATGCCCACCACGGATTTCAGGGTGGTGGTCTTGCCTGCGCCGTTGTGTCCGATAAAGCCGTAGATCTCGCCGGGGGCGATGTGCAGCGTCAGGTCGTCCACGGCCTTCTTCTCGCCGTAGGTCTTGGTCAGATGTTGAATGTCCAGCATGGGGTCAGTTCCTCCTATTTCTCTCCTAAGCTTCTATTGTGGGGCATCATCAGCCGCGGCTGCGGCTGATGATGCGAACGATGCCCATAACGGCGGCATACAGCACGCCCGCCACCGCCCAGATGATCCAGCTGTACTGGGGCTGGCCGTTGCCCTTGGGGCCGTAGGTGTACAGCAGGAACACGGCTGTGGCCGCCAGCCAGTAGATCATGGTAACGGTGCCGCGCAGCTTGTGGTGCTTCTTCTGGGGACGGGTGTAGTCGCCCTCCTCCAGCAGCTGCTCCATAGCGCCCTGATACACCCCGGTGGTGACCAGTGCCAGACAGCCGACAGCCACCAGCGCCAGCAGAGCGCACACCGCGCCCACATACAGCAGGTCAGCGCCGTCGATGCACATGACAGCGAACAGCGGCACCGCCGCCAGCACGCACAGCACCACGCCCACGGTGGTGAGCCGGGTGTTGGTGTCCTTATACTCCTGCTGCCGTTGGCGCACCATACCGTCTACGCCGTATTCCGTCTCAAACGGCTCCTCCTCCAGGAATTTGAACTCCCGCACCTGCGCGGCGGTGCGCAGGAAGAGGCTCACGGCCACGGCCACCAGCACCAGCAGCACGCACAGGCCGATGCCCGCGGCGGCGTTTCCGGAGATACCGAAGCGGCCGCTCTCGCTGAGGGCGGACAGCAGAAGCAGTGTTACCGGCGATACGATGCACAGCGCCGTGGCCGCGGCGACCTTCGGCGCGGCGGCCTTGCGCAGGGCGAGGTAGGCGGATGCCTGACCCATGGTGACGCGGCGCAGGGGCGGGTCGTTGTCCTCCGCCGCGGCGCAGGGCACATCCTCCTCCAGCTCGTCCTTCAGCAGATAGTCGGTGGTAACGCCGAACAGACGGCTCATGGACACCACCTTATCCATATCGGGCACCGACTGAGCGCCCTCCCACTTGGAAACGGACTGGCGGGTGACGCCCAGCTTCTCTGCCAGCTCCTCCTGGCTCCAGCCTGCCCTCTTGCGCAGGGATACGATCTTGTCAGCAATGATCATGACAGCTCCTCCTTCATGTCTGCGGCGTATTGCCGCGTGTTTTGTATGGCGCTATCATACGGTTTCCGGCGGCTGCGGTCTATAAACCGGGCTGGGAAATCTGTCAACCGGCGGTTGCGTTTCCGGATTTTTGGGCAGATCAGCACGTTTGCATGGACATTTTAGCTAAAAACACCGCCGGTGTCAACTTACAGTTATGCAGCATTCTTTAAGATTTATGTAAAATATGTAATACGTAAAAGGAGCCGTCTCGGTGAGACGGCTCCCCAGTCTGTCGAAAAAGCCTGTCATTGCGAGCCAGTGCGCACACTGGCGTGGCAATCCGTTTCCAAAACGCATAATTCCTGCACTTTTCCGCAGATTCCCAGCTAAAAGGTTACGGATTCCCACACCAGTGACATCGGTCACTGGTTCGGAATGACAGGGGCGTGGGTTTATCGACACGCTGAGGAGCCGTCTCGGTGAGACGGCTCTCTGGCTCTTACGTTATTCCTCTGTGAAGTGTACGTGGTTGAAGATGTGATCCTGACAGAAGCAGTGGTACCCGGCGCACTTGCTGCAATACCGGAACTGCATATCGGGATAGTCGGTGTCGGTCTTGCCGCACACGGCGCACTTATGGTGATAGCCCTGCTGCGCCTGCTGGCGGGCTTGCTGCTGTGCCTGCCGGAACTGCACGGTCTTGCGGGAGGCCTGGTACTGGGTGCGCTGGCGGAGATAGTGCACCTCCGGCCAGATGAACACGGCAAAGTTCAGCAGCGCCACGATGGGCAGCACCACGCCGCCCCAGCTGTGCTGACCGATGGCGCTGATGATGTCAAAGGCGAACAGCGCGCCGTCCAGATACGCCAGCCACTTCATCTTCACCGGGATGATGAAGAACAGCAGCACCTGCGCGTTGGGGAACAGGACGGCGAAGGCGAAGAACATGGACAGGTTTACATAATTCGTACCCGCCACGGTCAGATAGTAGTTGCCGGTGATCAGGCTGGCCAGAACCGCGCCCAGCACCGTCAGCAGCATGCCGCTGATGTAGTACAGGTTGAACTTGGCCGTGCCCCACTGCCGCTCCAGCGTGGAGCCGATCCAGTAGTAGAAATACAGACTGATCAGCAGGGAGAAGGGAGAGGAAAAGGCCGGAACGAATACGAACGTCACCAGCCGCCACACCTCGCCCCGCAGCAGTGCGTGGAGATTGAAGGTCAGGAAATTCAGCGCGTTGACATCGTTGGACTGGGTCAGCAGCATCAGCACATACACCGCCACGTTGCCCGCCACGATCACGCGCATCAGGTTGGAGATGCCGAACCGGGGATGGGCGGCGCAGAACCGCTGCACCCCGTCATAGATCTTTTTCAAGGGGAGTGTCCTCCTGTTGTGATAGAAATTATGAACAGTATACCGCATGAGCGGGCAAAAGTCATGTCATTTTTTTGAACATTACCGCAGCAGTGCCTGCATATCCTCCGGCAGGGGCGCGGTAACGTCGATGCTTGAGCCGGTAAGAGGGTGGCGCATGACCAGATGATAGCTGTGCAGCGCCGGGCGGGCGATCAGCGCCCGATCCTCGGTGCCGTAGAGCCAGTCGCCGGTGAGGGGATGGCCGATGGCGGCCAGATGCACCCGCAGCTGGTGGGTGCGCCCGGTGGTGGGAGTCAGCCGCAGCAGGGCGCGTCCGCTGGCTGCCGCCAGCACCTCATAATGGGTGTGGGCGGGCAGCCCCTGCGGATCGGGACAGCGCTTCAGCAGCGACCCCTCCGCCCGTCCCAGCGGCAGGTCGATGTCGCCCTCGCCGGGCACCGGCACGCCCTCGCACACGGCGCGGTAATCCCGCTGAAAGGCGTCTGTGTGGAGCTGCGCCATGCACAGGGCGTGGATATAGCCGGTCTTGGCGGCGGCCATAACGCCGGTGGTGCCCCGGTCAAGGCGGTTGACGGCGTGGAAGCAGTCGGTGCGCAGATAGTGCGCCACAGCGCCGGCTACGGTGACAGGCTCCTCCGTCAGCGCGGCGGGGTGCATGGCAATACCGGCGGGCTTGTTGATCAGCAGCAGATCCTCGTCCTCGTACAGGATATCCAGCGGGTAGTCCACCGGCTGGATGTGGGGGTTCTCGCCGGGCAGGTCGGACACATCGGCGGCCAGCAGGTCGCCGGGGCGGGGCACGAACCGCACGGTGACGGGTGCACCGTTGACCGTGATGGCGCCCCGGAACTTCAGCCGGCTTAGGAAGCCGCCGGAGATGTGCCACAGGCGTCCCAGCAGCTGCCGGACGGTCTGCCCGCTGTCGGCCTCGGTGACGGTATGGGTCAGAATTCGCATGGCACACCTCCTGTAAAAAATCAGTATAGCACATTCTCCGCGGATGTGGTATACTTACCTCACAAAAACCGTGAAAGTGAGGACTTTTTATGGCTTCCAAGGTATACTTTGCCGACCTGCGGGCGGATATGCATGAAAATCTGCAGCAGAAGCTGACGCGGCTCATGAAGACCGCCGGCATGGGCGACATTGATTTTCAGGACAAGTTCGTGGCCATCAAGCTGCATTTCGGCGAGCCGGGCAACCTGGCCTTCCTGCGTCCCAACTGGGCGCGGACGGTGGCGGACTTCGTGAAGGAGCGGGGCGGCAAGCCGTTCCTGACGGACTGCAACACCCTGTATGTGGGCGGGCGGAAGAACGCGCTGGATCACATGGACAGCGCCATGCTCAACGGCTTCAACCCCATGACCACCGGCTGCCAGATCATCATTGCCGACGGTCTGAAGGGCAGCGACGAGGTGGAGGTGCCCGTGGCGGGCGGCGAGTATGTGAAGAACGCCAAGATCGGCCGCGCCGTCATGGACGCGGACGTGTTCATCTCCCTGACCCATTTCAAGGGGCACGAGGAGGCGGGCTTCGGCGGCTGCCTGAAGAACATCGGCATGGGCTGCGGCAGCCGTGCCGGTAAGATGGAGCAGCACAACGCGGGCAAGCCCCACGTGGCGGAGAAATACTGCATCGGCTGCGGCCAGTGCCGCAGGATCTGCGCCTACGGCGCGCCCATCATCGAAAACGGCAAGGCGCACATCGACCACGACAAATGCGTGGGCTGCGGCCGCTGCATCGCCGTCTGTCCCAAGGACGCGGTGCAGATCAACTGGGACGAGAGCACCACCAACCTGAACTACAAGATCGCAGAGTACACCAAGGCGGTGGTGGACGGCCGCCCCTGCTTCCACATTTCCCTGGTCATCGACGTGTCCCCCAACTGCGACTGCCGTTCCGAGAACGACATGGCCATCGTGCCCAACGTGGGCATGTTCGCCTCCTTCGACCCGGTGGCGCTGGACATGGCCTGCGTGGACGCGGTGAACGCCCAGACGCCCCTGCGGGGCTCCGCCGCCGATGACGCGCACGCCAAGGCCCATGTGCATGACCACTTTCAGCGCCTGCACCCGGACACCAACTGGCGCAGCTGTCTGGAGCACGGCGAGAAGATCGGCATCGGCACCCGCGACTACGAGCTTGTCAAGATATAAGCAAAAAACAAGCACCCGCCGGGAGCCATCTGCAAAGCCCGGAAAATTTTACGTTCTCCCTATGGAAACCTCTCCCGCGGCATGATATGATAAAGGCACTTCTGAGACAAAGGAGACTGGTTATGGATACTTCCATCAACTTCAATGAGAAAAAGGGCTTTATCTGCGATATGGACGGCGTCATCTACCACGGCAACCGTATCCTGCCGGGCGTGGCGGAGTTTATCCAGTGGCTCCACGACGAGGACAAGGAATATCTTTTCCTGACCAACAACAGCGGCTACACGCCCCGCGAGCTGAACCAGAAGCTGGCGCGCATGGGCTTGGACGTGTCGGAGGAGCACTTCTACACCAGCGCACTGGCAACAGCGGCGTTCCTGAAGGAGCAGGCGCCCGGCTGCTCCGTGTTCGCCATCGGCGAGGCGGGACTTCTCAACGCCCTCTACGATGCGGGCATCACCATGAACGACGTGAATCCCGATTACGTGGTGGTGGGCGAGGGACGCTCCTACTCGTTGGACACCCTGACCAAGGCTACCAATCTGGTGGTGGCCGGAGCGAAGCTCATCGGCGCCAACTCCGACGTGTCCGGCCCCATCGAGAGCGGCATCGCCCCGGCCTGCCGCGCGCTGATCGCCCCCATCGAAATGGCCACCGGCAAGCAGGCCTATTTCTGCGGCAAGCCCAATCCCCTGATGATGCGCACCGGCCTGCGGATGCTGCACTGCCACTCCGCCGAGGCGGTCATGGTGGGCGACCGTATGGACACCGACGTCATCTCCGGCATGGAGAGCGGCATGTCCACGGTGCTGGTGCTGTCCGGCGTGTCCACCCGCGAGACGCTGAAAACCTACGCCTATCGCCCCAGCATCGTGCTGGACGGCGTGGGTGACATCGCCGCCATCGCCCGCTCCGAAAAGCAATAAGCCCACAAGCCGCGCCGCCAGCGGCGCTGTCCTGCGGCACAGCTGGCTGCAAAAAGGACTGACACGCATTTTCACGTGTCAGTCCTGCTTTTTTTACGCCGTAGTGACGGCCGTTCCCGCGTCAGTCGTCCAGCTCCGCCTCATGCTTGAGGATCGCGCCGGTGGCGGCGTTGATCTCGTAGCTGTATTCCATATTGCCGGACTTGAACTCGACCTCGTAGATAAGCCTTCCGTCCTCATCGTCCAACTCGATGTCCATGTCATACGCCTTGTTCTCGCTCACGCCCGCATGGTTCAGGGCAACGGACTTCGCCTTGGCGTAGCCGATATCGCCGGAGGCCGCAGGCTTGGAGGGCTGCACCACAGGTACCTCCGTCCCGTCCGCCGCCTCGCGCTTGCTCTCCAGGATCGCACCGGTGTAGGCGTCGATCTTGTACTCGAATTCCTCACCGGTCTGGCTCTTGATCTCCACCTCGTAGTGCGCAGGGGATTCGTCCAGCTCAGGATCGACTGCGCTGTACGCCATCTTCGCGGTGGATGCCTTGCCGAACGCTGCCGCGGCGATGTCCATGGCCTTGTCCGTGCCGATGGGCATGGCGGGCGCGCCCGCTTCGGCCAGATCCTTCAGCTCCTCCACCGAGAGCTTTGCCAGCGCGTCAAATTTCAAAGCGGGGTTCAGCGCAAGCACACGGTTCACCAGCGCCGCCTTACCGGTGGAAATGCTGTTTTCCCGCGCCTGCTGCGTAAGTCCCGCGTCCTGTGTAAGCGTCTGCGTCAGAACGGACGCCTTTGCTTCGCTGGTCTGCAAAACGCCGTCCACGGTGCTCGTCAGCTCACGCTGGAGCTTTTCCGCCCGCGCCGTGTCGTTGTCCTCCACCGAGATCATGATGGCGGAGGAAATGCTGTTCAGATAGCCGTTCCGCACCAGGCTGCCCACAATGGCGTTTACCGCCACATCCAGCTTCGCGCCCTTCAGGTCAGCACCGTCGTCCATATCCGCAAGGATGGCCTTCGCATCCTCGTTGAGCGGTGTGCAGACCAGCACCTTTTCGCTCTTGCTGACCTTCAGCTCGATGCTGGGGTTTACGTCCAGCGACACCACGGACGCCACCGCGTGTGCCTGCTGATAGAATATCCCTCCGCCGCCCAGCAGCACCAGCGCAAGGCAGGCCGCCGCCAGCGTCGTCCACCGTTTCTTTGTCGTTTTCTTCGTCGTCATGGGGATTACCGTTCCTTTCCGCTCATCACAGCGGGAGAGAACGCCGTTCACGTCGTTTGGCGCGGTCTTTTCCACCGCCGAAGCCAGACGCTGCTCCATTTT
>ERZ827423.3047-NODE-3047-length-12091-cov-3.749418_pt1 | contig 12091 bp, 7 predicted proteins | sample MGYA00519775_ERZ827423 | MGnify/ENA primary metagenome ERZ827423 (study PRJEB31778, sample SAMEA3449296) | human gut metagenome | biome: human gut; feature: human-associated habitat; material: faeces | place: United Kingdom | collected 2010/2012 ...
TCAAGGGCAATGCCGTCGCCAAAAAGGTCAAGCTCGCCGATCTCGCCCACAACTCCGACGAGACTCGCTTCGCCGGGCACCCTGTCGCGCCCGAGGAGCTCGAGCGCCGCCGCCGCAAATACGCCGCCGCCCGCGAGATCCTGTTGGAGGAGGAGTAGGAGCCACATTCCCCTCCTTGCTTCTGATCGTCGCGCGGTGCATCTTCCTTTTCTCCTCGATAGTGGTATAACGAAATCGCACGAGCGAGACGCGGGGCCGGCGCTCATCCGCCGTCCGGCAGCGCCGTCTCCTGCGACGCCCTCCCGCGAGTTCGCCGCCCGACGCCTCGGCCCGCGCGCAACCGCAACCGCGATCGAGAGGCGATGATTCCAAGATGAAGATACAAAGCGTGCGCGCCATTCCCGTCAAGCTGCCGCTTCCGCATGTGATGGAGTGGGCGACCGGCCGCATGACCGCGCAGTCGCATGTGCTGGTGCGCATCATGACCGACGAGGGCATCGAGGGCATCGCCGAGGCGATCCCGCGTGAGAACATCTACGGCGAGACGCAGGCGGGCATGGTGCACGTCATCAACGACCATCTGGCGCCGCTGATCATCGGGCTCGACCCCTTCGACGTCGAGAAGGTCCATGAGAAGATGGGCTTCATCAAGAGCAACCTCGCCGCCAAGGGCGGCATCGACGTGTTCCGGATCTTTGACTCCCTGAACTGGATCCCCGGCATGGAAGTGGCCATGGACGAGGTCCTGAACCAGGACAAGATCTGCCAGGCCACCATCTGCTACACCGGCGACATCCTGGACCCCAAGCGGGACAAGTACACCCTGGACTACTACGTGAAGATGGCCAAGGAGCTGGAGCACCGGGGCGCCCACATGCTGGCCATCAAGGACATGTCCGGCCTGCTGAAGCCCTATGCTGCTAAGAAGCTGGTGTCCACTCTGAAGCAGGAGATCGGCATTCCCATCCAGCTCCACACCCACGACACCACCGGAAACCAGGTGGCGGCGCTGCTGCTGGCCGCCGAGGCCGGCGTGGACGTGGTGGACTGCGCCATCAGCTCCATGGCGGGCATGACCAGCCAGCCCTCTCTCAACGCCGTGGTGGCGGCCATGCAGGACACCGACCGGGACACCGGCCTGGATCTGGAACGGCTCCAGACCCTCACCGACTACTGGGAGGACGTGCGCAAGCGCTACGACTCCTTCGAGGGCGGCCTGAAGTACAACACCACCGACATCTACCGCTATGAGATCCCCGGCGGCCAGTACACCAACCTGAAGCCCCAGGTGGAATCCCTGGGCCTGGGCGACCGGTTCGTGGAGGTCAAGGAGAACTACCGCAAGGTCAACGAGATGATGGGCGACATCGTGAAGGTGACTCCCTCCAGCAAGATGGTGGGCGATCTGGCCATCTTCATGACCCAGAACAACCTGACGCCGGAGAACATCGTGGAAAAGGGCGAGAGCCTGGCCTTCCCGGACAGCGTGGTCAGCTACTTCTCCGGCATGATGGGCCAGCCCGCCGGCGGGTTCCCCCAGGACCTGCAGCGGGTGGTGCTGAAGGGCAAGAAGCCCATCACCTGCCGGCCCGGTGAGCTGCTGCCCCCCGTGGACTTCGAGGAGAAGAAGCGGGAGATGCAGTCCTTTGACGCCGATCCCACCTGGCGGGCGATCCTCAGCTACTGCCTGTATCCCAAGGTGGTGGAGGACTACGTCAAGAACCAGAAGGAGTACGGCTACATCATGCGGCTGGGCAGCCACGTGTTCTTCCACGGCCTGGCGGTGGGCGAGACCAACAAGGTCAACATCGCCGACGGCAAGACCCTGGTCATCAAGTATCTGGGCCTGGGCGAAGTGGACAAGGAGGGCATGCGCACCGTCAGCTTCGAGCTCAACGGCATCCGCCGGGATGTGCAGGTGCCTGACGAGGAGGCCCAGAAGAACATCGTCAAGGTCCCCATGGCGGACCCGGAGGACAAGAGCCAGGTGGGCTCCTCCATCCCCGGCGCGGTGAGCAAGCTCAACGTGAAGGTGGGCGACGCGGTGGAGGTCAACCAGACCCTGGCCACCATCGAGGCCATGAAGATGGAGACCGCCATCACCGCCCGGATGTCCGGCACGGTGGCGGAGATCCTGGTGAAAGAGGGCGAGACCGTCAAGGGCGGCCAGCTCATCATGGTCATCAAATAACATACCGGATCCGACAGGAGGCCGGCCCCGATGGGGCCGGCCTCCTCTGCTTCGCGGCCGGGCAGCTGTCTGGTTACAAGAGATACAGGCCGGAGCGGAAACTGTAACTGTTTTGTAATTGCTTTACAGGAGAGACTGTACTAACATGGACAGTACAGTTAAATGGCAATGTGAAGAACGAAAAGAGGAGTACATACCATGGCTGAAGTCAAAGACCTGGAAAAGACCGAACAGGAGAAGACCACTCCGGCAATGGCAGAGCCCCCGGCGGAGAGTGCCCCCTCCGGCAGTGAGACCCGGGTGAATCTGCGGGCCCGCTGGCAGGCAGTCCCCCGGAAGAAACGGCGCAGAGTGATCCGCCTGGGCGTTGTCGTTGTGATTTTGCTGGTGATCGCGGCGATCCTGCTGAAGCTCTTGGGCGGCAAGGGCGGCGGGGAGAGCCAGGTGGTCACCGACGTGGTGCAGTACGGCGCCATCACCTCCACTGTGGAGGGCAGCGGCCTCACCAAGGCCAAGAGCAGCGAGACCATCACCCTCACCACCGCCGGCACCGTGATGGAGGTGTTGGTGACCGAGGGCCAGCAGGTCACTGCCGGCACGCCCCTCTTCACCATCGACTCTCCGGCGGCGGAGTCCGCCGTGCAGAAGGCCCGGAGCGATGTGGAGGGCTATGAAAAGCAGCTCTCCCAGGCCCAGAAGGACATCGCGGGGCTGAACCTGACCCCCACCTATCCCGGCAAGCTGATGGAGACGGTGACTCTGAATCCCGGCGACCCCATCAGCAAGGGACAGAAGGTGGCGGTGCTGTCTGACGACACCCGCCTGCGGCTGGAGCAGTATTACAGCTACGCCTACGCCGGCGATCTGAAGGTGGGGCAGACGGTGAACGTCTCCATCCCCGCCCTGATGACCTCCATCCCCGGCACGGTGGAGGCGGTCCACATGGTCAGCCGCATCACGCCGGAGGGCTCCAAGCTCTTCTCCGCGGACATCCTGGTGGAGAACGACGGCGCCCTGACGGCGGACATGGCGGCCTCCGCCACCGTCACGGTGAACGGGGAGACCGTCTACCCCTATGAGGCCGGGAAGCTGGCCTACTACCGCACCGGCGATCTGGTCTCCACCGTGGACGGCACGGTGATCTCCAGCAATCTGGTGGACTATCTGCAGGTCACCCCGGGCCAGGTGCTGGTGCGCATCGACGGCGAGGAGAGCGAGAGCCAGATGTTCACCATTCAGCAGAATCTGGACACCGCCCGGGAGGAGCTGAAGACTGCCGAGCAGAATCTGGCCAACTGCCACGCCACCGCCCCCATCGACGGCATGGTCATCGGCCTGACCATCCAGCCCGGCGACGAGATCGCCGCCAACACCGCGGTAGTCACGGTCTCCGATACCTCCACCGTGGTGATCACCGCCAACGTGGACGAGCGGAACATCAGCTACATCAAGCCGGGCATGCCGGTGACCCTGGACCAGTGGGGCACCTCCGGCTTCGGCACCGTGGAGACGGTGAGCCTGTCCAGCACGGTGAACAACGGCGTGGCCACCTATCCCATCACCATCTCCGCGGACAACAGCGAGGGGACGCTGCAGGTGAACAGCTATATCAACTACTCCCTCACCGCCAGCGAGAACGACAACTGCCTGATCCTGCCCCTCCAGTGTGTGCGGACCGTGTCTCAGGAGGACGGCAGCACCGTCAACGTGGTGTTTGTGGAGAGCAGCCAGCGGCCGGACAACGCCATCGACACTCCCATGGTGACGGAGGAGATCCCCGACGGCTTCTGGGCCGTACCGGTGGAGATCGGCATCTCCGACAGCTTCAATGTGGAGATCAAGTCCGGCGTGGAGGAGGGGACCGTGGTGTTCACACAGATCCAGTCCCTGAATGGCTGGTGATGCCCATGAGCAGATTGGTAGAACTGCGGGACGTCTACAAGATCTACGGCGAGGGCCTGGAGAGCGAGGTCCGCGCCCTGGACGGGGTGTCCCTGACCATTGACCGGGGAGAGTTCGTGGCAGTGGTGGGCCAGTCCGGCTCCGGCAAGTCCACCATGATGAACGTGCTGGGCTGCTTGGACATCCCCACCCGGGGGGACTATCTCCTGGACGGCACCAATGTCCGGGAACTGACGGACAAGGAGCTCTCCCGGATCCGCAACCGGCAGATCGGCTTCATCTTCCAGCAGTACAACCTGATCCAGAGCCTGACGGTGCTGGAGAACGTGGAGCTGCCCCTGATCTACCAGGGGGTGAACGCCGACGACCGCCGGGACATGGCCCTGGAGGCCCTGGGCCGGGTGGGGCTGGCCAACCGCATCAAGCACAAGCCGGTGGAGATGTCCGGCGGCCAGCAGCAGCGGGTGGCCATCGCCCGGGCCATCGCCGCCAAGCCCCCCATCATCATGGCCGACGAGCCCACCGGCGCTCTGGACTCCCACACGGGCCAGGAAGTGCTGAAATTCCTCCAGGAGCTGAACAAGGAGGGCACTACGGTCATCCTCATCACCCATGACAACGGCATTGCCGCCAGTGCCCGCCGCTGTGTGCGGCTCCAGGACGGAAAGATCGTGGAGGACCGGGAACAGGAGGTGGACTGGCTGTGAAAATCGGGCAGGCAGTCAAGATGGCCTGGCGCTCTATCTGGGGCAAGAAGGGCCGGTCCGTGCTGACCATGCTGGGCATCATCATCGGCATCGCGGCGGTGATGACCATTGTCTCCGCCATGAACGGCTATACACAGAAGACCATGGAGCAGTACGCCGCCATGGGCAGCAACCAGATCACCATCAGCATCTGGAACTACACCTACGACGAAGAGGGCAACATGATCGCCCAGGACTACTTCACCCCCCTGTACGACTACTGCAACACCATCAAGGACCTGGTCATGGGCGTGACGCCCACCGGCTATGTGAACGCAACGGTGATCTACGGCACCAAGAATTCCAACAATATGCAGCCCCAGTGGGATGAGGAGGGCAACATGATCGGCGGCAGCTGGGCCCCCTCCCTGTATCTGGGCAGCGACCAGTACAGCATCTGCAACAATCTGACGGTGGCCCGGGGCCGGGACTTGACGTCGCTGGACAGCCAGCGGTACAATCAGGTCTGTGTGATGGGTGCCCAGGCGGCCAAGGCCTTTTTCGACAGCGCGGACCCGGTGGGCAAGACCCTCCAGGTCAACGGCCAGAGCTTTCTGGTGGTGGGGGTCTATGCTCCCCGTATGTCGGATGAGAGCACCAGCGGCAATCAGATGGACAACTTTATCGTATTCCCCTACACCGCCAACCGGGTACTGGGGGGAGAGACTCCCACTGAGTTCATGGCCCGGGGCCGGGACTCCGAGTCCCTGGCGGAGGCCTGCACCCGCATCCGCGGCTATCTGAAGGGCCTGGTGGGTGAGGGCAACTCCAACGTCTACACCGACGAGGAGTGGCAGCAGCAGCAAAACGCCCAGATGGGCATGATCTCCAAGGTGCTGGGCGGAATTGCCGCTATCAGTCTGCTGGTGGGCGGCATCGGCATCATGAACATCATGCTGGTGACGGTCACCGAGCGGACGCGGGAGATCGGCATCCGCCGGGCCATCGGCGCGGAGCGCAGCAGCATCATCACCCAGTTTTTGATTGAGGCGGCCATGCTCTGCGGCATCGGCGGCATCGTGGGCATCGGCTTCGGCACCATCGGCAGTCTGGTGCTGGCCCGGGCCATGTTCCAGATCACGGTTTACCCATCCCCCTGGATTATCGCCTGCGCCTTCGGACTGTCGGTGCTGCTGGGCGTGATCTTTGGCCTGTATCCGGCGGTGAAGGCCGCCAATCTCCAGCCTGTGGAAGCCCTGCGGGCGGAATGAGAGGGAGAGACTGATGAAAAGACGAATCCTGACATTGTTCCTGGCCGTGTGCATGGCGGTCTCCCTGCTGGCGGTGCCGGCAGGGGCCGCCAATGCCAAGACGGTGACCTTTTCCGACGTGGGGGACCGCACCACCGCCATGGCGGTGGAGTCCCTGCGCCTGCTTGGGGTGCTGGACGGCTACAGTGACGGCACCTTCCGCCCCGGCGCGGTGCTCACCCGGGCCCAGTTCTGCAAGATGGCGGTATACGCCATGAACGGCAGCGACGAGCTGGGCCGCTACCGGACGGTGACGGTGTTCCCGGACGTGAAGCCCTCCCACTGGGCGGCGGCCTACATCAACATGGCCGCCAAGGGCAAGAACATCATCGCCGGCTACGCCGACGGCCTGTTCCACCCGGACCGCACCGTGACGGTGGGCCAGGCGGTGACCATCCTGCTGCGGATGCTGGGCTATAAGGACGAGGACGTGGGCGGCGTCTGGCCGGACAGCTACATGGCTGAGGCGGCCACCATCGGCCTGACCGACGGCGTGGGCACCGACGGCAACGCCGGCCTCACCCGTGGCCAGGCGGCGCGGCTGTTCCTGAACCTGCTGCGCGCCCCCACCAAGGAGAGTGGCGACTTTGCCGCCACTCTGGGGGAGACCGTGGAGGGTGTGCTGCTCTCCTCTGAGACCGAGGGCGGCGAGGGCCGGCTGCAGCTCTCCACCGGCCGGACGTATACCCTGACGGAGGGCAAGGCCTCCAACGGCATGCTCAACGGCATGAAGGGCACGGTGATCGTGGACAGCCGGAGCGGCCGGGCGCTGACCTTCGTGCCGGACAACCTGGGCACCAGCAAGACGGTGGTGCTGGCCTCCGCCAAGGCGGATCAGCTGACCGATACCTCCGGTGTCACCTACCAGGTGGACGGCGATACCCAGGTGTTCCAGAACGGAGAGGCCAGCAGCTGGAGTCAAGCCTACGCCTGGCTGAGCGCCGGCACGTCGCTGACGCTGTATCTGGACGGCGCCGGCAGTGTGGACTACGTGTTCGTAGGCGGCGGAGGAACGTCCACGGCGGCGGTCATCGTCTACGAGCAGGGCTCCACGGCGGGCTTTGCCTCCCTGGCGGGCGGCGCCACGGGCTATACCATCTACAAGAACGGCGTCCGGGCCTCTTCCGGCGATATGCGGAAGTACGACGTGGCCACCTATTCCGCGGCAACCAACTCTATCCGTGTGAGCGATACCCGGATCACCGGCTACTACGAGGACTGCTCCCCCAATCCCAACGAGCCCTCCAAGATCACGGTGCTGGGCTATGAGTTCAATGTGCTGCCCTCTGCCATGCAGACGGTTTCCAAGTTCCGGCCCGGCGACCAGATCACCCTGCTGCTGACTGAGGACAATCAGGTGGCCGGCGCGGTGGAGGCCACCGGCACCACAGCCAGAGGCAACGCCATTGGCATCGCCAAGGTCAGCAGCGGCAGCGCCACCGTGGACCTGCTGTGCGGCATCCAGGTGAAGGGGAATGTCAGCCTCTCCGCCAGCGATGTGGAGCGGCTGAACGGTCAGCTAGTGCGGGTCTCCTCCAGCAAGAAGGACGGCCTGTCTCTGACCCGCCTCACCGGCGGTGTCTCCGGCGACCTGGACGTGGAGAACGGCAAGCTGGGCAGCCGGGAGCTGGCGGAGAACGTCATCATCTTCCAAAACAGCGGCGAGGGTCTGACGGCCATCAGCCTGTCCCAGATCACGGACGCCAAGGTGCCCTCTTCCCAGATCACCTACGCCGGCACCGATTGGGCTGGCCGGGTAAACGTCATCGTGCTGAATTCCGTCACCGGCGGCGGCTATATCTTCGGCCGGGCCCACTACACCGCCACCTATGATGAGGAGGGCAACCGGGTGGGCAACGCCCAGATCTCCGTGGAGTACGGCGACGGCAAGACTACTGCCACCTTCCCCACCGGCTACGTGGTGCGAAACGGCGATATTGTGGGCATCACCATTGTCACCTCCGGAAACACCCAGCGGATCGGCAGCCTGATTTATCCTGATGAGCTGCGGAACGTGCCCAACTCTGCCTGGAGCGGCAAGGGCGCTGTGACGGTGAACGGCCGGACCTATACGGTTCCCGCCACTGTCCCCTGCTACAACCGGGAGACGGGGAACTGGGTCACCCTCACCGAGGCCAGAATGTACGCCGAAGAGTCCGATCTGTACGTCTACCAGGGCGTGGTCCGCTTCCTGGAAGTGGGCTGAGAGAACCGGCTGAAATCCGGGACAGAGCCTCCTCTGAAAACGGTATATGTCCCATAAAAAACGGGCCGCCCCACAAGGGGCGGCCCGTTTGCGCAGGGCGGCACGTTGGGAAACGGCGGCGTCATACCACCTGGAACAGGTAGAACTTCAGATAATTCGTCTCGTCCACGCCCCAGAGGATGGGGTGATCGCAGGACTGCTGCCGGGCCTCGATCTGCCGCAGCTGCACGCCGGCGTCCTTTGCGGCGCTGTGGAGCATGGCCACAAACTTCTCCTCCGTGGCGAAGTGGGAGCAGGAGCAGGTGGCCAGATACCCGCCCCGGGGCAGCAGCTTCATGGCCCGGTAGTTGATCTCCTTGTACCCGGAGAGGGCGTTGACCACGGTCTTCCGGGACTTGGTGAAGGCCGGCGGGTCCAGGATGATGAAGTCGTACCGCTTCGGCTCCTTCTCAAGCTGGGGCAGCAGGTCGAACACGTTGGCGGCCACGCAGTCCACCACCTCCGAGAGACCGTTGCGCGCTGCGTTGGCCCGGGCCATCTCCACGGCGGATTCCGACACGTCCACGGCGGTGACGTGCTTCGCTCCGCCCAGAGCGGCGTTCAGGGCGAAGGACCCGGTGTGGGTGAAGCAGTCCAGCACCGTCTTGCCCCGGGCCAGCCGCCCCACCGCCCGGCGGTTGTACTTCTGGTCCAGGAAGAACCCGGTTTTCTGCCCGTTCTCCACATCCACCAGGTATTTGACGCCGTTCTCTGTGATCTCCGTCACCGCCGACGCCGGAGGCGTCTCGCCGGGCAGGGGATACCAGCCCTTGCCCTGGGGCAGGCCCTCCTTCTCCCGCAGGGCCACGTCGTTCCGCAGGAAGATCCCCCGGATGGGGAACCCGTCCGCCCGGAGCAGCTCCGCCAGGGCCGGCAGCAGCAGATCCTGGATCCGCTCCATGCCCACCGACAGCACCTGGACGGACAGCAGGTCGTGGAACTTGTCCACCGTCAGCCCCGGAAAGGCATCCGCCTCCCCGAAGATGATCCGGCAGGCGTCCAGGTCCTCCGGCGCCATGACGCTCTTCCGGTAGTCCCAGGCCCACTGGAGCTTCCGGCGCCAGAAGGCGGCGTCAAACTGGTCGTTGGCGTTGCGGGACACCAGGCGCACCCGGATTTTGGACCGCTCCGACAGAAAGCCTGTGCCCAGGTACCGGCCCTTTTTGCTGACCACGTCCACCAGGCCGCCGTTTTCCGCCTGGCCCTCCGTATGTGTGATCTCCGCGTCGTAGACCCAGGGGTGGCCCCGGAGGATGGCGGCCTCCGCCTTGGGAGTGATGGTATATTTGGGGTAATTCCGCTCCGCTTTCATAGAATGATCCCTTTCTCTTTGATACTTCCAGGTCAGTTTATCACATTTTTCCCGGAAACGCCATAGACTGGGAAAAAAGGAGGGATCATCCCATGCCCAGAATCTATCTCAGCCCGTCCACCCAGGACTGGAACATGTACGTCACCCAAAGCGGCTCTGAGGAGTACAACATGAACCGGCTGGCGGACGCCCTGGTGCCCTACCTGCGGTCCAACGGCATCCAGTACCAGCGCAACCGGCCGGAGATGACCGCCGGCAGCTCCATCCGGGAGGCCAACCAGGGGGAGTACGACCTGTATCTGGCCCTCCACTCCAACGCCGCCCCGGAGGGCCGCTATGGGGAGGAGCGGGGCATCATCGCCTTTTACTACCCCGGCAGCGTCAACGGCCGGCGGGCCGCGGAGCTGCTGGCGGAAGAGCTGCGGGAGATCTACCCCCTGCCCAACAAGGTCACCACCCGTTCCACCACCTCTCTGGGTGAGGTGCGCCAGCCCCGGTTCCCCTCGGTGCTGCTGGAGATCGGATACCACGACAACTACGCAGACGCCACCTGGCTGGAGGGCCACTGGGACGCCATCGCCCAGCAGATCGCCCGGGGGCTGACAGAGTACTTCGGCCTGCCCTTCATCTACCCTATGGACCCGGTGGAGGGCACCGTCGCCGTGTCCAACGGCACGTTGAACCTGCGGGACTACCCGTCCTCCACCGGCAAGGTGATCGCCAACCTCCCAAACGGCGCGAAAGTGACAGTCTACGGCGAGTGGAATGGCTGGTACGTGGTGGACTACAACGGCCAGACAGGCTATGCGGCGGCCTACATCGACACATGAGGAACGAGCCGTCCCGGCCTTGGCAGACCTCGTAAAAAATTCCAAAAGCACCCGGCGGAATTTGGGTAACTATTACAGATTTGCCTTGACAGAAGAGGGCAGAACGATTAAACTATAAACGGATAATTGTCGGCGGGCGACAGGGGTCCCACCGATCGTTTTCTGCACATGCGGCCTGAGGGCCTGCATATAAAGCCGAAAGGCAATGGATACCGTACAATAGGAGGAAAAGAAACCGTGGAGATCGTCTTTGCCCTGATCGGGCTGGTGGTCGGCGGCGCGGTCTGCTTCCCCCTCGGTATTCGCTACCGGAAAACCGTTTCTGAAAAGGAAATCTCAAGCGCGGAGGAAGAGGGAAAGCGCATCATCAACGAGGCCATCAAGAGCGCCGAGAGCAAAAAACGGGAAGCCCTGGTAGAAGCCAAGGAAAAAATTCTGGCGGAAAAAACCAACTACGAGAGAGAAGCCAAGGAGCGCCGCTCCGAACTGCAGGAGCAGGAACGCCGGCTCCAGCAGAAGGAAGAGACCCTGGAGCGCAAGCTGGAAAACGTGGAGCGGAAGGAGGAGTCCTACGCCGCCCGCCTGGCCAACCTGGAGGAGGCCCGGACCAAGGTCGCCAAGCTCCAGGCCGAGCAGATGGAGACTCTGGAACGGATCTCCGGCTACACCGCCGAGGAGGCCAAAGCCTACCTAATCGCCAAGCTGGAGACCGAGGTCACCCACGAGGCCGCCATGAAAATCAAAGAAGTGGAGGCCCGCTTCAAGGAGGAGGCCGACGCGAAAGCCAAGGAGATCGTGGGGCTGGCCATCCAGCGATGTGCCGCAGACCACGTGGCCGAGGCCACCGTGTCCGTGGTGCCCCTGCCCAACGACGAGATGAAGGGCCGGATCATCGGCCGGGAGGGCCGCAACATCCGCACCCTGGAGACCCTGACCGGGGTGGACCTGATCATCGACGACACGCCGGAGGCCATCACCGTCTCCTGCTTTGACCCCGTCCGCCGGGAGATCGCCCGGCTGGCCCTGGAGAAGCTGATCCTGGACGGCCGCATCCACCCCGCCCGCATCGAGGAGATGGTGGAGAAGGCCAAGCGGGAGGTGGACGCCACCATCAAGGCCGAGGGCGAGCGGGCCATCTTCGAGACCAACGTCCACGGCCTGCACCCCGAGCTGGTCAAGCTGCTGGGCCGCATGAAGTACCGCACCAGCTACGGCCAGAACGTGCTGAACCACTCCATCGAAGTCTCCCATATTGCAGGGCTGCTGGCCTCGGAGCTGGGCGTGGACGTGAACGTGGCAAAGCGGGCAGGTCTGCTCCACGACCTGGGCAAGTCCATTGACCACGAAGTTGAAGGCAGCCACGTCACCATCGGTGTGGATATTGCCAGAAAATACAAGGAGTCCGAGGCCGTCATCCACGCCATTGAGGCACACCACGGCGACGTGGAGCCCCACACAGTGGAAGCCTGTCTGGTCCAGGCCGCAGACGCTATCTCCGCCTCCCGGCCCGGCGCCCGGCGTGAAAACATTGAAAACTACGTCAAGCGCCTTGAGAAGCTGGAGGAAGTCTCCAAGAGCTTCCCCGGCATCGCCAGTTCCTACGCCATTCAGGCCG
>ERZ827423.3049-NODE-3049-length-12081-cov-25.515217_pt1 | contig 12081 bp, 10 predicted proteins | sample MGYA00519775_ERZ827423 | MGnify/ENA primary metagenome ERZ827423 (study PRJEB31778, sample SAMEA3449296) | human gut metagenome | biome: human gut; feature: human-associated habitat; material: faeces | place: United Kingdom | collected 2010/2012 ...
AGCGCAGCGCGCTGAGCAACGAGCTGTCCCTCATGCAGCGGGACGGGCTGATCCGCTATGAGAAAAACCACTTTGCCGTGACGGAACAGTTGGGGTAGCGGGGAGAAAACAGGGAAGCGTGCGGCGTGGTAGGATGGTTCGCTTTTGTCGGCGTGTGCGCTATAAGTGTGCTGCGAACCGGCTTTTTGAGAGTTGTCGACCTTTCAACGAAAAAATTTGACTTAATTAAGCAAATAATACTCTGATGCACCAAAAAACGGCATAAATTTCCCTGCAACTATAAGTATATGGGCGGTTGCACATTTAGGATATTAAAACATGCCCAAAATGCACATACAATACAAGTTAAGAACACTTCATCTGCAGGAGACTTGTTTGTATGATACCAGATCATCAGCACCCTGCCCACGATTACCTCCAAGGCATCCAGCCTGAGCGAGTACACCTATGCGGACACTTTGAGCAAGGGCATCAAATACAACAAGAACGATGTGGTCATCGAGTTTTTCCGCGATGCTGGCTGCAATGACAAAATCGCCACCTGGGCCGAGAACTCCGGCAAATTCGCCGTGGCTTACGATGACGCAGCCAACACTATGACCATCCGCATGACCGATACCGGTCTGGCGGAGATCAACGAGGCAACCACCGTTTACACCGACAGCGTGAAGCGCGGCTATTCCGACTGCACCATGCGGATTACCTATGCGGCCCATCTGACCTCCGACGCTCAGATGGGCAACAAGGATAACCCCAACGAAGTCGAGCTGACTTGGAAGCGCACCAACACTACTTACTACGACACTCTGAAGGACTGCTGCCATGTCTACACCTACGGCATTGACGTTCTCAAGCAGTTCTCCGACAACGGCGGCAACCTGCGGAACGTGAAGTTCCGGCTGCACAACGACACCGATGATGTATTCGTGATTGCCGACCTGAAGGATGGCGTGTACTACGCCAAGGGCTTTGCTGCCAAGAAAGCGGACGCCACCACCTTCGTCCCCAACGTGCAGGGTCATGTGGTGGTGAAGGGGCTGGAGGATGACACTTACTCCCTGACTGAGACTGCCACCGACAAGGGCTACATTCTCCTCAAGGAAGCGGTCAAGATCGTCATCATCACTAAGGAAAACGGCGCTTGCGAGCAGTGCGGCGCCAAGCTGCTGACCGCCGCCGGCACCGTCAACGGCAAGGCTGGCAGCATGACGGACGGCAACGCCATCGTCCCCCTGACCGTGGTCAACAACCCCGGCTTTGATTTGCCCAAGACGGGCGGCTACGGCACTTGGATGTTCACCATCGGCGGCGTGGCGCTGCTGGGCGCGGCGGCGTTTATCGTGATCCGCAGCCGTAAGCACAAGAACGAGCGGTGAACCGCTGGCTACTGGCGGCGGCTTGCGGTGCTGTGGCGTTGGGGCTTCTGTTTTACCCATTGGTGGGAGAACTTTTAAGTGAAAACTACCACTCCGATGTAGAAACCACCTACACTGCGGCCATTGCAGATACCGACGACGCCGAGCTGACTGCCCAGCGTGAAGCCGCAGAGCAGTATAACGCCATGCTGTCCGGCGCAACTATCACTGAGGGAGGGGCATCCGCCCCTCCCTTGGCCTACTCAGATCAGCTCACAGTGGGCGGTGTCATGGCTTACATCGACATCCCTAAGATCAATGTGTACCTCCCTGTGCAGCACGGCACGGACGCGGATACGCTGGAAAACTCAGTTGGCCATGTGGTCGGCACATCTCTGCCGGTGGGTGGAAGCAGCAGCCACGCAGTGCTATCGGCGCACAGTGGTATGGCAAGTTCCAAGCTGTTTTCGGACATTGACCAGCTTGCAGAGGGCGACACGTTTTACATCCACGTGTTGGGCGAGGTGTTGGCCTATAAGGTGGACACCATCAATACGGTGCTGCCCACGGACACGAGCCTGCTCCAAATTGAGGACGGCAAGGATCAGGTCACGCTGGTGACGTGTACCCCGTTTGGGGTCAACACCCACCGGCTGCTGGTGCGAGGCCACCGTGTTCCCTACACCCCCGAACAGGAAGCGACTGCCGCCGCAGAAAAACCTGTGGCATCCTCGTGGACGCAGCATTACCTTATGGTCATCATCAACAAACGGGAATATGCATTGGATATTCAGGAGATGATCCTTTGGGCAGCACTGAACTGGCAGATCATGGATGCCGGATCCCTTGAGAATGCTTATTCTGCCAAGCTGAAAGCCAGCGGCATCAGACCCCAGCGCAGCATCTCCGACTGTATGCGCCGACTGATGCAGCGCGGACTGGTGGTGGAGGGCTGCGGCGAAACCGATGAGGATGCACTGTATGCTCTGTTGTCAGGGCTTTACGTGGTGCCGATCTCAGACAGTCTGCTGCTGCGGCTGATCTCGTTTATCAAGCTGACGGTTTTCGGCCATGTCCCTTTTGCGGTTACCAGGAAGCTGTTTCGCAAGGACCGGCGCAGCGCAAACGAACGGCGGGTTTATCGTCTGTCCCGTCAGGCACTCTTATCCACGGCAGAACTGATCAAGTGTGTGGAGTATGACATCCATACGATCCACTCTGATTCGCAGCTGATGGACGCCCTGTATGCAGACGATACCACCACCAGCGACAATATCGCGGATATGGTCAGGCCCTTCGTCTGCTGCCGCCCCGTGCTGCAGGCTGTGGCAAACCTCTATCTGCGCCGTCAGATCATCTTTGAGAGGCTGTCATGATGGACAAGCTCAGGACAGCACCGCTGCCTCTGAGAAGAAAGCTGCTCCTCACCGCGTTGGCAGGGGCGGCTTTCTTCCTTGTAGGGCTGGCAGCCATTTTCTTTTCCCTCGATACCGTTACAGCTCTGCTCAGCGGCATCCTCGCCATAGGACTTGCCTATAAAACAGCAGAACTCTACCGCCTAATTATCACCGGGCACTACACGACCGTTGATGGTACCTGCATTGCCATCACACAGATGCCGCTCCGCAAGTACCGCAATATCCGGATCATAGACAGTCAGGAGCGTGAAAGGACACTTGTACTGCCCAGGCAGGACAAGATAGAGGTTGGCCGCCAATATCGTTTCTATTTCAAAGCCTCTGCACACAAATCTCCTGCACAGGTACAGACCGGCAGCAGCTTCATAGACGAATCTCTCCCGACCGATGGCTTTCTTGGGCTTGAGGCGGCGTCGGATTATAGCAATATTGACACGGTGCGTTGATTATAGTATAATTCAAATCAAGAAAAGCATACTATGATTAGAAGGAGGCTGTGATATGACGCTTTTAGATAGACTCACAACGAATTTCGGCTGTAACGAGCCGATCTTACTTGATGAGATTGACTGCGGGGGCTATTCACGCCCGTGGCTCTTCAAAGAACTGAACGAATTGTGTAGAACTGGTAGGCTGGTGCGTTTTGACCGCGGTATTTATTATATTCCCACTGAGACAGCATTTGGCGCCAGTCTGCTCGACCCCCGCAAAGTAATCGAGAAAAAATATGTAAAGGATAGTTCTGGCTGTTACGGCTACTATTCCGGTGCAGCTTTCTTAAACCAACTGGGGCTGTCAACGCAAATGCCCAATACCATTGAAGTCTGTACCAACAACGAAAAGACACGTTCCCGTGAGTTAGCTATCGGGAAGCAGCGTGTTATTCTACGCAGAGCCAGAAGTAAGGTCACGGCAAAAAATGCTGCTGTGTTGAGCTTCCTGGAGCTTATGAATGAAATGCCGGCACCTTATTTCTCCGAAGGGAGGAAGAAACTGACCATAGAGTTTATCACAAAAAACGGCATTACGAGACGCGACATCACAGAATACGCACCTGCGTTTCCTGATAAGGCTATGCGCACTCTGGTGGAAAGTGAGATCATCTATCATGTTACACAGTAATAGAGAATTGTTCGAGCAAGCTATACTACGAACGGCAGATGCGACAGGGATTGCGGCCAGCATCATTGAAAAAGACTACTATGTCACGGAGTTTTTAAGGAGGATGACTTCCTATCAGCCAGACATGGTGTTCAAGGGCGGAACTTCACTCTCAAAATGCTATAAGCTGATCCAGCGCTTTTCTGAGGACATTGATTTGAATGTTGAAGACCGTCCCAGTGAAGGGCAGCGTAAAGCACTCAAGCGAAATATTTTGGCGGTAGTTGATGACTTGGGATTATCCCTGAGCAATGCTGAAGAAATTCGCAGCCGGCGCGACTATAATCGCTATGTGATCAATTACCCTGCATTGCAAGGGGCAACGTATTTGAAGCAGCAGCTTATCGTTGAAACCGTTGTTTCCATGCGCGCATTCCCGAATCATCCCATGGACGCATCCAGTTTCATTTATGATTTCCTGAAAGATACCGGCAGAGAAGATATTATCCGCGAATACAATCTGCAACCTTTTTCAATCAATGTGCAGGCAGCGGAGCGTACCCTGCTGGATAAGCTGTTTGCACTTGCAGACTACTACCTCAATGGATCGATCACAGAGCATTCGCGGCACATTTATGACATATATAAGTTGAGTATGATCGTCACGATTGATGATACTCTGCGACAATTAGCCAGTGAGGTCATTCTGGAACGCCGCTCGCACAAGGTCTGCCTGTCTGCACAAGAGGGGGTGGATATGAATAATCTCCTTCGGCAGATCGTTGACTCCGATGCATATAGGAGTGACTATGAGCAGATTACATCCGCACTCCTTTTTGAAGACGTGTCATATTCCACCGCAATCACTGCGCTGCAGCACATCATTGATTCTCGTGTGTTTCAATAAATATCTATATATAGAATTGCGACTCTTGACAATCGCAATATATAGTGTTACAATGCACTTGTAGTTGTTCTTTGTGCATCGCCTATTCAGGGCTTCCGAATACCTTTCGGATCGCACACGTTTGTTAAGATTGTAATTTAGTGCCGACATGACAGCTTTGGCTTATTGCTGATGCTGTATGCCGGCACTTTTTATTATAGATATTTAAGCCGTAAGGCAGAAAGGAGTGTAATGGCAAACATATCCGTCGTTGGCCGTATTGTATCGGATGATATTGAACTGAAGATCAGCGCCAATAATCGGCCCTATCTACGGTTCGACCTTGCGGAGCGTACCGGTAAGGGGGCTTACGCAAGAACGCAGTATTATCAGGTCGTTGCCTTTGGGGCTATTGCCTCACAGTTCGCCAAAAGAGGCTTGTGCCGCGGCGCGCTGATCAGTGTGGAAGGCACACTGGAGCTGGAGGACTATCTGAAACGGGATGGTTGGGCGCGGGATAAGCGTCTGAAGGTCATCGCGCTGCGATGGCGTTATCTCCAGCCCTGTGACACGAAAGTGCCTGAACAGGCACCGGAGATCGACGGAGAACGAGAACCCCTGCCCGGATAGGATGCTGGGCATAAGAGGAGCTGTCATGTATCAAAAGGATGCGTGGCAGCTCCTCTTTTTTGTTTTCATCACGAAAAGGAAAGGATGTGCAAAGCATGAATAAGCGGCAGTTCCGATGATACTTCCGCAGATGTACCGCAGACTCAAGACCCGACCATTAGCACCATAGAGGATGCCCAGCATAATCAAGAGCCGGCCATCAGCATCGCTGCAGAGGATATTCAAGGACTGGAACTGAGTGGTGACACCAATACAGCTATGCCGCAAATTCACGATTTAGCCATTGACACCAACGCAAACGAGAAACAAGCGCAAGCAAGCTGATTTTGACACCAACGCGTTGGAGTCAAAGCAAAAGCCATCCACGCCAGAATTGAAAAATAACATCAAATGAGCAGCTTATTTTTTCAGTATGACTTGCCAGCAAAACTGGTGTCATTTGGTGTCAGGAAAACGGTTGGTGTCAACCGTTGGTGTCAAGAGCGTGAAAGAGTATCAGAAAACCACACTTTCGCAACATCAAATATCCGAAAGCCCGAACAATGCAGGACGCTGACACATTGGTGTCGGTTGGTGTCACAGCAAAATGAGCAAAGAGATTTAAAGGTGCGGTTAAAACAAAAAGAACCGCAAACCCTTTGAAATCAATGGGTTTGCGGTTCCTGTTTGGTTGCGGAGGCAGGACTTGAACCTGCGACCTCCGGGTTATGAGCCCGACGAGCTACCAACTGCTCTACTCCGCGATATTTATTTTTGGTGCCGGTGACCGGACTCGAACCGGTACAGTATTGCTACCGGGAGATTTTAAGTCTCCTGTGTCTACCATTCCACCACACCGGCAGCTTATCGGCAAATATTAGGATACCATACTCCCGGGGAACTTGTCAAGAGGAAACTTTAAAATAAGGAAAGAAAATTGAAATGCCGCGAAATGCCACGGCATTTCAATCTGGAGCGGCTGATGGGAGTCGAACCCACCTATGCAGCTTGGGAAGCTGCCGTTCTACCGATGAACTACAGCCGCAGGAACGTATTGTATTATAGCAGACCTTTCTTTATTTTGCAACACGAAAAATGGCGGGTCTTCTGAAAAAGTTAGGAGGATCTCCGAGGGTCAAATGCCGGCGGCATGAACGCCTTTGCACACTCATATAATGCACCGATCAGAAAGGGGAGGTCATCATGAAAAAAATCCTGGCGCTGATGGGCGCCGTATTGCTGCTGAGCGTCAGCGCCCGGGCTGTGGAGGTGTCCGCGCCCTCGGCAGTGCTGATGGAAAAGGAGACAGGGACCGTGCTGTTTGCCAAAAACGAGCACGAAAAGCTGGAACCGGCCAGCGTCACTAAAATTATGACGCTGCTGCTGACCATGGAGGCTATTGACGGCGGGACACTGCGCTATGAGGACACCGTTACCGCCTCACCTCACGCCTGCTCCATGGGCGGCAGTCAGATCTGGCTGAAGGAAGGGGAGCGGCTGACCGTGGACGAGATGCTGAAGGCCGTGTGCGTGGTATCCGCCAATGACTGCGCCGTGGCACTGGCAGAGCATCTGGCCGGCAGCGAGGAAGCCTTCGTGGAGCGGATGAACCGGCGGGCAGCGGAGCTGGGGATGAACGACACTACTTTCAAAAACGCCTGCGGTCTGCCGGCGGAGGGTCACGTCACCTCTGCCTACGACATTGCTTTGATGAGCCGGGAGCTAATGCTGCATCATCCGGATATCCGAACATATACAACAGTCTGGATGGACACTCTCCGGGATGGGGCGTCCTCGTTGGTCAATACCAACAAGCTGGTGCGATTTTATGATGGTACCACTGGATTGAAGACCGGCTCCACCAACGCTGCCGGGTACTGTATTTCCGCCACGGCGGAGCGGGAGGGCATGGAACTGATCGCCGTCATTCTCAAGGGAAAGACCTCTCCGGAGCGGTTCGCGGACGCGCAGACGCTGTTGAATTACGGCTTTGCATCCTACGCTCTGAAAACCGTTATCCCCGACGAACCGCTGCCGCCAGTGCCGGTGACGCTGGGGACGCAGGCCACGGTTCAGCCGGTTTTGGGCGAGGAAAACCAGCTGCTGCTGGAAAAGGCCAAGACAGGGGAGTTGAGCCAGTCCGTGACGCTGGAATCCTCCGTACAGGCCCCAGTGGCGGTGGGGGATCGGCTGGGGACGCTGACCGTCACCTTCGGGGAAGAGATTCTGGCGGAACTGCCCCTGCTGGCGGGGGAGGAGGTTCCCCGGATCACCTTCCGCCAAATGCTGCCACGGGTGCTGCGGATCGCCTGTCTGGTTGAGTGAACGGATCTCGCACCGCCCTTTTTCTCTTGCCGTACCCGGGGAAAAATGCTATACTGGACAAACAGAGGGAAAATGTGCCCTCTGGCTGAAATTTGATACATGAGGGTGAATCACATGCTGGATGTTCAGTTGTTTGATCTGTATACATTTTTACCGAAGCCTTACAAGGAGGCACTGCTGCCCCGTTTGAAAAAAGCCCATGAAGAACTTCAGACCAGCACCGGCCTGGGCGGAGAATTCACCGGCTGGGTGCATCTGCCTCAGGCGTATGACCGGGAAGAATTTGCCCGAATCCAGGCTGCCGCCAAGAAGATCCAAAGCGATTCTCAGGCATTGGTGGTCATCGGCATCGGCGGTAGCTATCTGGGAGCCCGCGGCGTGATCGACTGCCTGTGTTCTCCCAATTATAACCTGAAAAAGAAAGAGACGCCCAACGTGTACTTTGTGGGCAACGGTCTCTCCGGCGACGCACTGAGCGAGGTACTGGATCTGGTGCGGGATGTGGATTTCTCCGTGAATATCATCTCCAAATCCGGTACCACCACGGAGCCTGCCGTGGCATTCCGTTTCTTCCGGGAGTTGCTGGAGGAGAAATACGGCAAGGAGGAAGCCGGCAAGCGCATCTACGCCACCACCGATAAGGCCCGGGGTGCGCTGAAATCTCTGGCGGACGCCGAGGGCTGGGAGACCTTTGTGGTGCCGGATGACATCGGCGGCCGCTATTCCGTCCTTACCGCCGTGGGCCTGCTGCCCATCGCCGTTACCGGTGTGGATGTGGAGGCCCTGATGGAGGGCGCGGCTGAGATGATGAACGTCTGTGCCGACGGCTCCTACGATAGTCCCGCATGGCAGTATGCCGCTCTGCGGTATGAGCTGTACCGGACCGGGTACGCCATTGAAATTCTGGGCTGCTACGATCCAGCCTTCCGGTTTATGACGGAGTGGTGGAAGCAGCTCTACGGCGAGAGCGAGGGAAAGGACGGCAAGGGCCTGTTCCCCGCCAGTGTGGAGTTTACCGCAGACCTGCACTCCATGGGGCAGTATATTCAGGAGGGCCGCCGGATCCTCTTCGAGACGATCGTGCGGCTGGGTGCCTCCGACCGGCAGTTGGCCGTTCCTCGGGACGAGACGGACGGCGACGGGCTGAACTTCCTTGCGGGTGCGTCTATGGACCACATCCGGGACCGGGCCACGGAGGGAACGCTCTTGGCCCACAGTCAGGGCGGCGTACCCAACATCATTGTGAATGTGGGCGGTAAGGGCCCCCGTGAGCTGGGCCGGCTCATCTACTTCTTTGAGTATGCCTGCGGCTTGTCCGGCTATCTGCTGGACGTGAATCCCTTCGACCAGCCCGGTGTGGAGGCGTATAAGAAAAATATGTTTGCCCTCCTCGGCAAGCCCGGCTACGAGGATCGTAAGGCAGAACTGGAAGCCAAGCTGACCGAAAAGCATTGAGGAAAGCGGAATACGAAAAGCGGAATATGCAAAAAAACACGGCAGAGCATACATTGCTCTGCCGTGTTTATAAACAAATTTTGAAGTTACTTTTTGGGATTGTCTTTTTCTGTTCTTTATGGTATGCTATGACTACGAAAGGTCCCGTTTATTACGGAGACGAACTATGACAGGAGTGATCTATTATGGTTAGACTGATTATGGGCGTCAAGGGTTCCGGCAAAACCAAGCAGCTCATCGAACTCATCAACGCTGCCGCGAAGGATGAGGCCGGCAATGTGGTCTGCATTGAGCCGAAGCGTGACATGTCCTACAATATTCACTACAACATCCGCCTGATCGACGCGCAGGAATACGATCTGCACAGCTATGAGGTATTCCGTGGCTTCATCAGCGGTCTGTATGCCGGCAACTACGACATTTCTCAGGTGTTTATTGACAACCTGTGCAAGACCGTGGGCACCGATGTGGATGCGGAGACCGAGAAGTTCCTCAACTGGCTGGATGTATTCGGCGAGCGGAACAACATCAAGTTCACCGTCACCATCAGCGGCGACGTGGAAACTGCTACCGATGGTATGCGGAAGTACCTGTAATTGAATAAAAGAAAACCGCCTTGCTGAAAAGCAAGGCGGTTTTTTCTGTCCGGATTTGAAAGCTCAGCTTTCTTGGGCTTGCAGAGTACCGTTGGGGGTGGAGAGACAGCAGGAGGATACGCCGAAGCAGCGCAGCAGCTGCTGGCGGGCTTCCAGCGCCTTTTCGTTGAGATACCAGACCACCGTATCCTTTGTCTCCAGATAGGCGCAGGCGTAGCGGTCAGAATAGTAGGTGCGGCCTTTGGCTTCCAGTGCGGCCACAGTGTCCCCGCTGAAGGCGGTGGGTTTTCCGGTACCCTTCCGGCCGTGGCCCTCCGCCGTCAAAAGCAGGGCGAGCTTCTCACCGGGGATCTGGTCATTCAGAGCGCTGAGCGCGTAGTAGACGGTCTCCAAAGGCTCCATGGCATATACGGGAACAGCGCCGTCCGTGTCCTCATGTCCGGACACCTGCAGCACGATCCGGTCAGCGGCCTTTCCGAGGGCCTGATAGTCCAGAATTGCTTCCCTGCGGGCCGGGGCGCTTGCCGCCACATACAGCTTTTTCTCCGGCACAGCGGCCCGGAGCGCCTGTACGAAGGCAGCCAGGGCGTCGCCATTTTCAGCGGACGGGGTGATGTTCAGATAAACGCCGTCATAGCTGCTGTCGGTCAATGCTTCGGCAACTGCCGTGGCTGCGGCGGCGGTGCTCTTCAGAACGCCGGACTGACCGGAAATACCCAGCAGGACCGTCTGGCCGGAGGCGGTTGCTGTTTCCATGACCTGTTTCTGCGTATTGCTGACACTCAAAGCCAGCCGGGGGTTCTGACCGCCGGTCAGCGTTCCCGCCGTGAGTATGACGGTCTGATATCCGGAAAGGTCCTCCGCTTCCTCGCCGGAGCGGAGAAGGACCATGGCCTCATTTGCGGTCTGAGCAGGGTGCAGCTTGTCATACAGGCGGCTGAGCATGACCGCCGCCTGCTCGCGGGTGGCGTACCGATCCGGCACGAACAGATCATTCCCCATACCGCTGACCAGACCCAGTTCGTAGGCCATAGCGATATGCCCCTTGTTGGTGGTCACGTCCCGGAAGGGAAGCGGATCATCCTCCGCGAGGCCGGCGATGGGCCCGTAGCCCAAGGCCCGGATCAGCATGACTGCCAATTCCTCCCGGGTGATGGGATCGCCGGGACGGAAATCGCCGGTCTGACGGGTGACTGCCCCGTGCTCATAGCAGGCCCGGAGGGCCGGCTCATACCAGGTGCCCTGAGGCACATCCGAAAAGATCCGGTAGTAGGTCTCACCGCTCTGCCAGCCGAAAAAACGGCTGAGTGCCACGGCGAAGCCCGCCCGGGTCATGGGCTGGCCCACGCCGAAGGTATCGGCGGTCTTGCCCTGAAACCATCCCTGAGCCGCGCAGCGGTCGATGGCAGTTGCCGCCCAGTGGTTGGACGGCACATCCTGAAAGAAAGCCGCCCCGGCGGGAACGGTAAGCGCCCCGCTCAGCACCGCGCACAGGCACAGGCAGGCGGTCAGCTTTTTCAAAATCGTTCGTTTCATCTATCTGCCTCCTTATGGAAAGGGTATCCGTTTTTGGACTTTATTAGACGGTTTTGGGAAAAACTCCCATCTATTGTAGCAGACAACGGCCCTTTCGTCAAATCTGAGGAGAAAACCGGCAGAAATTCCGCCTAAAAAACAGGGAAAAACCGTAACCACCTCTTTCGCTGAGCAGAAAAATGTGGTATCCTATATGCGCTTTATGAACTCTTACGGAGGATTGATTATGAACAACAACGAGATCCTGCTTTTAAAGCTGGGCGAGGTGGTGCTGAAGGGCCTGAACCGCCGCAGCTTTGAGGATAAGCTGGTGAGCAATGTCCGCCGCCGGATGAAGCCCTGCGGCAGCTTCCAGATCTACATTCGCCAGAGCACTATCTATGTGGAGCCTCAGACCGAGGACTGCGACATGGAGGCCGCCTTCAAGGCTGCCCGTCAGGTGTTCGGCATCGTGACGGTGGCCCGGGCCGTCCCTTGCGCCAAGGAGATGGACGCCATTGTGGAGACCGCCAAGACCTATCTGGCGGATGAATTTGCCAAGGCCAGAACCTTCAAGGTGGAGAGCCGCCGGGCGGACAAGCAGTTCCCTATGAACTCCATCCAGATCTCCCAGTATGTGGGCGGCGAGCTGGGGCAGTTCTTCAACGTGAAAGCGGATATGCACCATCCTGATCTGACGGTTTATGTGGAGATCCGGGAGAAGTACGCCTATATCCACACGCCCTCTGTCCCCGGCGCCGGCGGCCTGCCCATCGGCATGGGCGGCCGGGCGGTGAGCCTGCTGTCCGGCGGCATCGACT
>ERZ827423.3052-NODE-3052-length-12072-cov-46.798452_pt1 | contig 12072 bp, 10 predicted proteins | sample MGYA00519775_ERZ827423 | MGnify/ENA primary metagenome ERZ827423 (study PRJEB31778, sample SAMEA3449296) | human gut metagenome | biome: human gut; feature: human-associated habitat; material: faeces | place: United Kingdom | collected 2010/2012 ...
CAGTGCCCTCGAAGACCTGGATACGCTCACGGGCGCCTTCCTTGACCTTCACGTGTACGCGGACGGTGTCGCCCACCAGTACCTGGGGTACTTCCTTCAGCTGCTTCTCGTTCAGAGCTTTGATGAGATCCATGGATTTTTCCTCCTAAAAATATAGGTGTTCATGCCGCTATTTGTGTGATGTCCGCACTTTTCGGGACACCGGCGACAGAGGACCGCCCTTTTTACGCCATGATAGAATAACACAGAAGCTCGGAAAATGCAAGAGATTTCTTCATAATTTTCTGCAATTTTATGTGATTTCTCTCTGAATCCGAGAAATGATGGGGCATTATCGAAAATCCCGCCCCTCGGCGTCCAGAATGGCGCGGCGGCGGACGCGGAGGAAGTCCGGCGTCAGCTCGGGCAGATACCGCTCCACCGCCTTTTCCAGCAGTTGGGGGTTCAATCCGGGATTCTGGGCCAGCACCGTCACCGTGCCGGTGACAACACCCTCTCCCTCTGTAAAGGAAAAGTCCTTTATCATGGGCGCGATATCAACGTCTGCCAGATCTTTGCGCTTGGTGCGCTTCTGGATCACCAGTTCCTGACGCCCCAGCAGCTCTGTCAGACGGGCGGCGGCGTTTTCCGGCACGCCGTTATCGTACTCCAGTGTCAGGTCCGCCCGCAGATATGTCAGCTCCCGCACGGGACGGACGGCGGGATAGCAGTCCAGCACCCGCAGGCCGCTGGGCATGCCGGTGTTCAGCTTCTCCGCGATGCCGCTGCCGTCGGTATCCTGCGTCACCTCGAAGTCCAGCAGCTCGCAGTCACTGGACTGACCCACCGGCAGGGGCAGGACGATGGAGATGATGGGATGGGGGTGATAGCCCTGGGAGTGCTTGATATCCAGCTCTGTGCGGGGAAAGGCGCGCTGGAACGTGCGCAGCAGGTCCAGATGGGAGATATAGGACGCCTGAGCCTCCTTGATAAACAGCAGCCGCAGCTTAGACATCGCACTTTCCTCCTACCAGCAGATTGGCACCGCAGCCATTGCAGTGGGTGCGGCAGTCCGGTGTGGTCACGGACTCATAGGCTTTATGGCGCTCCCGCAGGAGGTACTGCTCCGTGACGCCGGAGGAGATCATGCTCCACGGCATCAGCTCGTCCTCTGCGCGGGTGCGGTTGGCGTAGAAATGGGGGTCAAGGCCGCACTCGTCGAAAGCCTCCAGCCAACGGTCCAGGGAGAAATACTCCTCCCAGGCGTCAAGCTTTGCACCTTTACGCCACGCCGTTTCCAGCACCTTCCCCAGCCGCCGGTCACCGCGCGCCAGCACCGCCTCCAGAAAGCTGGTGTCGGAGTCGTGCCAGTTATAGGTGACGGTCTTGGTCTTGATGGCCTCCCGCAGCAGCGCCACACGGCGCTCGTACTCCTCCTTGGAGATCTGGGGCTCCCACTGGAAGGCGGTGTGGGGCTTGGGCACGAACCAGCTGGTGGACACGGTGATGCGGACGCCGCGCTGCTTGTTCTGGGCGCTCTCCCGCCAAGCGTGCATGACGCGGGCGGCCACATCGGCGATGCCCAGCACGTCCTCGTCCGTCTCCGTGGGCAGGCCCAGCATGAAATAGAGCTTTACGGCGCTGTATCCGCCGGCAAAGGCGGTACCGCAGCTTTGCAGCAGGTCATCCAGCGTCACGTTCTTGTTGATGACATCCCGCAGGCGCTGGGTGCCGGCCTCCGGCGCGAAGGTCAGGCCCGTCTTACGGCCCTTGGCCAGACGCTGCATCAGCTCCATGGAGAAGTTGTCCGCCCGCAGAGACGGCAGGGACAGGCTGACGTGGCGCTGGTCGCAGAAGGGCTCCAGCTCATCGCACAGCGTGGTCAGCGGCGGGTAGTCGCTGGTGGACAGGCTGGACAGCGTCACCTCCTGATATCCGGTGTCATCGCAGGCGCGGACGCAGTAATCAGCGCACAGGTCGCGGCTGCGGTTGCGGACAGGGCGGTAGACGTAGCCCGCCTGACAGAACCGGCAGCCCCGGATACAGCCGCGGAACAGCTCCAGCGTCACGCGGTCCTGCACGATCTCCGTGCTGGGGACGATGGTCTTGACGGGGAAATAGGACTTGTCCATGTCGTGGACGATGCGCTTTGTCACATGGGCCGGTGCGCCGTCCTTCGGGGTGATGGCGGCCACGGTGCCGTCCTCGTGGTATGTGACATCGTAGAGGCTGGGAACGTAGACGCCGTCCAGCCGGGCGGCGGCCCGCAGCAGCTGCTGCTTGCTCCACCCCTCCCGCCGGGCGGTGCGGTACAGCTCCACCAGCTCCACCGTCAGGTCCTCGCCCTCGCCCAGGCTCACAAGGTCGATGAAGTCGGCGATGGGCTCGGCGTTGTACATGGCGGTGCCGCCGGCGATGACCAGCGGCGAAAGGCCGGTGCGCTCCGCCGCGTGCAGCGGGATGCCCGCCAGATCCAGCATGTTCAGGATGGCGGGGAACGCCATCTCATAGCCCACGGAAAAGGCCACAATGTCAAAATCGGTGATGGGGTCGCCGGATTCCAGCGCGAACAGCGGCATAGCCGCCTTGCGCATCTCCTCCTCCATGTCGCCCCAGGGGGCGAACACGCGCTCACACCAGACGCCGTCCATCTCGTTCATGACGCCGTACAGGATCCGCATGCCCAGATTGGACATGCCGATCTCGTAGGTGTCGGGGAAACAGAAGGCGATGCGGGTGTCCACCTGCGTCTTGTCCTTCAGCACGGCGTTATATTCGCCGCCCACGTAGCGGGCGGGCTTCTGCACCCGAGGCAGGATGCGTTCCAGTCGCTTATCCACGGTCATTCTCCTTGCGGTGTATTTCGGTAACAGTTTATTTTACCTGTTTTTTGTCGGTTTGGCAAGGCGGCGGGGCAAAAAAACTTCCGGCGGCAAACTGCGGTACGCCAGCCACAGCGCTCCCAGCAGGAGGAACAGGCCGCTGCCGGTGGTCAGCACCAGCCAGAGGCACAGCGCCAGCAGCGCCGACGATGCGGCCAGCCCTACGGCGGCGGCCACGCGGTCGGCGGTGTAGGGCTCCGTCAGGTATGCCGTGGCCAGCCACAGGATGCGGCCGCCGTCCATGGGACGCACCGGCAGCAGGTTCAGAACGCCCAGCACCATCTGGGCGCCGGCGAACAGCGTCAGCTCCTCTCTGCCGGTAAGGCTCAGCAGCACCCACAGCAGCAGGTTCATCAGCGGCCCCGCGGCGGCGCTGAGCAGCTCCGCGCCGTAGGACAGGCGGTGCAGCTCCGGCACGTACAGCGATGCGCCCAGACCGGTGAGGGTGAAGCGGGCGGTACGGACGCCGCACAGGTGCAGCACCGCGTAGTGGGCCAGTTCGTGGAGCAGGGCCGCCGGCAGCAGCGCCGCCAGCAGGATGGGCGTATCCGTCAGCAGCAGGAAAAACGCCGGCGTCAGCAGCGCGGAGGGACGGACGCAGACGGTGACATCAGGAGAACGTGACATAATAAACAGGGTTCAGGTAAGTGCTGCCGCGGTGCAGCTCAAAGTGGAGGTGAGGACCGGTGGCGCGGCCGGTATCGCCCACCTCGGCGATGGGATCGCCCCGTGACACCCGCTGTCCGGCGGAGGCGGTGACGCGGGTGCAGTGGGCGTACAGCGTGGAAAAGCCGTTGGCGTGAGAGACGGCGACGTAGCGGCCCAGCTCGCTGCTCTCCCCCACCGCCGTCACCGTCCCGTCGGCAAAGCTGGACACCACCGCGCCCTCCGGCGCGGCGATGTCCAGCCCGTAGTGAAAGCGGCTGACGCCCTCCAGCGGGTCGGTGCGGAGGCCGAAGCTGGAGGACAGCTGTCCCTCTACCGGCGCAGTATAGGCGAAGCCCAGTACCTGCTGGAGCAGCTCCGCATCGGCGGGCTGCGCCTCCGGCGTGCAGACGGTGGACGTGGGCGACGGCGACGCCGTCACCTCCTCCGAGCCGAACACCGCGGTATAGGCATCGGTCAGCGCGCCGCCGATGGCGCCCTCCTCCGAGAAGGCGCGGCCCGCAGCAGAGAACACCTCCACAAAGTCGGTATCGGCCCCCAGCAGATCCAGCACCCGTGCGCGATAGCGGTCCAGCACGTCGGGCATCAGCAGCTTGACGGCGATAGCCACCACCAACAGGACACCGCTGACCAGCAGCTGTACCATGCGGCGCTTCTCCTGCGGAGATGCCGGTTTCCGGGCTGCGGGCTTGCCCGCAGCAGGGCGCGGCGGCTGGGGCGGACGGCGGCTGTCTGCTGTGGTGCGGACACGGGCGCGGTAGGCCGCGCGGCGGGCCGCCGTCCGGCGCTGCGGCGCCGTGGAACGCTGTGCCATACGGATACACCTCCCTTCCGGCACAGTGTATGCGCGCCTGTCCGGCGTTAGACGCCGGAATGGCTCTGGATCGGCAGCAAAATACAGGGGGTGTAGGGGCGGCGAAATTTTCCTTGACAGCAGGCGCATTTGCGCCTATAATAGAACGGCTGACGGGGTGTAGCGCAGTTGGTAGCGCGCTTGGTTCGGGACCAAGAGGCCGGGGGTTCAAGTCCCCCCACTCCGACCACAAAACAGGCACGACTGGAGGTCGTGCCTGTTTTGCCCTGAAGATTTCGCCGATATTTCGGCTTTTATGAGGTATTTCGATGGTACATAACAAAAGGAAACAGGGCTTCACGCTGATGGAGATGCTCATCGTGGTGGCCATCATTGCGGTGCTGGCGGCGATTGCCATCCCCGCCATGGGCAGAAGCATCCACAAAGCCAAGGAGTCGGCAGATCTGGCCAACGTGCGGGCCTATTACGCCTATTTGCAGCAGGACTACATGTCCACAGGAACCTACCGCGACTTCGGGCTCAGCTGGGAGTACAACGTCACCGACACCATCACGTACGACGATGGCACCACGGTAAAGCTCCAGACCGGCTACGTGGCCGTGGCCGTGCCCACGGCGGAGGCGCAGAATACCACCTCCGGCTATCAGGTCCACTACATCTGCAGCAAGGGCGATCTGACCTACACCTTCGGCGAGAAGTGAGCCGTCTGCGGAGAATCGCATCATACATATATAAATGGAGAGTCTGTGACGCAATGCCACAGGCTCTCTTTATGTGTGTTGGGCGGCTGGCGTCACGTCATCCACGCCGCCGAAGTTGTCGATGGCCTCCCTGTACGTGAGGATGTCCTCCGCGCTCCTGATCCACGTATGAGCGCCCAGCTCGGGGTCAAACGGGTTGCTTCTCTCGATGGTGGCCAGCTGCGCCGCCTTGCGGGCCGCCGCATGATCGGTGTTGACATTTCCGCCGGAAGCGGGTATACTGTTAGCAGAAGGTTTTGGCGCGAATACCTCCGAACGCCTTGCGGCGGAGAAGGAGGCGGCGCTGATTACCTTCTTTTTTGCACATCCAGCAGGTCGTACAGGTACGATCTGCCATCTGCGTCGTTCCGGATCAGAAGCGTACCGCCATAGACCGTGTAGTGGTCTATGGCTTTTTTTGCGTTCAGGACCGGAACGGCGAATATGGAACAGCTGCACAGGTCATCACCTTCTACGGTGTATGTCCGTGCCGTTGGCATCCACCAGCCGCGGCAGCCGCGCATACTTGACACCGGTCGCCTCTTGTGGTACATTGTCTTCAGCGAATTCAACGTTTGCCAGCAGCTGGAGGGATCGTATCTCCGTGCCGGGCAGCAAGCGATTGAGTTCGCTGCTGTTTTTTACCAGCACAGTCGCATCGCTCCCCAGACGTGTACCAAGCTCCACCCCCGCAGTTCCAATGTAAAGGCTATCGCTGCTTTTCAAACTGCCGTTGTAATAGCCTGTGATCCGGTTCTGCCACGGCATCGGTCCGGCCATGATCTCCTGCACCGTCATCAAGGTATTCTCCGGCCACGCCAGGGACGTGTCCGCCCTGACCTACGTCATCTCCCTGCTGTTTCTGGTGAAATTCTTCGCCGTGGCATAACGGCTGACCGCAAAAGCGCCGTCCTTTCACACAGGACAGCGCTTTTTTTCTTTACAGGCCCTTGGCAAACGGCGGCAAGAGGTCTATAATACCCGCAACAGAACGGGAAAGCCGGAAAAAAGGAGGCAACCACATGTACTATCAGGTATCCCAGGAATTTTTTGAGAAGCTGCCCAACGCCTGCTTCGGCGCGGTGGCCGTGCGGGGGCTGGACAATACCCACGACATTCCCCAGCTGGAGCAGATGCTGGCGGAGAACGTGGCCGCCTGCGAAGCGTATTTCGCGGGAAAGAAGCCCAAGGAGACGGAGGATATCCTCCCCTACCGCAACGCCTTTACGGCGCTGGGCATCAACCCCAACAAGTTCCTGTGCTCCATTGAAGCGCTGCTGACCCGTATTGCCAAGGGCAAGGGCTTCCCCCACATCAACGCCGCCGTGGATCTGGGCAACGCCGTGTCCATCAAGCACCGGCTGCCCATGGGCGCCCACGATCTGGACACCATCGATGAGGGGCTGGACGTGCGCCTGGCCAAGGAGGGCGACACCTTCATTCCTTTCGGCAGTACGGAGGAGGAGACACCGGACATGGGCGAGGCGGTGTACGCCTCCGGCAGCGAGATCCGCACCCGCCGCTGGACGTGGCGGCAGTCGGAGCGAGGCAAGATCACAGAGGAGACGAAAGCCATCCTGTTCCCCATCGACGGCTTCTCCGATGTGAACGCCGACGAGGTGCAGGCCGCCGCGGACGAGCTGGCGGCGCTGCTGCACAGGTTCTTCGGGGACGGCATCGAGATCGAGGCCGGCGTTGTCACCAGGGATTCCCCACGGTTTGAGTTCTTCAAATGAGCAAGAAAATCCCCCACGGCGGTGCCGTGGGGGATTTTTTATGCGTATTTACCGGGCCAGCAGCATCTCCAGCCGCGCGCGGATGAGGGCGATGAGCCGGTCATTGTCCGGCATCTCCTTCAGCTCCGCCGGGTCGCACAGGGGCGCCAGATCCTCGGAGAGATAGCCTTCCTCAAACACGTCCAGCCCCGCCTGATAGAGACAATCGGCAAAATGCACCAGCGCGGCGCTGCCATCCAGCTCGCCCCGCTTTTTCAGGGCGCCGGACCACGCCGCCATGGTGGCCAGCGGGTTGGTGGACACCTTCTCGCCCCTGCGCCAGCGGTAGAAATGGTCGGTGACGGTGCCGTGGGCTGCCTCGTACTCGAAGTTGCCGTCCGGCGACACCAGCACGCTGGTCATCATGGGCAGAGAGCCGGACGCGGCGGCGATGAGGTCGCTCATCACGTCGCCGTCGTAGTTCTTGCACGCCCAGATGATGCCGCCGGAGGAGCGGATGACCTTGGCGGCCACATCGTCGATGAGGGCATAGCGGTAATGCAGCCCCGCCTGCTCAAAGGCGGCGCGGTACTCCTCATCGAACACCTTCTGGAACAGCAGCTTGAACGTCTGGTCGTAGTCCTTGGAGATGGTGTCCTTGGAGGAGAACCAGACATCCTGCTTCACGTCCAGCGCGTAGGCGAAGCAGCAGCGGGCGAAGGACAGAATGGAGTCGTCCCGGTTGTGCATGGCCTGCAAAACGCCGGGGCCGGTGAAGTCGTAGACCGTCTGGCGGCTCAGCTCCGCGCCGTGGTCGTCGGTGAACACCAGCTCCGCCTTGCCCGGGCCGGGGACGCGGTACTCCACGGCCTTATATACGTCGCCGTAGGCGTGGCGGGCGATGGTGATGGGCTTTTTCCAGCAGGTCACCACCGGCTTCACACGGGAGATGAGGATGGGGGCGCGGAACACCGTGCCGTCCAGCGCCGCACGGATGGTGGCGTTGGGGGACTTCCAGAGCTGCTTGAGGCCGTACTCCTCCTGCCGCTGGTAGTTGGGGGTGATGGTGGCGCACTTCACGCCCACGTGCAGGCGCTTGATGGCCTCCGCCGCCTGCCGGGTCACGGCATCCTCCGTCCTGTCCCGGTTGGGCAGGGACAGGTCGTAGTACTCGGTGTTCAGGTCTACAAAGGGCTTTATCAGCTGGTCCTTGATCATCCCCCACAGGATGTGGGTCATCTCATCGCCGTCCAGCTCGGCGATGGGGACAGGCATTTTGATCTTTTCCATCGTTACCTCCTGTTCTGCGCGGCGTAGTGGTTCATGAGGCAGCCGGTGAGCAGCAGCTCACGCTCCTCCGCGTTGGTGTTCTTCAGGTACAGCGTCAGGGGCTGCGTCTTTCCGTCATGGATCAAAACGGCAGGGAATTCCCCGTCGCCTCGCGCCACCTTTTCCCGGACAGCGGGGACGAAGATGAAATCCCCCGGCACGGCGTTGAAGGGTGCGCCGTCCGCCAGCGTGAAGGGCAGCATGCCCCAGTTGACGCAGTTGGAGCGGTAGCGCTTGGTGGCGAAGTCGTAGCAGATGTTGGCGCAGCCGCCCAGCACCCGCTGGCAGGAGGCGGCCTGCTCCCGTGCGGAGCCATCGCCGGGTTTATTGGCGAAGATGACGGAGCCGATGTGCATGCGCTCCAGTGCGCTCTCCGGCAGGTGCAGCGCCATCAGCACCGCTTGCAGCTCCGGCGGCACCGTACCGGCGGCACGCGCCGTCTCCAGCGCCTGCGTGGCCTTGGCGCGAGGCACATAGTCCGGGTCGCGGCGGGACAGAGCAAACTCCGCCAGCTTCAGGGGATTGGAGCGGTAGGAGGACGTCTCGCCGGAGGGGATCAGCTCGTCGGTGGTGGTGACCTCGTCCCGCAGGACGGAGGCCACCTGCATGAGAAGGTCGTCGGACAGGGCGGGAATGGCGGGCCACTCGGCAATATTGGGGCCGTACTTCAAGGGTGCGTCCGGCTGCGCCTTGCCAAAGCCGAAGTAGACCCGGCGGTCGTACACCGCACGGTCGAACCGGCGCTGCACCGGCGCGGGCGGCGTGTAGTCCACATCAGCGGCGGAGGTGAGGACGCCGTGGTTCCGCGCGGTGGCGGCGATGGAGCGGGCGTCCATGAGGATCACGCCGGCCAGCTGACCGTCGGCGGGCTTAGAGCCTTCGCGGTTGGGGAAGTTGCGGGTAGTGTGGCGGATGGACAGGCCGTTGTTGGCGGGGACATCCCCCGCGCCGAAGCAGGGGCCGCAGAAGCAGGGCTTGAACAGTGCGCCGGAGGCCAACAGGGACTGCTGGACGCCGTTTTCCATCAGCTCCAGATTCACGGGGACGGAGGGCGGATACACCGACAGGGAGAAGTAGCTGCTGCCGGTATCGTGGCCCGCCAGAATGGCGGCGGCCTCGGCGATGTTGTCGTACATGCCGCCGGCGCACCCGGCGATGATGCCCTGATCCACCACCAGCTTGCCGTCCGCCAGCTTGTCCGTCAGGTGCAGGCCGGCCTTGCCGCCGAACTGGGCGGCGGCCCGCTTCTCCACCTCCCGCAGGTGGTCGCCGGGGTCATGGAGCAGCTCGCGGAGCGTCACCGCCTCGGAGGGGTGGAACGGCAGGGCAGCCATAGGCTCCATGCGGTCAAGGTCGATGGTGATCATGCCGTCGTAGTACGCGCCGTTCTGCGGGTGCAGGGCGGTGAACGTCTCGGGGCGGCCATGGAGGGCCAGATAGTCCGCCACGGCTTCATCCGTCTCCCAGATGGAGCTGAGGCAGGCGGTCTCCGTGGTCATCACGTCGATGCCGATGCGGTAGTCCATGGGCAGGCGGGACACGGCGGGACCGGCGAACTCCAGCACCTTATTCTTCACGAAGCCGTTTTTGTACACCGCGCCGCACAGGGCGATGGCCACGTCGTGGGGGCCGACGCCGCGGGGCGGCTGGCCGGTGAGCCACACCAGAATGACCTCCGGCGCGGCGATGTCGTAGGTGTTTTTCAGCAGCTGCTTGACGATCTCGGGACCGCCCTCTCCCACGCCCATGGTACCCAGCGCGCCATAGCGCGTGTGGCTGTCGGAGCCCAGGATCATGCGGCCGCAGCCGCTCATCATCTCCCGGGCGTACTGGTGGATGACGGCCTGATTGGCGGGGACGTAGTCACCGCCGTACTTGATGGCGGCGGACAGGCCGAACACGTGGTCGTCCTCGTTGATGGTGCCGCCCACGGCGCACAGGCTGTTGTGGCAGTTGGTCAGCACGTAGGGAACGGGGAATTCCGTCATGCCGCTGGCCTTAGCGGTCTGGATGACGCCCACGTAGGTGATGTCGTGGGAGATGAGACTGTCAAAGGTCAGGTGCAGCAGGCCGTCCCCCGCGGGCTTGTCGTGGCGGCGGAGGATCTGGTAGGCCATGGTCCTGTCACGCAGGGCCGGTGCGGCAGTCTTGGCGGGCGCCGGCACCCCGTTTTGCAGGGTGACGCCGCCGTGGTGCAGCTGGATCATATGGTCACGCTCCTTTTCGGAGAATTTTTGACGTATCATTTTTGATGGGTATAGTATAGCAGATAATTTTGCGTGTGCAAGCCCTAAAATGAAAGTTAAAAAATTAATTATTGCATTTTGTGTGTCGCGTCCCCTGATTTTCCCCTGTTTTTAAGAAATTTTTCCGTCATTTATGAATTTCGCGTATTTTCATCTTGCAAAACGCAAATCGGCGCGTTATAATCGCCCCAACAGGATGAAAGCCCGCGGACGCCGCGGGAGAAAGGAAAGCATTATGGTTGAGAAGGATACCGGTATTCTGGAGCGCTACACAGAACCGCTGAGCCGCCGCATTCAGGAGGAGTATGCCATCGGCCCCCAGTTCTATCAGGGTGAGGTCAAAAAGGGTCTGCGCAACAGCGACGGCACCGGCGTGCTGGTGGGCGTCACCAAGGTAGGCAGCGTGCAGGGCTACCTGCTGCAGGACGGACAGCGCATCCCTACCCCGGGCCGCCTGTACTACCGCGGCATCGAGCTTACCGACATCGTGGAGGCCCACCGCAGAGCCGGCACCTTCGGCTATGAGGAGGTGGCGTACCTGCTGGTGATGGGCTACCTGCCCACGGAGGCCGAGCTGAAGCGGTTCAAGGACATCATGAGCCAGGCCCGCAAGCTGCCGGAGGGTTTCACCGAGGGCATGATCATGCGGCACCCCAGCGGCAACATGATGAACGAGCTGGCCCGCAGCGTGCTGAGCCTGTACTCCTACGATGCCAGCGCCGACGACACCTCCATCGAGAACCTGCTCCTGCAGTCGGTAAAGCTCATCGGCTGCTTCCCCTCCATCGTGGCCAATTCCTACGCGGTGAAGCGCCACTATTTCCAGGGGGACTCCCTGCACATCCATTTCCCCGTGGCGGAGCTGTCCACTGCGGAGAACTTCCTGCGGATGATCCGGCCCGATACCAACTACACCGAGGAGGAGGCCCACCTGCTGGATATGATGCTGATGGTCCACGCGGAGCACGGCGGCGGCAACAACTCCACCTTCGTCTGCCGCGCCATGTCCTCCAGCGGCACGGATACGTACAGCGCCATCGCCGGAGCCGTGGGCTCCCTGAAGGGCCCGCTCCACGGCGGCGCCAACGCCAAGGTCATGGAGATATTCCGCTATGTCAAGGAGAATGTGGACCCCCACGACGACGGCTCCATCCGCGACTATCTGGTGAAGCTGCTGGACAAGGAGGCCGGCGACAGGTCCGGCAAGCTGTACGGTCTGGGCCACGCGGTGTATACCATGTCCGACCCCCGCGCCGTGCTGCTGAAGAAATACGCCCAGCACATGGCGGAGATCAAGGGCTACGCCGAGGACTTCGCCCTTCTGCAGAAGGTGGAGGAACTGGGCATCCCGCTGGTGCAGGAGCGCCGCGGTGACAACACCCCCATGTGCGCCAACGTGGACATGTACTCCGGCCTGGTGTACACCATGCTGGGCATCCCTCAGGACGTGTTCACGCCGCTGTTCGCCTCCGCCCGTATCGCGGGCTGGTGCGCCAACCGCATGGAGGAGCTCATCACCTGCCACCGCATCATGCGTCCGGCGTACCGCGCCGTCACCACCCACGGCCACTACATCCCCATGGCGGAGCGTCAGTCCCACCACGAGGCCGAATAAAGCGCAAAACACTCCCGACCATAGACGGGTATCCGTAAAACAGTTAATCCTCCGTATGGCTTAGACCATGCGGAGGATTTGTTTAT
>ERZ827423.3053-NODE-3053-length-12071-cov-2.227364_pt1 | contig 12071 bp, 9 predicted proteins | sample MGYA00519775_ERZ827423 | MGnify/ENA primary metagenome ERZ827423 (study PRJEB31778, sample SAMEA3449296) | human gut metagenome | biome: human gut; feature: human-associated habitat; material: faeces | place: United Kingdom | collected 2010/2012 ...
TTGCAATTATCGGTGTTGTACTCTTAGTTGCCCTCTATGTTTCCACTCTTGTTTTTGCATTGATTGGAAGCGATCTTGCCACAAACTGTCTTAAGGCTTCCATCTATGCCACTGTGGTTGTCCCGGTTCTCATCTGGGCTTATACCATGGTATACCGCTTACTTAAGAATCATTACTCTTTAAGAGAAGATTTGGATTCCATCAAAAAAGAAGCTTCCGGGCAGGATGCTTCCGCAAAAACTTCAAATGAACCAAACATCAAAAAAGAGGATTGCGAATAACCACAATCCTCTTTTATAACTTGTCCACTTCTTAAAATTAAGCAAGTTTTGTTTTTGCAAGCTCTGCTAATGTTGCAAATCCTTCTGCATCATTTACAGCCATCTCAGCTAACATTTTACGGTTCATATCAACACCAGCTAATTTTAAACCATACATAAATTTGCTGTAAGATAATCCATTCATTCTTGCTGCTGCGTTAATACGGGCAATCCATAACTGTCTGAACTGTCTCTTTCTCTGTTTTCTTCCTGCATAAGAACTTGTTAAGGCTCTCATGACAGACTGTTTTGCTACTCTATACTGTTTGGAGCGTGCTCCTCTGTAACCTTTAGCTAATTTTAATGTTCTATTATGTTTCTTTTTAGCGTTTAAGCCGCCTTTAATTCTTGCCATGTTCTATTCCTCCTTAACCAATTCTTATAAATATGGTAAAATCTTCTTCATATTCTTAACATTTGTTGCATCTGTCATTGCAGGTTTTCTAAGATTTCTCTTAGTCTTAGTTGTTTTCTTTGTTAAGATATGTCTCTTATAAGCCTTGTTTCTCTTTAATTTTCCTGTTCCTGTTAATTTGAAACGTTTTGCTGCTGCTCTGCTTGTTTTCTGTTTTGGCATAATTTATTCCTCCTTAAAATCATTATCTTTTCTCTGCCAGCACCATACCCATGCTTCTGCCTTCCAGCTTTGGTGCTTTCTCCACTACTGCAATATCTGCAAGTGCTTCTGCAAAATCATCCAGAATATGTTTGCTTGCCTGTACATGTGCCATTTCTCTACCACGGAAACGAAGTGTAACTTTTACTTTATTTCCTTTGGAAATGAACTTTCTTGCGGCATTCATTTTGGTATTCAAATCATTGGTATCGATATTTGGAGAAAGACGAACTTCTTTTAATTCAACCGTTTTCTGTTTCTTACGTGCTTCCTTCTCTTTTCTTGCAAGCTCATATCTGTATTTACCGTAATCGATAATCTTACATACAGGTGGCTTTGCTCCAGGAGCAATCTTTACTAAATCAAGTTCTGCTTCCTGTGCCAGCTTATATGCTTCTCTTGCTGACATGATACCTAACTGTTCACCATCCGCGCCAATCAGGCGGACTTCCTTATCTCTGATTTGTTCATTGATCATTAACTCGCTAATGGTCGTACACCTCCAAAATTAAATTCACCACAGCTTTGCCAGACAACTTTCCGTTTATTTCCGCAAAAAAAGTGGATAGACAGACTATCCACTTCAAAATGATTCGCTCATTGCATACTCATTATAAACACTTAGTCACTTGATTGTGCTAAGGTGAGAGTGGATACTCTACTTTCTTCAACTTGCTTATAGTACCATATGTCATTTCGTTCGTCAAGCATTATTTTTACCGATATTCGCTTCTGATATTTTCCGCCCTCTCAATAATCGTTTCCGGGAACCCGGTAAAGGAAAGCAGACGGATTGCATTCTGGGAATTTGCTGGTCCCTTCTGCAATTTATAATCAAATACAATATCCTCTTCTCCAAACTCTTCGGAAAAATGATAATTGTCATAACCAGTTTTTTCAAGCTCCGTCAATTCCTTATCATGGGATGCCACAATTGCAATGCAGTTATGATGTGCCAGATATTCCATGATTGCTTTTGAAGCTGCAATACGCTCCTGGGTATTGGTTCCTCTTAAGATTTCATCAATAACACAGATAACCAGTTCATCCTCCGACAAAGCATCCAGGATACGTTTTAAATATTTAATCTCTTTGATAAAATAACTGTCACCGGATAAAATATCGTCTCTTACCGCCATGGAAGTAATCATTTTTGCATGAGGCAGGTGCATTCTTTTTGCGGTGCAGGTATGAATGCTCTGTGCCAGTATCACATTGACAGCTATGGTCTTGATAAAGGTTGACTTACCGGAAGCATTGGAGCCTGTGATAATGCAGTTATGCTGAAGTTCCATAGAATTGGTCACTGCTCCATGAAGCAGCGGATGATAAATTTCTTCCATCTCAAGCTGCTTTGCTTCCTCATATTCCGGTACTGTCACAAGAGGCAGACTCTTTCGGAAAGAGCCTGTGCTGACCGCTGCATCCAGTTCTCCTACCACCCGGTAAATCTTAAGATAAGCCTCCTGGTTATCCATAAACTGATTCAATACTTTCATATAAGTAAGGATATGCCACTGGGTTACTCCCAGCAGGAAATCCTGCAGCATTTCAAACACATCTCCCATGGCATTTCTGCTCTGGATATTTAGCAGAAATGCCTTCTTATCCATTTTGGCAAATACCGGAAGCAGCGGTGCCAGTTCCTCACAAATTTTGTCTTTCCGGTATTCCTGCTCCAGTTCTCGTGCTACCGTAATCAGGTATGCCGCCGTTCCCATCATATGAATCTCCTGGTCAAACTTCAGCCGGACCGTAAAGATATACACCGACAAATTCACAAGAAATACTACCACCAAAGCTGACAGAGCATATATATTATGAAATACGACTGCCGCCACAACAACTACCACCAGCAATATCCGGAGCATCTGATAAACCCAGAGATTTGAAATTGCAAAATCCTCTACTGTCTGGATAAAGGATGGAATATAGTAAGCCTCGTCTCTCTTTCCAAGCTTTGACAAAGTTTCTTCCAGATGATAGCGTTTTTCATCATCTGCTTCACAAAAAGCTATTCTTTTTTCTAAAAGCTCCTCTTCTTCCTTCGTCTGCTTCGCATAATGAAGCTTTGCATATAAAATTTCTTCTCCCATGGTGGAATCACAGTTGTTGATTCTCTGGTACACATCATCCATATTAAGGTCATTCCATGTGACCTCATCCACCTGCTGTGTTCCACCCACAGTATCCAGATAATTTCTTATCAGTTCTCTTTTGAATTCCTTTTTCTCAGGTTCTTTTCCATATTTTTCTTTCAGTGTCCGTTTGCAGCGGTTCTTCCAACTTTCTTTTGTCTTAATTGCTGAATAAGTAAATCCTGCAATCATAATTACTACAAGGATTGCTGCTTCCATTTCTTCGCCTTCCTACTGCATGATTCCAATGGTATCTATCCAGTAAATATTATCTTTATCCTTAATTCCATTTACAGTAACGGTATCTCCCTCATGCAGGAAAATCAATTGTTCATTATCAGAAAACTTCTGCCAGTATACCATACCGTCGTCTCCTGCCAGATAAACATAGGTCTCTCCTGCAATCTCAACATACTGCATTTCACTGATTACAAAACTTCTTGTCTCTGTCTCACCTTCCGGAATTATTTTCCCCTTGGCTGCTGTCTGTACATTACCTGCAGTACTGTTGCTGTCCACGGAAGAATTTTCTGCCTCTTCCGGATTCCCAGTGTTTTCTGTACCGTCACTGCCTGTCATCTTACGATACTTTGCAAAGCACTCATCGAGACTGGCTGCTGTTGTTACCATATTATAAGATTCTACATTTACCATGCCATAAAGCTTCACTATGCCGCTGGCATCTTTTAATACCATAATATAAGTCGGCTGACCATCTACATTAATCAAAGACGGGAAAGATGCACGGTATCCTTTCTCCTGCACTTCTCCTTCTGCAGCAGCCATTGCAGAGCTTTCATCTGCTCCTGCAATACTGTAATAATGTGCTTCTGAAGTCCGCTCATTTACCAGTATAAACCCGATATTGGAGGCATCATCATTGACGGAAGTAACTCCGGTATAAATCCAGATATCCCCGTCTTTGGCAACATAGCCGAAGTTTGCTTCGTAAGATTCCTCATCTCCGTCTTCATCCTCTACTACCGTTTCCGTACATTTCTTACAGCCTTTTTTTCCGAAGATGCTGTTCATAAATCCATTAGATAATTCTCCATACCAGTTATACTGTTCCACCAGAAGATCCCCGTCAAAGACGTCATCCATCCAGTTCGGCACTTCTGATGCATCATAATACTGACAGTCTCCGCTGATTGGGTCACAGCTGATTGCTCCCTCGACGGTTTCTCCACCAAATAAACCGATGGTGTATTTGTATACACTGGCAATATAGTATGGGTTTCCATCTTCGTCCACTTCAAAATGAAGATTTCCGAAAAGTTTATCCGGGTAATTCATACGGATATGCCTTCTTAAATCCTTGCCAAAGTAAGCAGACGGAACATAAATCATTCCTTCCTTTACCGGAACATACTGCGCCTTCTGTCCTACCGGATCAACAGTTATATAACCCGGAACACCATTTTCCTTATTTCCCATATATTTAAAGAAGCCGGCATACTCTAATGCAGATACTTTCGTTGGTGCCCCCTGATAATCAATCTGTGTGTAGTCTTCCGATACATTATACTGGCTCACCACTTCTGAAAGGCTTCCGATTTCACGATTACCCAGCAATACTGCACTGTCCGTATCCATTAACGCAATCTTTGATACAGAAGATGCTGTATTGATATCGCTGTTAAAATCACTGTCTTCGATGGTCAGGATATCTGCATATGCCTGCGCATGGAACATTTTGCTGCCATAAAATAAAAGAATCAGGAACAGAATTCCGATTACTCCAACTGCTGCAAAAATACCGTTTACCGACCTTTCCAGCTTTCCTGCGGACTTACCTTCCGCCTTCCTGGCTGCCGATACCAACGCACCTATTATTCCTAACGGGAATAATATAACGCCTAATACAAACAGCCATAAACCTCTGGAATGAATATTCAGTGCCGGAAGCAGGAGATAATACATCACTGCCACCCATAAAATATAAATAACCGGAAGCACAATGGACAGCCCCTTTACATGAGGCAGCTTTACCTGCATTGTTTCAAACTCCATTTTCTTCTTTTTCTTTGCCATACCTAATCTTCCTTTTCTTCTTTGCAATTATCATTGTATTATTTAATTAATACAATAACTCAATTTTAAAATAATGTCAAGCGGGAACTTTCTTCAAATGGCTGGCAACTAAAAACAGCAGGACGACAAAATGTATTTTCATTTTCTATCGTCCTGCCTGCAATACTTATTTATATTATTTTTTAAGCTCTTGCTGCTTTGCTATCACGCTTTTTATTCTGGATAACCATACATGCTACTGCAGCTGCGGTAACAGCCAGTGCCAGAATTCCCATTGGAAGATCTTTCTCACAGTCTCTCAAGAAAAACAGCACTGCCATAGCAATTACATATATAACAGCAATGATTCCATCTACTATCTTCATACTTTCTGCCTCCTGCTTTTATGCATTTTTCTTCTGACGAAGTACTGCCCTTACTACATTATATCCTGCAAATACAATCGTAAGAATCATCATAATCCAATGGATGATACAGTTATCTTCTCCCGCCGGATTTGCCGCCAGAGGAACTGCTTCATCTTCTAATGCAGTTACTTCCTGTTTTGCATTATCGTCCGTTACATTCGCCAGCGGAACCTCTTCATCTTCTAATATCACCGGTTCTTCTGCGTCCTGTGGCTGTTGTGCTGCCTGCTGCTGTCTGACTGGTGTCTGTGCCACCTGGGCCTGTGTAACCGGGGTCTGTGCCGGGGTTACCGGTGTCTGTGCTGCTGTCTCCGGCTGTGTATTATTGTCTGCCGGAGTTACCGCTGTTTCTGATGATGCTGGCTGGGTTGGATTTGCCGGCTGTGCCGGTTCCGTTGATTCTGCCGGCTGGGTTGATTCGGCTGGCTGGGTTGGTTTGGTTGGCTCGGTCGGCTCAGTCGGTTCGGTTGGCTCGGTCGGCTGGGTTGGTTCGGTTGGCCCGGTCGGTCCAACTGGTTCGGTCGGCTCAGTTTCTTTCTCCTTTTCATCAAAAGAAGCATACACTACGGTACTATCATTTAAATCTGCAACATTTACTTTACTGCCATCTTCTAAAGTCCAGCCGGTAAATTTATAGGTTGTTGTCTCTGTCTCTGCCTTTACAGGATCTGTTACAGAAACTTCCGTTCCCTTTACTTCGCGTACTTCCTGATATACATTTCCGTCTACCATAAAAGTAACGGTATAACTGTTATCAACAATTTCTCCATCAATATGCCAGGAATTCGGATTAATCATCCGGTACCATTCGATGCGGTAGAATCTTGCATCATCCCCTGCAATGCCACTGTTTGCTGCATATGCATCTAAAACAGATGCAAGGGTTACCGGCATCTTTCCATCATAATTCTTTTCTGCATCAAAAGACGCTGGTGCAGTAAAACCGGACATATCAGTTGTCACTTTCAGCTGATTTAAAGAAACTGCTGCTCTTCCCACATAATCATAATTTGCTGTTGCATCACCAACTGTTCCTTCCGGACGGACAGTTCCTGCTTTCCGGATGTAGAACTCTGCCTTCTGTGTAAATGTATCTGCTACCTTTACATATACGTTATAACCCTCTGTATTGCGGAAAAGTTTTGTATATGTTGTCACTACACCTGCATTTTCATCCTCTAAGATGAATCCATGGATTACGCTTTCCTCTGTGGTTGCATAATCTGCTGCTTCTTCTAATACAGCCGGGTCTAAAATACAGTTTCCACTTAACAGCAGCAGTTTTCCATTTCCATATTTGGCATATACTTTTGCACGAATCTTACTGATTCCAAAGCTTACATTTACAGTTCCACTATAGTTACCGGTAAAGGTTACGGTTGCCAGCGCAGTTCCCTCTTCTACATTATCTTTGTAATTACCAACAGTATAATCGGTTCCTGCTGTTAATACTTTCCCATTATAAGTTACAGTTACATCTTCTTCACTGAGTGTTACTGCTTTTCCGGTATAATATTTTTCCTTTGCAGTTGCAATCACGCTGTCATTTTCCACTTCTTTCGGAAGAATGGTATAGGTTGTATTTACCGTTCCTTTATAGTTACCGATTCCGGTAATTGCTGCTGATGTCTCTCCTGCATTTGGATTACTTCCACTGTATATTACAGTATAATCTTTTCCTTCTACTAATGTTTTGTCTCCATCCTTTACCACAACTGCAACTGTGTTTCCAGTATACTCAGTATCCTTTGCAGTTACCATTTCATTCGTCAACGTTTTCTGCCGGATAGTAAAGGTTGCTTCATTACTGTCTGCGGATTCAAATTTCTTTGCACTGGCTGTTGCAATTACCGTATAAGTTCCTGCATCCACCGGTGCCTTGCTTAATTTGTTTCCCGCCTCATCATAATAAGTATAAGTAATGGAAATGCTTGGATTTTTTTCAATTCCCCAGCTGTATGCATTAGCATCACAGCTTAAGTTTTTCTCATCATTACTGCCATTATATTCAAAATCACTGGCTGTAAGATTTGCATACAATGCTTTTAAATAGGTTCTTACAGGTACAATAAATACAGTCTCTTTATAGTTCTCTGCTGCATTTCCTTCCGGCACAAATACTACATGATGGTCTACATCTTCAAAGATTGCAGTTCCGGTAGTATTAAACCACAGTGTCTCATCCGGGCTCTGCCACTCAAAATGGCCTTCCAGTTCCTGGTTCTCATCATTGACCGCTACTGCCATTCCGCCATTCAGATGGGACTCTCTCAGTTTTCCGGACATATGATTGATTGTTGCAGATGGTTTTTCCTTAATTACTGCCTCTGCCTTATTTACAGTTACCGTATAAGTCCTGCTTCCTGCCTCATATACATCTGTTGCCGGTGTTGTAATCGTATAAGTATAAGTTCCTGCATTTAAAATCTCTTTGTCACAGGTTCCAACAATACCACTCTTTGGACCATCCTTTACAAAGTTCTTTGCATTCAGTGTCTGGACTTTTCCGTTATAAGTCAGATTTGAAATGCTCTCTTCAAATACCGGAGTTCTCTTACTGATTTTAATGGTATATTTTTCTGTTTTCCATTGAAAGAGATAATTCTTATACTTGCACTTCAAGGTAACTGTTCCTGTCTTATCCGCAGTTACAGATACCTCTTTCTTATTTGTATTTTTTAATGTTACCTTATCTTTTCCACTGGTAACACTCCATTTGGTTTCGTAAGCAATCCATGCAGAACACTCGATTTTCTTCGTATCCTGCAGCTGCATCGTAATTGTATCATCCTTTTCGGCAGCTTTTACTGTCATCCCGGTTATTCCGGATAAGGACAATACCATCAATGCCGCCATAACAAAAGCTGTAATTCTTTTTCCCAACATTTTGGCTACTCTCATGTTTTTTCTCCTTTTATTCATTTTATCCATTTCCTGTTGATTTATGAATTGTATAACCAATCATAGCATACTCTGTGTTATAAAAAGCGTTATATTTTTCTATTTTTTCTTTATTCTTCCGAATTGTACTTAAATCTTCCTGTTTGTATTGTATTTCCCCTCGTATCTACTCGTCTGTTCCATTCACCAATACTTTATGATATTTCACATATTTCTTTCCAGCCGTCCGTTCCATGTTGTCATTGATTCTTTCTATCACAAGTCCGCAATTTTCTTCTTCAATACCTATTAAAAGTATCAGATACTGGTTTGTGCTGTACCTGGTATACAGGTCACCGCTGCGCAGGGAGTTTTTCAATGCCTGCTCCAGTTCTGCCCGGATGTATTCGAAATGAACACCACCTTCTGAAGCATACCCCTTCCCATCGGTAATGGTGCTCATAAGAAGCCACGCACTCTTTCCCGTACGCTGCAAAACCCGTTTTGCAAAGCGGTAATTTTCAATGAAAACAGGATACGAACAGTAAAATGCTCCTTCCTCTCTCTCTTCTTCCAACTTCTCCTGTATTGCCTGAATATGAGTGGCATCCTCCGTAACACAGCTGCTGATTCGTTTTAATTGTTCCAGCATAGACTTTGAAGGCTCACTGCCAAGCTCTGCCAGCAGCATTTCTTCTGTCTTATGATATAATGCCACCGCCTCTTTGGAACGCTTCATGGCAATCAATGCCTCCATCTGGTATACCTGCCAGTCATCCAGTGGATAAAGAACCGCTGCTTTTTCTGCTATCTCATATAATTTCTGATACTCCTGCTCATCCCGGTAAATTCCGCACAGTCTCTTTACACAGGACATATATAATTTCCGGTATTTCGTTGCCCAGAAAATTACCCATTCTGATGCTCCCAGTGCCGGCAAAAATTCTCCACGGTACAGCCTGACTGCTTCCTCTAATTCTGTTTTTCCAAAATCTTCCGCCTGTTTCAATGCATGCTCTGCCTTCTCTTCAAAAGAAATGCAATCACAATGATACGGAATTTCCGGCGTCCAGCAATAAACTCCCTTTCGGCTTATAATATAATCGCTCTCCGGCAGTCCCTGCTCCTTAAGCAGTTTCCGCACCCGGAAAAGAATTGCCCGGAAACTGTTGGATGGGTTTGCAACCTCCTCATTTTCCCAAAGTCTTCCCACCAGTTCTTCCCTTGTTACCCCTTCTGTACCCGCATGCAGAATGATCTGAAGCAGCCGGTTCGTCTTTGTCGTTGATTTCCGGTCTATGATAAAGGAATGATTTCCATATTGCATTCGAAATGTTCCAAGCATACTTACTTCTAAATTTTTTTTCATGCTTCCTGCCCCCTGCAGATTATTTTTCCTAATTGCAGTATATAGGACTTTGTTTTTATACGCAAAAGATTTTTCTCATTTCTTCCGGATTGTCAAAATGAAAGATTACTCTTATAATCATATTCATAAATAATTCTAAAAAATAATTATTTCGAGCTGTTAGAAAGGATTATACCATGGAAACAGGATTTATTGATTTACATGTACATTCAACCTGCTCTGACGGAACTTTTACTCCATCTGAGCTGGTTCATGAAGCCATACGTCATTCGATATGTGCCTTTGCCCTTACTGACCACGACTGTATCGATGGTATTAAAGAAGCACAGGAAGAAACCTTGCGGCTTAACTCCCCGGATGCACCGGAAGTCATTGCCGGTGTTGAACTCTCTTGTGAACTGGATGACCGTGAAATCCATATGGTCGGGCTATATATTAACCCGGACGATAAAGTATTTAATAACAAATTAAATGCATTCCGTTCTTCCCGCACAGACCGCAACCGCCTGATGGTTGATAAACTGCAGCAGGAGGCACACCTTGCCATTGATTATGACAGTCTTATCAGAGAATTTCCGGATGCAGTCATTACAAGAGCACATATTGCAAGATACCTTGTAAATCATGGTCTTGCCAAAGATATGAATACAGTATTCAGTAAATATATCGGGGATGACTGTCCTTATTATGTAGACCGTCCTAAAATCACTCCGCAGGAAGGTATTTCCCTGATTCATCATGCCGGTGGTCTTGCCATTTTAGCCCATCCGGTACTCTATCGCATGAATGCAGACCGATTGGACGCTCTGGTTCAGACACTGGTAGAAGAAAGCCATTTAGATGGTATTGAAGCCGTCTATTCCAGCTACCAGCTTGGCGATGAACGAAACATTAAGAAGCTTGCACAAAAATATCATCTGCTTATTTCCGGTGGCTCTGACTTCCACGGAAGTAACAAACCTTATATTTCCATGGGAAACGGAACAAGACATATGCCGATTCCTTATTATATTTTATCGGATATTAAAAATGCGCTGCATTGCAGATAGCTTACTACTCATGTACACCAAGAGGGACTGTCATTTTACAATTTCTGTAAAACAACAGTCCCTCTTTATAGATACTTTCTATTTTTTGTCTTTCACCTCGTCTAATGCATTTCGAAAGATTCGTTCAAATTCATTTTCGGAACATTTTTTCCGGCTGGATTCATCCGAATACCCTCTATTCTGCTGTCTTTCCTGCTCGTGAACGAGCAAAACAACCGGAACCTTAAAATAACCGTCATATCCGTATGCGACAATCCCCTCCCTGGAGCTTTATTTCAATGGTTTCATATTATATATCGGCAAAAGTGTCTGATTTCTTTAGTCCTCTACCGGTTCTGCCGGAATAAAAATACGGTCTTTTACCACATCCGCAGGCTTTGGTGCTGCTTCTTCTGCTTCCCTGCAGAACTGCAGCTGTGAATTCACCAGCACCTTTCCACGTTTGTCAACCTTTTCATAGGTGCCATCCTTCTGAAGGAGATGTGCTTTCGTATTATCTGCCAGTTCCACATCCAGAATATGCATTACTTTATGCTTTAACTCTTCATTTTCTACGGGGAAAATAATCTCTACACGGCGGTCTAAGTTACGTGGCATCCAGTCAGCACTTCCCATGTAAATTTCATCCTGTCCATCATTATAGAAATAGAAAATTCTGCTGTGCTCCAAGAAATTTCCTACAATGGAACGCACTCTGATATTTTCACTGATCTTTGGAATGCCTACCTTCAGGCAGCAGATTCCACGTACAATAAGTTCTATCTCCACGCCTGCCTGAGATGCCTCAATCAATTTATCCATCATTTCATCTGCCGGCGCCTGTCCTTCTTCAAGATATATGTTCATCATCGTCCTCCGGATATTTCTTATAATATCTGTCGTAAGCGTTTATGATCTTTTTCACCAGTTCGTGCCTCACCACGTCGGTATCCTTCAGATAGCAAAAGTCTATGTCCGCCACGTCTTTCAGGACTTTGGACGCTTCCACAAGGCCTGATTTTTTCCCTCTTGGAAGATCTATCTGAGTCACATCTCCTGTAACCACCACTTTAGACCCGAAACCCATTCTGGTGAGAAACATCTTCATCTGTTCTCTGGTGGTGTTCTGAGCCTCGTCCAATATTATGAAAGAGTTATCCAGAGTGCGGCCTCGCATATACGCCAGAGGAACTACCTCTATGGCCTCTTTCTCCTTCAGTCTTAAACTTGCGTCTCTTCCCAGCACGTCGTATAAAGCGTCATAGAGCCGTCTAAGATA
>ERZ827423.3054-NODE-3054-length-12069-cov-4.383969_pt1 | contig 12069 bp, 9 predicted proteins | sample MGYA00519775_ERZ827423 | MGnify/ENA primary metagenome ERZ827423 (study PRJEB31778, sample SAMEA3449296) | human gut metagenome | biome: human gut; feature: human-associated habitat; material: faeces | place: United Kingdom | collected 2010/2012 ...
GGTCATGGGACACGTTGGAGATGAGCTCCACCTTCATCCGCTCGCTGCGGGTGCGCTCCTCCATGGCGGCCTGGAGCCCCTGTTGAATGTGGTTCAGGTCATCCGCCGCCTGGGACAGGTCGTGGTCCCGGGGCAGTTCCAGGGGGCGGGCCAGCTCCCCCGCCCGGACGGCGGCGATCTGACCGGTGAGCGCCCCCAGATCCCCCCACAGCCGGCGCTGGCGGAACAGGAATGCCGCTGTCACAGCAGCGAGCAGAAGGGGCGGCAGACAGAGGAGCCAGGCCGTCTCCAGCCGGACGGAGCCCCAGGACCAGCTGGAGCACCAGATCAGCAGACCGGCTGTGACGCAGTTCAGCAGCAGACAGGACAGGGAGACCAGGCCGGCGGAGCGGCTGAGCCGCTTCTGGACAGGGAGCTCCAGCTCCCGGGCGGCCAGCATCCCCAGCACTCCGTGCCGCCATGCCTGCCTGTTGTACCGCAGGTCGTTGAATATCAGCAGGTACAGAGCCAGGAAGGCCAGAACAGCGGCGGCGGGACGGGTGCCCAGCGCCTGAAGGAAATCGAAGAGCACGTCCGGCCCTTCCCCCGTTCCATACACATGGGTTTCTGCCTGGGACTGAACCACATCCCCGCTGTAAGAATAGAGGGCGACGGCCCCCGTGTCCCACTGTGCGGAGCCGCTGCTGACGGTGGAAGAGGCCGCGGCATAGGCCGAAGTGGGCGTGGAGGCGATCCAGCCGCTCAACTCCCCCCAGGGGAGGAGGAGCAGCGCCAGAAGGGCCAGGAGCACCTTGACCTCGAACCAGATCCGGCCGGTCCCCCGGGCCAGGAAGCGGTCCGCCCTGGTCTTGTCCCGGCGCAGGACCAGAGCCAGGGCCAGCAGCAGCACACCGCCCCCCAGCATCCCCCACTCTGTCAGCAGCTCCCGGCGGTACTGCGCCAGGTTCTGGACCAGGTCATAGAGCTGGGAGGTGCGGATATCCGCGCCGGAGCCCAGATAATTCCCGTAGACCATAGGCTTTGGATCTGACGCCGCGGCCAGATAGACCTGGATGTTTCTGGCATCCGCATCCATGGGGAAGTTCTCATAGCCTGGGACGAACCACAGGTCGTCCTCGGTGTACCAGCCGTCCCCATATACATCCAGTTCCCGGCCGTCCTGGGTAATGGACACCATTCCGTCCTCACAGCGCAGCGCGAAGCGGTACCCCTCCGGCGGCTGGCCGGAGGAGAGGAAGCCGCTGTCCGAGGTGTTGGTGTACAGGACACTGCCCCGCCGCGCCACGGCGTAGAGCAGGTTCTTGTCCCCCTCCAGGCCATCCAGGAGCTCCTTCCCGTAGTCGCCTCCGGAGGTGTACTCCCAGGTCCCCGCGGTGAGACAGGCGTCCAGCCAGTTGCAGATGATAGTTCGGAAGGCGGCGGTGTCCTGCCAGTCCTCCTCCAGGCTGTCCCTGGCCCACCGGGCGCCCAGCTCCGTGGACCACCAGCCGTACTGGCCCAATCCGCCGGCCAGCAGGAGGCTGATCCCCAGCAGGAAAGCCGTCAGCCCCGCCGCCGCCCGCAGGCGGCCCTCCGCCGGGCACGCCGCCGGTGCCGGGGCCCTGTCTGTCTTGTTGCCTCTGTTAAGGATGTTTTTCCATTTTATAACCAATTCCCCACACCACCTTCAAATAGTCCGGCTCCCGAGGGTTGAGCTCGATCTTCTCCCTGATCCGGCGGATGTGCACCATCACTGTGTTCTCCGAGGCGTAGGCCTCCTCCCCCCAGACCCGGCGGTAGATCTCCTCCGCAGGAAAGACCCGGCCCAAGTTGCACATCAGCAGGTCCAGGATGCCCAGCTCCGTTGCGGTGAGCTTCACCTCGTCCCCGTCCGCCGTCAGGACCCGGCTGTCCGGGTCGTAGGACAGCCGGCCGTTGACGATGCGCTGGTCTCTGGCGGAGGCGTTCACATCCCCCAGCCGGGTGTACCGCCGCAGCTGGCTGCGCACCCGGGCCACCAGCTCCTGGGTGGAGAAGGGCTTGGTCACATAGTCATCCGCCCCCATGGACAGTCCCAGCACCTTGTCGCTCTCCTCGCTCTTGGCGGACAGGACAATGATGGGCAGGTTGCGCCGTTCCCGGATGCGGAGGACTGCGGAGAGGCCGTCCAGGCGGGGCATCATCACATCCATCAGGATCAGCCGCAGCTCCGGGTCCAGGGCGTGGTCCAGGGCCTCCATGCCGTTGTAGGCCCGCAGGACCCGATAGCCCTCCCGCTCCAGAGTGATGGCGATGGCCCCCACGATCTCCGGATCGTCGTCCACCACCAGAATGCTCTCGTTCATCTCGATCCCTCCTTGAGCTGCTCTCAGCATACCGGGACTTTCTTACAAACACCCGGACAAATTTCTTACAGATTTCTTACGATTTCAGATGGCAGAAAACAGGGCCTTCCTCTGCGGAAGGCCCTGTTTCATTTTTTCAACGGCATGGTGAAGAGAAACCGGGTGGAGACCTGGTCGCTCTCCGCCTTCAGCGTCCCCTTGTGCTCCGATGCGATGGCGGCGGCGATGGGCAGCCCCAGGCCGAAGCCGGACTGCTCCTCCCGGGAGGCGTCCGCCCGGTAGAACCGCTCAAACAGGCGGCTTAGCTGCTCCGGCGGGATGGGCTCTCCCGGGTTGGAGACTGTCAGCCGGGCCTGCCGGTCCGTCCGCCGCAGGGACAGGGTGATGGTCCCCCCTGCCTGTCCGTATTTGATGGCGTTGTCCAGCAGGACGCCGATCAGCTGGCGGAGCTTGTCCCCGTCGCCGGTGACGGTCACGTCCGGGGCGATGTCGCTCTCCAGGGGCTTCCCCGCCTCAAAGGCCACCGGCTCAAAGGCCAGGGCGCAGTCCGTGGCCAGATCCGAGAGGGAGACCTCCGCCATCACGGCTGTGGGCACGGCGTTGTCCGCCCGGGCCAGGGTCAGCATCTCCTCCACCAGGGATTTCATCCGCTTGGCCTCGGAGTGGATGTTGTCCGCCCACCGGGCCGGGCGGGGATCCATCGGCGCCGCCTCCAGCAGCTCCGCGTTGGAGAGGATGACGGTCAGCGGTGTCTTCAGCTCGTGGGAGGCGTCGGAGAGGAACTGCCGCTGCTGCCGCCAGGCCCGGGCCACCGGACGGGTGGCCCACCGGGCCAGCAGAATGGAGACCCCCAGCAGCAGGATCAGGGCCGCCAGGCCGATCTGGAGATAGGAGCCCATCAGCTCCTGCAGGGTGGCCTGCTCCATGGACATGTCCACGAAGGCGATGCGCTGGTACAGGCCGTAGTCCTGGCGCATATACCGCAGGCCGTAGCTGCCGATGGTGCCCTCCGGCTGGCCCTGCCGGAGGCAGTCGGAGAGGATGTCCTCCAGTTCCGCCGTGTCCTGGAGGTTGGCGTAGGTCCCGCTGGTGACGAAAGCCTGATACACACCGTTGCTGTCCCAGAGATTCACCGTGAAATAGGGCAGCAGGACCTCCTCCCCGTTTTGGTTCGGCCCCAGGGCGGGCCGGCTGTTGGGCGCGTCGTCCTGGATGACCCGCTCCAGCACCTGATGGCTGATGACCTCGATGTTCTGCTTGGCGGAGACGAGCACCGCCGCGAACACCACCCCCAGCACGGCGGTCACCAGCACCATGCACATGGCCACGAATTTGATCTGTAATTTTCGAATCATGGGAGAGCACCTCCCCTCCTGTCGAAAACTCTGTGGAAAAGTGGAAAAATGTGAAGTTTGTGGAAAACTACTGGTCCTCCGGCGCCTCCAGACAGTAGCCCACCATGCGGATGGTCCGAATCTTCACCTGGGAGTGGAGATGCTCCAGCTTCTTCCGCAGGAAGGAGATGTACACCTCCACGTTGTTGTCCTCCGCGTCGGACTCATAGCCCCAGACCTTCAGCAGCAGCTTCTCCTTGGTGATGACCATTTTCCGGTTCATCATCAGCATCTCCATCATGTCGTATTCCTTCCGGCTCAGCCGCACGGAGCGGTCGCCGCAGAAGAGGGTGAAGGAGCTCTTCTCCAGCCGCAGGTCCCCGTATTCCAGGGAGTCGGTCTGCCGCAGCTCCGGCTGGCGGCGGGTCAGGGCCCGGATGCAGGCCAGCAGCTCCTTGGGCTCAAAGGGCTTGGTGAGATAGTAGTCCGCGCCGGCGTCCAGCCCCTGCACCCGGTCGGACAGGTCGGACCGGGCGGTGAGCATCAGCACCGGCGTGGTGTTCCCCTCCGCCCGCAGGCGGCGCAGCACGGTAAAGCCGTCCAGCTTGGGCAGCATCACATCCAGCAGAATCACGTCGTAGATGGAGGTCAGGGCGTTGTCCAGCCCGGACTCCCCGTCATGGCACACGTCCACCGTGTAGCCGTTCAGCTCCAGCAGGTCCTGGAGGGTGGCCGCCAGGCGGACCTCGTCCTCCACCACCAGTACGCGCATCAAATCACCTCCGGGAAAAATCCGCCGGCCGCCGCCGGCATCGGCGATACAATCAGGGGGGAGCCTCGGGGGCTCCCCCCTGATTGTATCACACGGGAAGGAAATTCGGCAATCCTTTATGTGTCCGCGCCGGTGTCCGACGCGGTCAGACCGCTCTCCGCCACGGAGAGGATGGTGTCCACGGAGGAGGTGTCCATCTGATAGATGGTGGAGTCCTCCCCCAGCTGGACATAGTAGCCGGTCTGGTCCAGATTCTCGCCGCCGAAGGTCAGGACCAGCGTCTGCTCCTGGCCGGTCTCGTCCAGATAGAGGACCGTGACCGTGGCCAGGGGGTCGTCGAAGCCGCACAGCTCCGCCGCCTCGTCCGTGGGCTTGTAGTCCACGCACTTGGTGAGGGTCAGGGCCCCCAGTTCCGCCAGAAGAGAGGCGGTGTCCGCGTTGCCGGTGACATCCTCGCCGCCGGCGGCCCAGGTGACGGAGACGGTCTCCTCCCCGGTCTCCTCGTCGGTGGAAGTCTCTCTGTTGATGGGCCGCAGCAGAGTGCTGGCGGCGCCCTCGATGGTGACGGACTGGATGTTCTCCTCCGTCAGGTTCGGCAGCTCCGGCAGATCGCACATGTCGTAGATGGTCTTTGTCATCTCCGTGTACAGGGAGTTGGAGATGATATACACCGGACTCTCCTGGCCGTTCATCAGCATATAGTAGCTGTTGCCGTCGGTGGTGGTGTTGCCCAGGGCGATGGTCAGGGTGCCGCCGTCCGGTTTCGTGGCCGTCAGGGTGGCAACGGGCTGGTCCAGGCCATAGGCCTCCAGGGTGTCGCCGTCCGTGATGGTCTGCTGGGGCTTGAGATTGGTGAGAAGCGTCAGGATGGACTGGATGGTGCTGTCGTCCAGGGGGAATTCCGGGTCGTCGGCCCACACCCACTTCCCGGACTCATCCAGCTGGAAGGACAACGTGGCGGTGCCGTTGTCATAGGACAGGGCGGAGTAGGAGGCCTCGGTCTCCGTGATGACGCTGGCGGCGTCCTGGGCGGCCTCCTCCTCTGCGGCCCGCTCCTCATTGGAGCGGCGGACGGCGGTGACCACCGCCAGAATGACGGCCAGCACCACGATGATCCCCACCAGGAGGAACAGCGTCTTTTTCTGCGAACGATTCATGCTTGTGTGCTCCTTCTTACAGTTTCCGGCGGTGCATCCAGCGGACGAAGCCGTAGATCAGCAGGGCCGCGGGGATCACCAGGATGAACAGCAGGCCCCAGATGCCGCCGGAGGTGATGGTGTTGGTGGGCGTCAGCAGGCTCACCGGCTCGATGGAGATGGCGGACACATCGTCAAAGCCCACGGTGGCGGAGTGGATGAAGAGGTCCACGTTGTCCACATTGGTAAAGCTGTTGTAGATGTCGGAGTTGATGAGGGAGTCGGCGCCGTACACGGTCAGCCGGGCGGTGGTGTCCTCGTCGATCTCCTCCGTGGCCACGGCGCCCACCGTATAGGTCCCCTGGGTCATGTGGTCCTCGTCCACCACGGCGTAGCCGCTCTCCGTGGTGGTCAGGAAGGACTGGACCGTGATGGTGTCCCGGGCGGGCTCTGTCAGGGTGAAGCCCCGGGAGGCGAAAAACAGGATCATGGCGTCGCTGGTCAGGTTGTTGGCGGCGTCCACAGAGTTGTCCACCTCCGGGAAGAACAGATAGGGGTTGTTCTGGTGGCCCCGGGAGGTGTCGCCGATCATGCCGTCCACCACGGACATCCCGTACGTCTCACAGAGGGTGTTGAAGTTGGGCAGATCCACCAGCTCCCCGGCCATGTTGTAGATGACCTGGCCGCCCTGGGCCAGATAGTCCAGGATCATGTCCAGCTCGTCATCCGCCAGGTCCCGGTCCGGCTCGTTGATGATCAGCAGGGAGCAGTCGTCGGGGATGCCGCCGTCTGTCAGCAGATTGACCCGCTCCAGAGAGATGTGGAGCCGGGTGAACCGCTCGCCCACGCTGATGGGGACGGCAGTCTCGTTGTGGCCGGTGGTCTCATAGATGGTCCGGGTGGTGCCGGTGAGGACCCCGTCGATGGCGGAGGTCAGCAGGCTCTCCCCGTCGAAGTCCGTCTCCCGATAGGTGCCGTAGTAGTAATAGGACATCATGTCGAACCCGATGATGTCGTCGATGTCAAAGGACTCCTGCCGGCCGGTGGCCTCGCAGGTGACCACGATGGTGTCCGCCTCCACGCCGTACTCCGACAGCACGGAGGGATACACCGTGGGATCGGTGTACTCCAGGGACAGGTGGTCGCTGAGATCCGTGTAAATGCTCAGGAAGCGGACAATCCGGGAGTCCAGAGTCTCCTCGTTGGTGAGCACGTGGATCTCCACGTCGTCCTCCAGCCCGGCCAGATAGTCCCGGGAGGTCTCGGAGATGTCGTAGATGCCGCTGCCCGTCAGGTCGATCTGGGCCCACTGCTCCGGAATCTGGGCCAGCAGCAGGTTGAACACCAGCACCGCCACTACCGCCAGAGCCGTCAGCCCGGCGGAAAAGGCGCCCCGGCGGGAGGCGTGGCGCCCTGCGGCCTCCCGCAGGCTGCGCTTCCAATCGATACGTTCCATGTTCATACGCCTCCTCTCAGTTCCACCGGCGCTTCTGGATGACCTGAACCGTCAGGAACACCAGCAGCGCGCTGATGGACACGTACAGCAGAATCCCCGGCACGTCGAACACGTGGTCGTTGGAGAAACTGTCAAAGGCCGACAGCAGGGAGAACTTCCCCAGCACGTCCGGCAGGAGATTGGCAAAGGCGCTGGAATCCCGCAGGTAGAAGGCCAGCAGCGCCGCGGCGCCGATCACCAGCACGCCGGCGGTGACCTTCCAGTTGTCGGACAGGGCGTTGATGAGGAAGCACAGCAGGATCAGCACCACAAGGAGGCCGATCAGGGACCCCTGGGCGGTGGAGGGCAGGAAGCCCACCAGGCCGTCCCACAGGTACAGCAGCAGCAGGATGCCGAAGGTGCCCACGGCGGCGATGATCTGGCTCTCCGTCAGAGAGGAGATCAGCAGGCCCACGGCGATCTCCACCGCCCCCAGCAGGAAGAAGGCCAGGATGGCGCCGTAGTCCGCCAGCAGAAAGGCTGTGCCGTTCAGGGCGATGATCAGGGGGCACAGGCAGGCGATGGCCACCGGCACGGCGAACACCGTCAGCATGGCCAAATACTTCCCCATCACCACGGCGGTGACGGACACCGGCGCGGTCAGCAGCAGCTGGTCTGTCTTGGTGTGGCGTTCATCCGCCATGGAGCGCATGGTGAGAATGGGGATCACCACCATGAAGATGAACAGGGAGGAACCCAGCGCCATGGAGAAATAGGGATACCCCTGGAACAGGTTGTAGGCAAAGAAATAGATGCCGATAAAGACCGTCAGGACCGCCACGAAGATCCAGCCGATCATGGAGTTGAAATAGGAGCTGACCTCCCGTTTATAGATCGCCTTCATCGCCGGTTCCCTCCTTTTCCACAGGCGCGGCAGGCGCCTGGAGCAGCGCGGCCGCCTGGGCCGCCACTGTGTCGTCGTCATCGGTCAGATCCAAAAAGACCTCCTCCAGAGAGGCCATCCGGGGCCGCAGCTCCACCAGGGGGCACCTGGCCTCCGCGAAGGCGTAGAACAGCGCCTCCCGGGCATCGCCCTCCATCCGGACCTCAAAGTGGGCCGTGTCGGGGGTCTGCCCCAGCAGCGTATAGCCGCTGACGGCGGGCACCTGGCGCAGCACGGCCTCCGCCTGCTCCGGCGCGGCCTTGGCGGTCACCTCCAGGGAGCTGCCGGAGGACAGCTTCTCCTCCAGGTCCTCGGGGGTGTCGCACACCACGAACCGGCCCTTGCGGATGATCAGCACGTGGTCGCACACCGCCCGGATCTCCGAGAGGATGTGGGAGCTGAGGATGACGGTGTGGTCCTTGGCCAGGTGCCGGACCAGATCCCGGATCTCCACCACCTGCTTGGGGTCCAGGCCCACGGTGGGCTCATCCAGAATGATGATCTTGGGAAAGCCCAGGATGGCCTGGGCCAGGCCCACCCGCTGCCGGTAGCCCTTGGACAGGTTCCGGATCAGCCGGGCGCTCATGTCCTCCAGATGGGTCAGGGCCAGGACCTGATTCAGCTGGTCCTCCCGCTGGTCCTTGGGGATCTTCTTCAGCTCCGCGCAGAAGCGGAGATACTCCTCCACCGTCATGTCGGGATACAGGGGCGGGATCTCCGGCAGGTACCCGATGCAGGCCCGGGCGGCCTCCGGCTCCTCCAGAATATCGTGGCCCTCCACCAGCACCTGGCCCTCCGTGGCGGCCAGATAGCCGGTCATGATATTCATCGTGGTGGATTTTCCAGCGCCGTTCGGCCCCAGAAAGCCGAAGATCTGGCCGTCCTCCACCGTGAAGCTCAGGTGGTCCACCGCGTAGTGGTCCCCGTATCGCTTCACCAGATTTTTGACCTCGATCACACAAACAACCTCCTTCAAGGATGGAAGCAGGCAGGGCCTGCTCTTGTCAGCCTCCTCAGTATAAAAAAGGAAACTGAAAACTATCTGAAAGAATGAACAGAACTTAACAAATTGTTCAAAACTTTTCAAGGTTCTTTTTAGATTTTCGGGGTATGATACCATCATCCTCCAAAAAAGGATTGCTGATACCCCTCTCTTTTCATTTTTCATTTCCTTTCTCTCTGCACCCGGCGGAGGGCGTCCCTGACCAAGACGCCCTCCGCCGGGTGCTGTCTGCTGTAAAAAATTCATAAAGATTTCGGATCCCAGAACTTTCCGGTGACTTTTTCTTGCAAAAACAGCGGAGTTCCTATATAATATTTGCGCAAATCTAAGTAACCGGGTTCAGAATGCGACTGCCCGGTGAAGGATGGAGGAAAAAAGAATGAGAGGCGTACACAGCGCGGTGGACGACATCCGCCGCAACGTATTCACAGAGGTGGCCCGCCTGGCCTATGAGGGCGGGGACCTGAAGCGGGTGGACGAGATCCCCTACAAGATGATCCAGGGCGAGGTGGCCCACCACCGCCACGACGTGTTTCTGGAGCGGGCCATCGTCCAGGAGCGGGTCCGGCTGGCCCTCGGCATGGATCTGCAGCGGGCCTCGGAGCAGATGCCCGTCTCCGCCAGCATCGATGAGGCGGCCACGGATCAGCGGTACTTCGAGGAGCCCCTGGTCAACATCATCCCCTTTGCCTGCAATGCCTGCCCCCCCAAGCAGATCCGCATCACGGACAGCTGCCAGGGCTGCCTGTCCCACCCCTGCATGAATGTGTGCCCCAAGGATGCCATCTACCTGGACAAGGACAAGCACTGCCATATCGACCAGGAGAAGTGCATCAAGTGCGGCCGGTGCTTCAATCAGTGCCCCTACCACGCCATCAGCAAGATCGAGCGCCCCTGCGCCGCCGCCTGCGGCATGGACGCCATCGAGTCCGATGAGCTGGGCCGGGCCAAGATCAACTACGACAAGTGCGTCTCCTGCGGCATGTGCCTGGTGAACTGCCCCTTCGCCGCCATCGCGGACAAGAGCCAGATCTTCCAGGTGATCACCGCCATGAACCGGGGCTCCAAGGTCATCGCCTGCGTGGCCCCCGCCTTTGTGGGCCAGTTCGGCAAGAACGCCACCCCCGCCAAGCTGAAGGCCGCTATGCGGATCCTGGGCTTTGACGATGTGGTGGAGGTGGCCATCGGCGCGGACCTGTGCACGGTGGAGGAGGCCAAGGACTTCCTGGAGGAGGTCCCTGAGAAGCTGCCCTTCATGGGCACCAGCTGCTGCCCCGCCTGGTCCGTCATGGCCAAGAAGCTGTTCCCGGAGCTGAAGGACTGCATCTCCATGGCTCTGACCCCCATGGTCATCACGGCCCGCATGGTGAAGAAGGACCATCCCGACGCCAAGATCTGCTTCGTGGGCCCCTGCGCCGCCAAGAAGCTGGAGGCCAACCGGAAGTCCGTCCGCTCCGATGTGGACTATGTGCTGACCTTTGAGGAGCTCCAGGGCATGTTCGACGCCAAGAGCATCGACTTCGCCACGCTGGAGGCGGATCCCAACGAGGGCATGAACGAGGGCACTGCCATGGGCCGCGGCTTTGCCGTGGTGGGCGGCGTGGCCGCCGCGGTGAAGGAGGCCATCGGGCACATGGATCCCAGCCGGGAAGTGCCCATTGAGTACGGCGACGGCCTGCGGGAGTGCCGGAAGATGCTGATGATGGCCAAGGCCGGCAAGCGCAACGGCTATCTGCTGGAGGGCATGGCCTGCCCCGGCGGCTGCGTGGCCGGCGCCGGCACCATCACCCCCGTGCGGGAGAGCGCCACGAATGTGGAGAAGTTCAAGAAGGAGGCAGCGGAGGTCAGCAGCACCGCCAGCCCCTTTGTGGACCGCCTGAAAGACGTGGAGGAGCGGTAAACCGCACCTCAACAGCAGCCAAACAGAAAGGACCGCCCACAGGGGCGGTCCTTTTTTGCGCGGGATCCGATTCAGACACAGCTCACAGCTGATACAGCAGCACCATCAGGGGCATGGTCCCGATGCAGAACAGCGTGGTGATCACATTGATGGCGCTGGCGTAGTCCCCCTCGTGGCCGTAGACCTGGGCGATCTGGGTGACATTGGAGGCGGCGGGAGCGCTGGCGGCCAGCAGGCTGATCAGCAGGATGGACTCCCCGTCCGGCACCAGGGAGGCCAGGCCGGAGTATTTGAGAATTCCCAGGACCACCAGCGGCAGAACAATCAGCCGCAGGAAGGCCACCTTCCAGATGCTGCGGATGCGCAGGACCGCCAGCAGATCCTGATCCCCCATCAGCATTCCGGCGACAAACATGCTGAGGGGTCCGATGGTAGCGGCGATGGACTTCATGGTGCCGGCGATCACCGAGGGCAGGGACAGGTTCAGCAAAAACAGCAGCACGCCCACGAGCACCGAGACGATGTTGACATTCAGCAGGATTTTTTTCAGCGAGATATTCCGATCTCCGCTGAGGATGATCCGACAGTGGCTCCACATGGGAAACTGCTGTACCAGCTGGAACATACTGCAGTAGATGACCCATTCAGACCCCAGCACCGCAGTCACCAGGGGAATGATCAGGTTGCCGGAATTGGTGTAAATCAGAGAGGCCTGCTCCACCGGGGTGAGATGAAGGGGGCGGCACAGCAGGGCGGTGGCGATAAAAAACAGGACATGGATGCCAATGGCGGCCCCCAGAGAGAGGGTCAGTCCCTGGAGCAGTTCTGGTGTCCTCTGGATCTGGAAGGCGTTGATGATGACGCAGGGAGTAACCAGATACAGGCAGACCTTGGACAGGACGCGGCTGTCCTCCGGCTTCAGCAGCCGGAGCTGGACCAGCAGCCAGCCCAGAACGATGCACAAAAAGAGCTGAACGATCTGTTCAAGCAGCAGCAGAACCATGAGAAATCTTCCTCCCCAAAACAAGCACGGCTTTTATCCTACCATGGTCTGCCGGGAAAAACAACCGGGAGATTCAGATTTTGTTAAAAAAACCAGAAAAACGCCCCCGTCCAACGGACGGGGGCGTTTGCGGATCTGTTCAGCTCTGCCTCAGTCGGTGACGTAGGGCAGCAGAGCGATCTGACGGGCGCGCTTGATGGCCTCGGTCAGCTGACGCTG
>ERZ827423.3055-NODE-3055-length-12065-cov-48.643297_pt1 | contig 12065 bp, 13 predicted proteins | sample MGYA00519775_ERZ827423 | MGnify/ENA primary metagenome ERZ827423 (study PRJEB31778, sample SAMEA3449296) | human gut metagenome | biome: human gut; feature: human-associated habitat; material: faeces | place: United Kingdom | collected 2010/2012 ...
CGATCAGCATGGGGATGAAGGACTTACCGGACAGGCCGAACTTGCGGAAGATACGATCCAGAACGAAGGCGATACGCGCCATATAGCCGCAGGCCTCCAGGAACGCCAGCAGCAGGAACAGCACCAGCATCTGGGGCACGAAGCCCAGCACCGCGCCCACACCGGCCACGATACCGTCGAGGATCAGGCCGCTGAGCCACTCGGACGCACCGGCGGCCTCCAGCGCGTTGCCCACCAGCACGGGCACGCCGGGCACCCACACGCCGAAGTCGGCGGGATCGGGGGCGTCAAAGCCGTTTTCGGAGAGGTAGCTGACCGCGTCGACATAGGTCATCTGGACGACGTCCTCCATGTCCTCCGCGCCCTCGGGCAGCGTGTCATAGTAGGCGGTCATCGTGTTCATGGCGAGGGTCTCCTCGTCCTCGACATCGACGGTCGCGGTCTTGTCGGTGGTCTGGAAGTTCTTCATCTCGGCCAGCAGAGCGCTTGCGTCGAAGTCGTCGGCCTCAACATCAATCTCGGTGCCGAGGAACGCGTCCACGGCCTCAACCGCGGCGGTATACTCGTCATTCGTGTCGTTGTACTCACCGGAGCCGATGCCGAACAGGTGCCAGCCGTCGCCGAACAGGCCGTCGTTCGCCCAGTCGGTAGCGGCGGAGCCAACGGTGACCATGGAGATGTAGTACACCAGGAACATGACCAGAGCGAAGATGGGCAGACCCAGCCAGCGGTTGGTGACGACCCGGTCGATCTTATCGGAAGCGGAGAGCTGACCGGCGTTCTTTTTCTTGTAGCAGGCCTTGATGATCTCGGCGATGTACACATAGCGCTCGTTGGTGATGATGCTCTCGGCATCGTCGTCCAGCTCCTTCTCGGCGGCCTTGATGTCCTCCTCGATGTGCGCCATGACGGACGGGTCGATGTGCAGCTTATCCAGCACCTTGTCGTCGCGCTCGAAGATCTTGATGGCGTACCAGCGCTGCTGCTCCTCGGGCATGTTGTGCACCGCCGCCTCCTCGATGTGGGCGATGGCGTGCTCCACGGGGCCGGAGAAGGTGTGCATGGGGACGGTCTTGGTGGACTTGGCCGCAGCCACAGCCGCCTCCGCCGCTTCCATGATGCCCTCGCCCTTCAGGGCGGAGATCTCCACGATCTGGCAGCCCAGCTCGCGGCTCAGCTCCTGCACGTTGATCTTGTCGCCGTTCTTGCGGACAACGTCCATCATGTTGATGGCGATGACAACGGGAATGCCCAGCTCGGTCAGTTGGGTGGTCAGGTACAGGTTACGCTCCAGATTCGTGCCGTCGATGATGTTCAGGATGGCGTCGGGGCGCTGGTCGATCAGGTAGTTACGAGCCACCACCTCCTCCAGCGTGTAGGGGGACAGGGAGTAGATGCCGGGCAAGTCCATGATGGTCACATCATCGTGCTTCTTCAGCTTGCCCTCTTTCTTCTCCACCGTGACGCCCGGCCAGTTGCCCACGAACTGGTTGGAGCCGGTCAGCGCGTTGAACAGGGTGGTCTTGCCGGAGTTAGGGTTGCCCGCCAACGCGATCTTGATCTGTTTTTCCATATTGTCTCTCCTTCCGGTTAATCTTATTGAACCTATGTAGAAAATGAAATACGCGGTTATTCGACTTCGATCATTTCGGTGTCGGCCTTGCGCAGACTCAGCTCATAGCCGCGCACCGTGACCTCCATGGGGTCGCCCAGAGGCGCTACCTTGCGGACATAGACCTCCACGCCCTTGGTGATGCCCATATCCATGATGCGGCGCTTGACGGGTCCCTCGCCGTGGAGCTTGACGACCTTGACAGTTTCGCCGATCTTAACTTCACGCAGTGTCTTCATGATGAACTCTCCTTCTTTATGTAATGAATTTTATACCATGATCTTGCGCGCCATCTCTTCACTGATGGCCACGCGGGATTCCTTGACCTTGACGATGACGTTGCCGCCCATGGCGGAGATCAGCGTCACCGCGCCGCCCGGCACAAAGCCCAGATCCTCCAAATGCTTCTTCAACTCAGGGCTGCCGCCCACCTTGTGGATGAGCTGCTCCGTTCCGGCGTCCGCCAGTACCAAAGGCATCATGTGTATCCCTCCGTTCGGGTTAGTTTAGGCTAACCGCTTGTCTGAAAAAATCGGTTGGGTGCACTCTGAAAGGCGGTGCAGCAGCTAACAGTTAGCTCTCCCTAACCAATGTGAAGTTTAGCCTCTTTAACCTCCTTTGTCAATAGGGAGAATAAAAATTTTTTCTTACCCTTGTATATTTGTGAAAAATGTGTTATCATGCCGGTAGCGATCCGGGGAAAGTTGGTGAAAACTTCATGCAAATACTGCGCGCTTCCGAGGACTATTTAGAGACGATGCTGATGATGCAGCAGCAGCACGGATATATCCGCTCCATCGATGTAGCGGAGCATCTGGGCGTGACAAAGCCCAGCGTGACCTACGCCACCAAACGGCTGCGGGAAAACGGCTATATCACCATGGATAAGGACGGGCTTATCACACTGACCGCCAGCGGCATGGCCATCGCGGAAAATATGCTGGATCGGCACCACACGCTGACGCGGTTCCTGATAGCACTGGGTATCGACGCCGCCACCGCCGAGGCCGACGCCTGCAAGATCGAGCACGATATCAGCCAGAAAACCTTTGACGCCATCTGCGCCCACGCAAAGGCGCATCTGTAAAACGCAAAAAGAGAGCGCCCGCAGGGGCGCTCTCTTTTTGCGCTTCTTTTTGCGCTTTATTGGTTCAGGGGCAGCGTGACGGTGAAGGTGGTGCCCTTCCCCTCCCGGCTGTCCAGCTCCACGGTGCCGTGGTGATAGGCCACGGCGTGCTTGACGATGGACAGACCCAGTCCCGTGCCGCCGGAGGACTTGGAGTGGCTCTTGTCCACCCGGTAGAACCGCTCGAACACGCGGCTCTGGTGCTCTGCCGGGATGCCGATGCCGGTATCCGACACGGTGACACAGGCATTGTCGCCCTTGCGGGACACATGGATGGCGACGCTGCCGCCGTCCACGTTGTATTTGATGGCATTGTCGCACAGGTTGGCGAACACCTCGCTGAGCAGGCGGCGGACGCCGGGCACCGTCACCTCCTCGCCGGTGATGGAGACGGTCACATGGCGCTTTTCCGCGGCGGCGGACAGGCCGGCCGCCGTGTCGCGGCACAGAGTCAGCAGCTCCACCGGCTCCATGGGCAGCGCGCCGCCCTCGTCCAGCTCGGACAGGCGGATGATGTCGTTGATGAGCGTCACCAGCCGCTGGGCTTCGCTGCGGATGTGCCCCACGAAGCGGGGCATATCCTCCGGCTGCACCATGCCGCTTTCCAGCAGCTCGGCGCTGCCGATGATGCCCTGCAGGGGCGTTTTCAGCTCGTGGGAGACGTTGGCGGTGAACTCCCGGCGGTTGCGCTGGGCGAAGGTCTGCTCCGTCACGTCGAAGGTCAGCAGCACCGCGCCCACCGTCTCGCCGTCGGCCTGAATGCGGGTCACGTCGAACTGGTACTCCCGGCCATCCTTCTCCATGCACGTCTCGGCGCGGCCGTTTTCCATGGCGTCCCGCAGGGCGCGGCTGACGGCGGTGTCCCGCTCCACCGCTACAAGGGGCTGTCCCACACAGGCACTGTCGGTGCCCAGCACCGCCTGTGCCGCCGGGTTGATGCTCAGCACCGTGCCGCTGTTGTCCAGAAGCACAAGACCCTCGGTCATGCTGGCGGTGATCTGCTCGAACTCCTCCGAGCGGCGGCGCAGGGCGCTCATCTGCTGGTCGATCTGCCGCCGCTGGTGCTCCAGACGGCGCAGCAGGGGCGACAGCTCCTCGTAGGCCTCATTTTCCAGCGGGTGCTCCAGATCCAGGCGGTTCAGCGGCTCCACGATCCGCTTGGAGACGCGGCTGGCCAGCAGGCCGGACAGGATCAGCGCCGCGGCGATGACCAACAGGATGGGCTGGAGCATCCCCAGCAGCACGGCCCCCGCGGTGACGCGGCTGGCGGACAGGCGCAGCACCGTGCCGTCCGGCAGACGCTGGGCGTAGTAGAGCATTTTCGTGAGCATGGTGTTGCTGTAACGGCTGGACTCACCGGCGCCGTTGGCCAGCGCCTGCCGCACCTCCTCGCGCTGGGCGTGGTTCTCCATGGTCGCGGCATCGGCGCGGGTGTCGTAGAGCACCACGCCGTCGGCGCGGAGCCATGTGATGCGGTAATTGTCGGAGTCCAGACGGGTGAGATAGGACATGCCGTCTCCCTCGGCCATGGCTGCCGCCGCGATGGACAGCTCGTCCTTCAGCTGCTGCTCCTGCAGCTTGCCGAAGTAGCTGTACAGCGCGCTCATGATGATGACCAGACTGGCTGCCAGCACCGCAAGCCCCACCGCCACGGTGGAGCGGAATATCTTTTTTGTCATGTGTTGTCCTCCCAGCGATAGCCCACACTGCGGATGGTCTGGATATGTGTGCCCGCGTCACCCAGCTTCTGCCGCAGGGTGCGGATGTGCATATCCACCGTGCGGCTCTCGCCGCAGTAGTCGGTGCCCCACACCAGCTCCATCAGCTTGTCGCGGGTAAAGGCGCGGCCGGGATGGGTCATGAACAGGCGCAGCAGCTCGTACTCCTTATAGGTGAGATCCACGCGCTGCCCGTTCACGGACACGGTGTGCTCGGCGGTGTCCAGCGTCAGATCGCCGCAGCGCAGCGTGCCGGTGTCCTCCTGCGGCTGGCAGCGCCGCAGCACCGCCCGCACACGGGATACCAGCTCGATAACGCTGAAGGGCTTGGTCAGATAGTCGTCGGCGCCGCTGTCCAGTCCCTGCACCCGGTCGTACTCCGCGCCTCTGGCCGTGGCCATGATGACGGGTATGCGCCGCAGGGCGGGCGTGGCGCGCATGCGCCGCAGCAGCTCCGTGCCGTCGATGCCGGGCAGCATCACGTCCAGCACCACCAGCTCCGGCTTGCGGCTCTGCAGCGCCCGCCAGAAGCTGTCGCCGTCCGGGAAGCCCTCGGCCTCCAGTCCGGCGGCACGCAGGGCGTACAGCTCAATGTCGCGGATGCTGGCGTCGTCCTCTACGCACCAGATCATATCCGTTCCTCCTTTCGCACCCTCTCAGGTGATCTCTGTCTTATGCACGCCGGTGACGGAGAACTCCACCCACTCGGCAATATTGGTGGCGTGATCGGCGATACGCTCGTAATACTTGGCGATCATCACCAGATCCAGCACGGACTCGCCGTCCTCCGTGCCGGAGGAGATGCCGTCGATAAGGCGGCGCTTGATGCGCTCGAAGTCCTCGTCCACCTCGTCGTCGGAGGCGATGACCCGCTCGGCCAGCGCCACATCCTGCCGCACATAGGCGTCCACGCTCTCGCTGACCATACGGATGGCGGCGCGCGCCATGGCGCGGAGCGTGCCGTCCGCCGTCAGCAGCCGGTCGCCCCGGCTGAGGATGATCTCCGCGATGTCGTCGGCCTGATCGCCGATACGCTCCATGTCGGTGATCATTTTCAGTGCGGCGGAGATGCGCCGCAGGTCGCCCGCCACCGGCTGCTGATGCAGCAGCAGCCGCAGGCACAGGTTTTCGATGTCCCGCTCCTTGCGGTCGATGTCCCGATCCAGCGGCGCTACCCGCCGGGCGAGGGAGGCGTCTCCCTCCGTCAGCGCCTGGGAGGACAGGGCGATGACCTCCTCGCACAGAGCGCCCATCTCGATCAGCTCCCGGTGGAGCTGCGCCAGCTGTTGGTCAAATTGACTGCGCATTATCCAAACCTCCCTGTGATGTAGTCCTCGGTACGTTTCTCGCGGGGCGTTGAGAACATCGTCTCCGTGTCGCCGTACTCCACCAGCTCACCCAGGAGGAAAAAGGCGGTGTTATCGGAAATGCGCAGCGCCTGCTGCATGTTGTGCGTCACGATAACAATAGTGTACCTCTTTTTCAGTTCCGTTGCAAGCTCTTCTATTTTGGAGGTGGAGATAGGATCCAGCGCGGAGGTAGGCTCGTCCATCAGCAGCACGGACGGCTCCACCGCCAGCGCCCGGGCGATGCACAGGCGCTGCTGCTGACCGCCGGACAGCCCCAGCGCGTTCTTCTTCAGGCGATCCTTCACCTCGTCCCAGATGGCAGCGTCCCGCAGGGACTTTTCCACCAGCTCGTCCAGCTGGGCGCGGTTCCGGACGCCGTGGGTACGGGGGCCGTAGGCCACGTTGTCGTAGATGCTCATGGGAAACGGGTTGGGCTTCTGGAACACCATGCCCACCTCGCGGCGCAGCTGGTTCACGTCCACCGACGGGGCGTAGATGTCCTCGCCCCGGTACAGCACCTGCCCCTCCACGCGAACACCGGGGATCAGGTCGTTCATACGATCCAGCGTTTTCAGGAACGTGGATTTGCCGCAGCCGGAGGGCCCGATCAGGGCAGTGATGCTCTTCTCCGGCACGGAAAGGCTCACATGGTGCAGCGCCTGCGCAGCGCCGTACCACAGATTCAGGTCGTTCACGGTAAAAATATCGCTCATAGGCTCCTCCGTTTCTTGAAATAGCGCCCGGTCAGGGTGGCCGCCAGATCGATCAGCAGCGCCAGCACCATCAATATGGCGGCGATGGCGAAGGCCACCTCAAACTCGCCCTGCTCCTTGGCGTAGACGTACAGCGCCACCGACAGCGTCGCGCCGGAGCTTTCCAGCGTCTCCCGCAAACCGCCGTACAGCGTGTGGGCAAAGCCGGCGGTGTACAGCAGCGCCGCTGTCTCGCCCAGTATGCGTCCCACTGCCAGGATGCAGCCGGTGATGACGCCGTCCACGCAGCCGGGCAGCACCACCGTGCGGATGGTGCGCCACTTCCCTGCGCCCAGTCCGAAGGCGCCCTCCCGGTAGCTCTGGGGCACGGTTTTCAGGCTCTCCTGCGTGGTACGCATGATGGTGGGCAGGTTCATGATGACCAGCGTCATGGCGCCGGCGATCAGGGATTTCTTCATGCCCAGAAACTGGCAGAAGAACATCTGACCCACCAGACCGTAGATGATGGAGGGGATGCCGGACAGCGTCTCGGCGGCGTATTCGATGACAGCCACCAGCTTTTTGTTGGCGGCGTACTCCGTCAGATACACGGCGGCACACACGCCCAGCGGCAGCACCACCAGCAGGGTGGCCAGCACCATGCAGACGGTGCTGATGATATCCGGCAGGATGCCGATGGTGTCATCCAGATAGCTGGGCTTGGTGCTCAGCAGCTGCCAGCTCAGGTGCGGCACGCCCTTGGCCAGCACGTACAGGATCAGGAATGCCGCCAGCGCACAGGTCAGCGCGGCGCAGACCATCATCAGCGTGCGCATCATGGCGTCCCACGCCCGACGGCGGCGGGAAAATTTCGTATCGTCCATGTTATTTCTCCTTACTGCGCTTGAGGAAGAAGTTCAGCGCGGCGTTGATGAGCATAATGAACAGGAACAGCACCAGCGCGATGGAAAACAGCGCCTGCCGCTGCAGCCCCGCCGCCGCGTAGCCCATCTCGCTGGCCACAGCGGTGGTCAGGAACCGCACGCTCTGGAACAGGGACGGCATGTTGGGCACGTTGCCGGAGACCATCATCACCGCCATGGCCTCGCCGATGGCGCGTCCCACACCCAGCACCACCGCCGCGGCGATACCGCTGCGGGCGGCGGGCACGGATACCCGGAACCACGTCTCCGTGGCGGTGGCGCCCAGCGCAAGGGAGGCATCCTCGTACTCACGGGGCACGGCCTCCAGCGCCGTCATGGACACGCTGATGATGGACGGCAGGATCATGATCGCCAGCACGATAATGGCCGCCAGCAGACCGGAGCCGTCGGGTATATGGAATATCTTCCGGATAGACGGCACCAGCACCAGCATGCCCACCAGGCCATAGACCACCGAGGGGATGCCCGCCAGCAGATTCACGGCGGCACCCACCACCGCCTTCAGCCTGGGCGGCGCCATTTTCGCCAGAAATACGGCGGTCATGAAGCCCACCGGCACACCTAAGACGATGGCGCCCGCCGTGCCGTAGACGCTGGTGAGGATAAAGGACAGGATGCCAAACTGCGGCTCTGCCGCGTTGGAGTCCCACACGGAGCCGAACAGGAATTTCACAAGGCCGATCTCCCGGATGGCCGGGATACCGGAGATGATCAGATACACGGTGATCAGAAGCACACAGCCCACCGTCACCAGTCCCATCAGCAGGAACCAGCCGTGGATGGCGTTCTCACAGAATCGTTTTGCTTTCATGCGCACCTCTCACAATACCGGGCAAGGCGGCATCCCGCCGGGATGTCGCCTGTGTCCGTACCTTACTTTTAACCGGCCACGGCCACCGCGCCAGCCTTGGCGATGATGGAAGCCGCATCGGAGGAAACAGCGTAGTCAAAGAATGCCTGCGCCGCGGGAGACAGCTCCTTGCCCTCCATGGTCACCAGCACGAAGGGGCGCTGCACCTTGTAGCTGCCGTCCTTGACGGTGGCCTCGCTGGGGGTCACGCCGTCCACGTTCAGCGCCTTGACGCTGTCCTTGATGGAGGCCAGGGACGCATAGCCGATGGCGTCGGGGTTCTGGCTGACGGCGGTGATGACATCACCGGTGGAGGTCAGCTCCTGACGGTACTGGCACTTGTCCTTGGTGCCGGTGATGGACTCGAAGCCGTCGCGGGTGCCGCTGGCGGCCTCGCGGCCGATGAGGACGACCTCGGCGTCATTGCCGCCCACGTCCTTCCAGTTGGTGATCTCGCCGGTGTACAGCTTGGCGATCTGCTCCACGCTCAGGTCGCTGACGGGGTTGTCGGGGTGGACGATGATGGCGATGCCGTCATAGGCCAGCACGGTCTCCTTCAGGCCGGCGGACTTCTCCTCGTCCTTCAGCGCGCGGGAGGACAGGCCGATGTCGCAGGTGCCCTCCTGCACGGCGGTGATACCGGAGCCGGAGCCGGTGGGATTGTAGTTGACGGTGACGCCGCTGTTCTGCGCCATGAAGGACTCGCTCAGGGCGCCGATGACCTTCTCCATGGAGGTGGAGCCGTCGGTGGAGACGGTGCCGGTCAGGGCGGCGGGCTGGTCGTCGGTCTTGTCTGTGTCGTCAGTCTTGGTCTCGCTGCCGCAGGCCACCAGGCTCAGCGTCAGCAGCGCGGTCAGGATCAGTGCAATCGTCTTTTTCATTTCTCATACCTCATTTCTTATCACTTACTTTTTGCATTCACTCTCCGCTTCCCTCCGGCTCCCCCGCCGTCTGCGCGGGAGCCGGAAGGTCTGGGAGGGGGAATTTGGATAGCTCCTGTGTACATTTGCTATTGTAAAAGGGGTATGTAAAGTAAAAAATCGCGGCTGTGTAAAGTTCCTGTAAATAGCAGATCATCCAAATAGCACTTGCCTTTCTCCCTCCGATACGGTACAATATGACCACAGCACGCGCACAAACGTGCGAAAAATAGGCTGTGAGGAAGGAATTTGGAGTATGAAAAAGAAGCTATTGACACTGCTGCTGGCAGCCGCCATGGTGCTTTCTCTGGTGGCCTGCGGCGAAAAAAAGCCCGCTCCCGGTAAGGACGCCACCGCCACGGAGCCCGTGGTGATCCTTCACACCAACGACGTACACGGTGCCATTGAGAACTACGCCAAGGTCGCGGCGCTGGCCGACAAGTATGAGGCCGAGGGCGCGTATGTGCTGGTGCTGGACGCCGGCGACTTCAGTCAGGGCTCCTCCTATGTGAGCCTGTCTGAGGGCGCGACCGCCATCGAGCTGATGAACATGGTGGGCTATGACGCTGTGGCGCTGGGCAACCACGAGTTCGACTACGGCTTTGAGGCGCTGAAGAAGAACATGGAGTCCGCCCAGTTCCCCGTGCTGGCTGCCAACGTGAAGTACAACGGCGAGCTGGCCTTTGACGATGCGGCTGTGTTCACCACCCCCGGCGGCACCAAGATCGGCGTGTTCGGTCTGGACACCCCTGAGACGGCTACCAAGGCGCACCCCGGCAAGATCGCCGGTGTGACCTTTGCCAGCGGCGAGGAAATGTACCAGATCGCGCAGGACATGGCCACCATGCTGCGTGAGGACGAGGGCTGCAACTACGTCATCTGCGTCGGCCATCTGGGTATCGACGACGAGACGGCCACCACCGCCAACCGCTCCATCGACCTGCTGGGCAAGGTGACGGGCATCGATGTGTTCATCGACGGCCACTCCCACTCCACCGAGGAGGAGATCGCTGAAAAGACCAACGCCGACCGCAAGGTGGGCGAGACCATCCTGACCTCCACCGGCACCAAGCTGGAGAACATCGGCGTTGTGACCATCAAGGACAGCGCCATCACCACCGAGTGCGTACCCACCGAGGGCATCGAGATCCCCGCTGACAGCGAGATCGCCGCCCGCGCCGCCGCCATCATCGCGGAGGTCGACGCCGAGTACGGCACCGTGTTCGCCAAGACGGAGGTGACCCTCAACGGCGAGAAGGCGCCCGGCAACCGCACAGAGGAGACGAACCTGGGCGACCTGATCACCGACGCACTGGTGTGGAAGGCCACGCAGGAGGGCGAGGCTGTTGACGCGGCCATCACCAACGGCGGCGGCATCCGCGCCACCATCGAGGCCGGCGACATCACCAAGAAGGACATCAACACCGTGCTGCCCTTCGGCAACACCCTGAGCATCATCAAGATCACCGGCAGCGAGCTGCTGGAGGTGCTGGAAGCCTCCACATTCTGCACGCCGGAGGCCATCGGCGGCTTCCCGCAGGTGTCCGGCATTGAGTTCACCGTGGACACCACCAAGGCCTACGACGCCGATGCGGAGTACCCCGGCACCACCTACTTCGCGCCCAAGTCCATCAACCGCGTGACCATCCAGTCCGTGGGCGGCAAGGACTTTGACCCGGCGGCTACCTACACCATCGCCACCAACGACTTTATGGCCAGCGGCGGCGACACCTACTACCGCTTCGTCAATGCCACCGCCAACTACGATCTGGGCATCGCCATGGACGAGGTCGTGATGCAGTACATCACCGAGGTGCTGGGCGGCACCGTCACCGCCGACAAGTACGGCGAGGCCACCGGCCGCATCACCGTCGTCTCCTGACATAGCTGCGCAAAAAAAGAACCGCCCCCCGGGCGGTTCTTTTTTATCACAGAAAGCGCACCACATCGTTAGGTGAGCAGTCGATAATCCTGCACAGCTTCTCCAACGTGACCATGGTGATATTCTTATTCTTTTTCAGGGAGTCCAGCGTCTTGTTGTCAATACCAGCCTTCAGCAGCTGGTACTGCGACACGCCTCGGTTCCGCATGGTTTCCCATAACGGGCTGTAATCAAACACGACCGCTCACCTCCCCTCTCGTTTCTCTCATTATAGAGATAAATCTTCAAAATCAGTATTGTGGATATATCCACAATTGTGTATAATGAAGATGAAAGGGGGCTTTGTTATGCCTAACTACCAGAAAATGTATCTTACCATGTTCCATGCCGCTACGGACGCACTGGAGGTCGCCGTGGAGGACGGACAGGCCGCCGCCGAATCGCCGCGGATGATGCGCATTATCCGGCTCCTGTCCGATGCGCAGCGGGAGTGCGAGGAGATCTACATGGCGGAAGAATGAAAATCGCCCCTGCGCCTTTTTTGTAGGGGACGGCGTCCTCGACGTCCCGTTGTGTGACCATTGCACTCCGTAGGGCGGGGTCCGCGTGCCCCGATGGAATCAACGCGTATCCGCGGCGGGACACATGGGTCCCGCCCTACAAGGCTACATCCTTGCACTCCGTAGGGCGGGGCCCGCGTGCCCCGCCGAATAATAACGCATCCTGCGGCGGAACACATGGGTTCCGCCCTACAGACCGTAACTTCCCGTAGGGACACCGGGGACGCCGTCCCCTACAAGCCACGGTCTATTGCGCTTTTTTGCAGTAAAAATCACCCCTCCGGCGGATGCCGGAGGGGTGATTCTTGCTATCACATCTGCAATTACTTGCCCATGTTCATCTGAGCAGCGACCTCGGCGGCGAAGTCCTCCTGCTTCTTCTCGATGCCCTCGCCGGTCTGGAAGCGAACGG
>ERZ827423.3060-NODE-3060-length-12037-cov-5.660908_pt1 | contig 12037 bp, 11 predicted proteins | sample MGYA00519775_ERZ827423 | MGnify/ENA primary metagenome ERZ827423 (study PRJEB31778, sample SAMEA3449296) | human gut metagenome | biome: human gut; feature: human-associated habitat; material: faeces | place: United Kingdom | collected 2010/2012 ...
CTCGGCTGGCGCTCCCCCTTAGAATTCTCTGTCCAATATGTTTGACAAACCTACAAACCTTTGCGGCCGCACTTCTGCTCATCGCGCTTTTCCGCTCTTCCGCTTGTTTTCAGCGGGGGACGCCGGCTTGAAAAAAACAGACCCTCCGCACCTGTAAAAGGGCTTGCGCGAATGGAGTCGAAGTGTTATACTATATGCGAAAATATACAGAGTAAACGGTGAGCGTTAAGTGCTGCGGGATGGGAAGTTGCCCGCAGACGAAAGCCGAAAGGCTGCGGTGATCCGTTGCGTCCGCTGTATGGTGATTGGGCGTATCGTCCAATGCAGAAACAGTTGGGCACATGCATATTTGCATGTGCCTCCTCATGAAGAGTAAAACCTCTTTTTGCGGGGATGGTTTGTAGATTTTCGTAAAAAGGAGGTTTTTTTATGTCCAAAACAAGAGAACGTCTGGTAAAGCTCATTCTGTCCGCCGTCATGATCGCTTTGTCCATAGCCATGACGCGTATGCTGCCTCAGGAGATGGTGCTCGCCCTGTTTGGGCAGACGCCGCTGACGGTGCGGCTGGGCCTGGGCCTGATCCCAATCTATTTTGCAAGCATGGCGCTTGGACCCGGATGGGGCGCCGCGGTCGGAGGGCTCGCCGACCTGCTCGGATATTTTGTCAACCCGTTTGGGGGCGCGTTTTTTCTTCCCATCACGCTCGCTGCGGCGCTGACTGCGGCTATCCCCGGCATGGTGACCGGCCGGTTCGGCCGCCGCTTCGGTGCGGTTGCCTGCGCCGTGTATGCGGCGGGGTTCAGCTCCTGCATTATCACGACCTTTTTGCTGGAAATTTTGTTGTCGACGCCGTTTTTCGTCCTGTTCTGGCCGCGGCTCGTCTCCATGCTTATTATGAACGCCGTGTACGTACTTGTCGAGTACGCCCTGCTCCGCTCGTTCCAGTCCATGGGCGCGCTGCAGCGGCTGAGACCGCTCTCAAAAAGCTAGCCGGTTTTTCTAAAACTTTTTGAAATTTTTATGAAGTGAAATCTGTCTGCCCTTGCCGCCGGCGGCGGACGTCCCGTGCGTGTTCTCGGAGTTTTATTTGTTTTGCATAGGGTGTCCGCCGCCCTTTTTGTTGCATTTGCCCAAACAAAACCGCCCGTGTGCAGGAGAAGGGGGATCCATCCCTGAAAACCGTCCGGAGCACGCGTGCCGGACGGTTGCATTTCAAAAATGAATTTGCTATAATTTGAACAAAGCGGCCACAACCAAAATGCGGATTCAATAGTATCGACGAATTATTAAGGAGTGTGCGTAAATGGCAACATTCAACGGGAAAGAGTACGGAAAGCAGGATCTGTTGCGTCGCGTAAATAATATGAAAAACATCGCGCAGGTGCGCTCATCCACGATAAACGCAGGCAAGCCGGGCGGAATCAAGGTGTTTGACATCACCTCCGGCCAGCTTGAGTTCACCGTCATGGAGAGCCGCTGCCTGGATATGGTAAACCTCAAATACAAAGGCATACCCTATAATTTCCTGTCCAAGGTGGGCCCGGTCAACGCGGCGCTCGCTGACAACGACGGCAGGAATTTTCTGCGCGCCATTTCGGGCGGAATGCTCTATACCTGCGGCTTTTCCAATGTCGGCAACCACTACGCAAACGAGGCCGAAGGCGACAGCATCTTCCACGGCAGGCTGCGTTTCATCCCGGCGGACAACGTGTCCGCTTACGAGCGCTGGGAGGGCGACGAGTATGTCGTCGGCGTCTACGGCGAAATGCGGGACAACGGCCTGTTTTATGAGGACTGTGTCCTGCGCCGGAGCATTTCAACCAGCCTTGGCAGCAAGACCATTGTCGTGCGGGACGAAATTGAAAACGAGAGCTTTTACACCGCGCCGTTTATGTATATGTACCATGTCAACGTCGGGTTCCCGATCCTGGGCAAAGGCGCGAAGGTGTATATCCCGAGCAAGAAGGTACAGGCGCGTAACGCGGACTCCGAGCCGCTGATCGGGGAGTGGATGAACATTACAGAGCCGGTCGACGGCCAGCCTGAAAACGTGTTCGCGCACGATCTGTACAAGGATGCGGAAGGCTATGTGTATGCCTGTGCGTACAATGCGGAAAACGAGCTCGGTCTTGGAATCAAGTTCCGCCATGACGTGCTCCCCAAAATCATTGAGTGGCGCTCGATGGGTTCGACCGACTATTCTCTCGGTATTATGCCCGCAAACTGCCTCGCCGGCGGCCGGCAGGCCGAGCTGGACGAAGGCGACCTGCGCTATCTCGCGCCGTTTGAGAAAGTGCAGGCCGGTGTGGAAATTACTGTGATGGACAGCAAGGCGGACTTCGACGCGTTTATGGAAAAAGTCGCCGCCTGCGTAAAATAAACCGGTTTTGGCCTGTCCAAAACAGCGCCGTTTCGGTATATAAGGATATAAGGCCGCGGCGGCCTGATGAAAACGCATGTAATACCCTGAACGGGGATACAGTACATACAAATTTAAAGGAGATAGAAGAATATGGCAAGAAAAGTCGCATTTGTAACAGGCGCAAGCAACGTTACCGGCAAGGCGATTGCGATCGAGTTCGCAAAGGCCGGCTATGACGTAGGGTTCACCTACACCTCCAACGAGGACGGCGCGAAGAGAACGCAGAAGGAAATTGAATCCTATGGCGCCAAAGCCAAGTACTATTACATGAACACCCGCGATGTCGACGCGTCGGTAAAGACGCTCAACGACTTCTGCGATGAGTTCGGCCCGCTGGACGCCATGGTCAACAACGTCGGCATTACTAAAACCTGGAACTTCCTCGATGTGACGCAGGAACAGTTCAACCTGCTGTCCGAGGTCAATATCCGCGGCACGTATTTCATGATGCAGGCTGCCGCCAAGATCATGATCGCCGCCGGCAAGAAGGGCGCGATCATAAACCTTTCTTCCGTGCACGCTATCGGTACTTTTGTCGGCCACTCCACCTATGCGACCACTCGCGCCGCCGTTGTGCGCATGACCCGTTCGGTAGCGCTTGAGCTGGCTCCCTACGGCATCAACGTCAACGCGTTCGCGCCTGGCTATGTGGATATGTCCACCTCCGATATTTATGCGGATCCCAAGACGCAGGAAGACCTCAAGAAGGGCATGGCGGAAGCTGCCAAGTATATGCCGCTTGGCCGCTGGCAGAAGCCGGAGGAAATCGGCAAGTGCATCGTATTCCTCGCCTCTGAAGACGCCAGCTTCATCGTCGGCCAGACCCTCTTTGCCGAGGGCGGCGTGACCATTCCGATGGGCTCTCAGCCCGACTGGCCGGAACTGATCGGTCCGAAGAAATAATCCATACGCTGTAAAAAATGTATATTGCAAAGCCCGCCGGTTCCCCGGCGGGCTTTCTTTTTATGAGAAACCTGGACGGATGCGTTTACAGAAGCCCCGCGGAGCGCAACGCGAATACAAACAGGAAAATTGTAACGACCGACAGCGCCGAGGTAAATACGACGGCCTCGCCCGCGAATTTGCCGTCGCCGCCCGCCTGCTGCGCCATGATATAGCTGTTCACGGCTGTGGGCGAAGCCGCCATGGCGAGCATCAGCCCAAGATCAGAGCCCCGGAACCCGAGCAGGATCGCCACGCCGATGATGATCACAGGCGCGGCAACCAGCTTGCCGAACGCAGCGGCGGCGATGTATTTCCGGTTCTTTTTCGCGTTTGCAAATTTGAACTGCCCGCCCAGTACGATCAGCGCGATGGGGGTGGACAGGCTGGAGATGTCGTCCAACACGCCGTCTACGATCGTCCCCAGGTCCGCGCCGATGAGCGCAAACACAACGCCGAGCAGCGAACCGAGAATCAGCGGGTTCTTGGCGATATCGAGCAAGGCCTTTTTCTTGTCAAGCGTATGCTCGTCACCGGAATATACGGCCAGTACGATCACGGCGCAGAAATTGTACACAAACGCCATAACCGCTACGAGTACGAGCGTTTCACCGAGCGATTCGTCTCCGTACATGCTTTCCATAATATGCGTTGCGAACAGCAGGAAGTTGCTGCGGAAGATAGCCTGGATCAAAACGCCCGTTTTGTTTCCCTTTACGAACCGCGGCACGATCAGGCAGAGAAGCAGCACCGTCACAAGCGTGACCGCGACGGCATAGACTATGATACGGGGACTAAACGACGCCCGGATATCGGACTTGTATATGTTGTAGAACAGCATTACCGGCATGGCGAACTTGTAGACGAAAGCGGACACCTTGTCTACGAACACGTCGTCGATGATTTTGATAATGCGCAGAAAATAGCCGATCGCAAGCAACAGGAACAGGGGAAGCACGAGATTGACGGAAAACAGCAGATGCTCCATGGATTCGCCCCCGGTATAAGTTCCGGCCCGCGCCGCGCGCGCCGGGCCTTGATTTTCTTTATTATATAATAGAATGGGAAGGTTGTAAATACCGCGCGCGGCATAATGCTGCCGCGTGTCAATTCCCGTGATTGCCCCGTATACTGTAACGATTAAGAAAAAACAGGTGATGTGAATGAATCATTTAACTTGCATACTATGCAGCTCGGTCACCTATGCATATAAGGGAAGAGACCTGCTGTCCCGCATGGGCATATGGTCGCGGGTGGAAAAGCCCGCCGCCTCGCTTGGGGACCAGGGGTGCAGCTATTGCCTGACACTCGATTCCAGAAATGCGGAACTGGCAGTGCAGGCGTTTCAAGAATACGGCGTGCGCTTCCACAAAGCAGTCCCGCTGGAGGTGTGACCGTTGATATACCTTGACAACGCGGCCTCATCTTTTCCAAAGCCCGCGTCCGTCGCGGCCGCCATGCGCACAGCCGTGACGGAATACGGCGGAAACCCCGGCCGCAGCGGCCATGCGGTCAGTCTGCGCGCGGCGGAGACGGTCTATGCCTGCCGTACCGACGTGGCCGACCTGTTCGGCGCGTCGCCGGAAAACGTCGTCTTTACACAGAACGCGACGCATGCGCTCAATATCGCCATTTTCGGCTGCCTGCGTCCGGGCGACCATGTCGTAATGAGCGACCTGGAACACAATTCCGTGCTCCGCCCGGTCTACCGCCTGCACGAATCGGGCGTCCGGTACGATGTCGCCCCTGTGAACATGCTGGATGACGACGCGACGGTAGAGGCCTACCGTCGCGCCATCCGTCCTGAAACAAAAATGCTCATTGCCACCGCAGCGTCCAACCTGCTCGGCTTGCGGCTGCCGGTGCGCCGGCTCGGCGCGCTTGCAAAAGAACACGGGCTGATTTTCGTGGTCGACGCCGCGCAGGCGGCGGGAAACCAGGAGCTGTCGCTTGCGCGTGACTCGATCGACATCCTCTGCGCGCCGGGGCACAAGGGCCTGTACGGCCCGCAGGGTTCGGGCGTTATGGTCCTTTCCGGCCGTGTCTTTCCCGAACCGCTGATGGCGGGCGGCTCCGGCAATCTGTCCGTGCAGCAGCATATGCCGGACGAATCGCCCGAGCGCTACGAGGCGGGGACGCTGAATACGCCGGCTATCGCCGGCCTGCGCGCGGGCCTTGCCGCCGTGCGCGCCGCCGGCATTGAAGAGATCGCGTCGCGAGAACTCGCGCTGACACGGTATCTGTACCAGCTTCTCGCCATGCAGCCGCACGTAGAGCTGTACGCCGGCAAACCGGACGAACGCTTCGCCGGAATCCTCGCCTTCAATGTGAAGGGCCGTCACTCCAATGAAGTCGCGGACTACCTGGACCGGGGCGGCGTCTGCGTGCGGGGCGGCCTGCATTGCGCTCCGCTTGCGCACAAAAAGCTCGGCACGCTTGAGCGCGGCGCCGTCCGCGTGAGCGTCGGTATGTTCAATACCCAAAAGCAGATGGAAAAGCTGGCCTATCTTCTTAAAAAAATCATATAAAGTTGTTTTATTCTTCACCGGTTTGTGGTAAAATAAAGAAAACAAACTGAAAAGAGCGGGAAGCGCATATGAGCAACTTTTGGGAATTGTTTGTCGACACTTTTAGATCCTTCAATATATTCAGCGACACGCTGGATATATTGTTGGTTACATACGTCATTTTTATCGTAATCAAGTTCCTGCGCGAGACGCGCGCTGCGCCGCTGATTAAGGGTCTTGTCGTCCTGCTTATCGCCGCTCTTTTCGCAAGCCTGCTCAAAATGACGGTCACCTCGCAGTTCATATCGGGCGTGCTGCGCTACGGCGTGCTCGCGATCTGTATCATCTTCCAGCCCGAGATCCGCAGTCTGCTGGAGCGGATGGGCCGCGGTAAGATCAGTGATCTGCCCATATTTTCCGACTCCTCCGCCGATTCCGGCTCAGTACAGAACACGGTGCGCGTGATCGTGGGCGCCGCCGTCCAGATGTCCAAAACCCGGACAGGCGCTCTGATCGTTGTGGAAGGCAATACGCGTTTGGGCGACATCGTCAACTCCGGCACAGTGCTGAACGCGCAGATGTCGGAAGAGCTTCTGCTCAATATTTTTTACCCCAAATCGCCGCTGCACGACGGCGCCGCCATCGTCCGCGATTCACGGATTGTCGCGGCCGGCTGCGTTTTGCCGCTGACGCGGAATATAGATCTTTCCTCCGAGCTCGGCACGCGCCACCGCGCCGCCATCGGTATGTCTGAAAACTCGGATTGCCTTGTCGTGGTCGTCTCCGAGGAGTCGGGTACAATCAGCACGGCGCACAACGGCGTCCTGACCCGCCGCCTCAATTCCGACACGCTGGAAGCCGCGCTGCTCCAGCATATGATGCCGGCAAACGCGCAAAACAGCGACAAGCGCGGCCTGTTCGGGCTGTTCAAGAGGAAGGAGAAAGACCAATGAAAACGAAAAAGCGTTTCTGGCACAGCAATATCTTTCTTCTCGCCCTCTCGTTTTTGGCGGCGCTTGCCATCTGGTTCTACTACAATGGAATCTATAACCCGGAAGGCACGCAGACCTTTACCAAAATACCCATTGAAATTACGCTGGACGGCAGCACCCCGCAGCGGAATAATCTGACTCTTGCCAGCGCGCCGGAGGAGCAACTGGTGGATATTGAAGTGACCGGTCCGCGCCTGGAAGTGAGCATGCTCCGCAAAAACAATATAAGCGCCACCGTCGATCTGCGTACGATCGATAAGGCGGGCGTTTACACCCTGGACGTGGAGATCGATTTTGGCACGAACAACGGTATCCAGATCATATATCAGTCCGTCACGTCTGTCACGCTCACCTTTGACGAGGTCGAGGAGAAGAGCGTGGACGTCACGGTGCAGACGACGGGCGAGCTCCCGGAGGGGTATCGGCTTGGCAGCGCGTTGGAGGCCAACCCTGCAAGCATTACTGTGACCGGCCCCAAGTCCGTGCTTGAAAATATCAGCGATACCCTCATGTACGAAGTCAATCTGGATAAGCGCACGTCGACCGCGACGGAGACAATGGATCTGGTGCTGTATGACAACGAAGGCAATACGGTCAGTAATCCGTATGTGACGACCAACGTGACTGCGGTGGATATCGTCGTTCCGGTTTATGTCGAAAAGGAAGTGCCGCTTACCGTCACGTATAAAAATACAATGGGCGGGAGCGATCTTGGGATTGTCAAGGCGGATATCCAGCCCGCGTCCATTATCATCTACGGCCCGGAGGACCTGATTGCCGATATCAACCAGATCACGCTCGATTCGGTCGACACCAGCAGCATCGAATACTCCAAGACGCAAAAATACGAGCTGCCGAATATACTGAGCAACCGGATCTGGTCGGACACGACTTCGGTCAGCGTCACCTACAGTTTTGAAAATCATGTTTCCAGAACGTTTAATGTGACCCGCGTGAGCGTAATCAACGTTCCGGAGAACGTCTCGTATAAGCTCAACACGGAAGAGTTTACCATTCGTGTGCGCGGCCTTGCGGCGGAGATGGATAAGCTGAGCGCGTCGGATATCGTCGCCACGGTCGATCTGAGCAATGTCAACGTAACGACCGGCGTTGTATCGGTTCCTGTGACCTTCAGCCTGCCCACAAACGTCAACGCCGGCGTGTACGGCACGCGGCAGGAAGCCGCTGTGGAACTGTCGGCAAAATAAACCGAAAGCAGAACAGCTCCGCCGAAACGGACGTCCAGGCGTCCTCCTGGCGGAGCTGTTGGCTGTGACAGGGAGAAAGCATGTTTATCGTAAAAAATATCCGGCTTCCCATTGATCGGGCGCCGTCCGACGCCTTTTACGAGGCGGCGCGGCGCGCGGGCCTTCCCCCCGGAAAGGCCTGCGGCGCGTTTGTGTACCGGCGCGCGCTGGATGCGCGCAGGGAGCGGCCGAGCTTTGTATATACCATAGGTTTCCCCGGCGAAATGCCGGCCGGCGGCGGCCCGGATGCGTCGCCTGTCGCGGAGTATGTGCCGCCGGCGTCCCCGGTTTGGGACGAAAGCGGGCCGCGCCCCATCGTGGCCGGATTCGGTCCGGCAGGAATTTTTTGTGCGTATCTGCTCGCCCGCGCCGGCCTGCGCCCCCTTGTTCTTGAGCGCGGCGCGCGCCTGGAGAAACGCCGCGACCGGGTCGACGCGTTCTTTTCCGGCGGGGATTTGGACGAGTCCGCCAATATCCAGTTCGGAGAAGGCGGCGCCGGCACGTTTTCGGACGGCAAGCTTACGACCCGGATCAGCGACCCGCGCTGCCGTTTCGTGCTGCAGACGATGGTGGAGGCCGGCGCGCCGGAGGAAATCCTCTATCTTGCGAAGCCGCATCTGGGTACGGATAAGCTGGCCGGCGTAGTCTCCTCTCTTCGCAGGCAGATCGAAGCGTGGGGCGGCGAGGTCGTATTCGAGGCTCCCGTCACCCATGTTGAAGTGTGGAACGGAAAGGTCGCGGGCGTCGTCGCAGGCGGCGTGGAAAAAATCAGGACCGATTGTCTGGTCCTCGCCTGCGGGCACAGTGCGCGGCCGGTGTTCGATATGCTCGCGGCCCTGGGCGTAAGCCTTGCGCCGAAACCCTTTTCCGTGGGCGTGCGTATCGAGCACCTGCAGCGAGATATCGACGACGCCATGTACGGCGCGTACGCGGGGCATCCGCTGCTCGGTCCGGCCGAATACGCGCTGTCGTACCGTCGCGGAATGCGCGGCGTGTACTCCTTCTGCATGTGTCCCGGCGGCCAGGTTGTCGCCGCCGCAAGCGAAGCCGGAGGCGTAGTGACAAATGGAATGAGCGCCTTTGCGCGCGACGGGGTTAACGGAAACAGCGCCCTTTGCGTCTCCGTCTTGCCGGAGGATTTCAGCGGCGACCCGTTTGCAGGGATCGCGCTGCAGCGCCGGCTGGAACAGGCTGCCTATGCGGCTGGCGGCGGGAATTACAGCGCGCCGGTGCAGCGCGCAGGCGATTTCCTGGAAAATCGCGCGTCCAAAAGCTTCGGGCGCGTGCAGCCAACCTATCCCAGAGCAACGGCGTTTTCCAATCTGAACGATATTTTACCGGCCTTTGTCTGTGAGTATCTGCATATGGGCCTGGCGCGTTTCGGCGCGACGCACGCTTTCATGCGGGATCCCGACGGGCTGGTAACAGGAGTGGAAACGCGGACGTCCAGCCCGGTCCGTATTCCGCGCGCGGACGACTTGCAATCCGCGGACATCGGCGGCCTGTATCCCTGCGGCGAGGGCGCCGGCTATGCGGGCGGGATTATGAGCGCGGCCGTGGATGGGCTCGCCGTCGCGGAACAGATCATACGGGTCCGGTCCCGGAAAGGAGATCAATAGATATGGAAGTGCTCGGTAGAATCATGCGAACATCGGGTGACCAGGCACAGGTTGCAATTGTACGCGACACAGCCTGCGGCCATAGCTGTACAAGCTGCGGCGCCTGCCAGAACCGCGAACTGTATATACAGGCGGAAAATCCCGCGCAGTACCCGGTCGGAGACATGGTGTATGTGGAGGTGCCGGATAAACCTCCGTATAAAATCGCATTTGTCGTGTATATCCTGCCGCTTCTGCTTATTTTAGGTCTGTGCGTGCTATTCGGGACTGTGTTCGGCGTCGGCACCGTCTGGCTCGGATTCGTTATCGGGATCGCCGTGTGGTATGTTGCCATGCGCGCTATGAATCGGAAGGCGGCGCAGCGGAAGACGGACGGCGTGATCGTCCGCCGGATGACCGACTCCGTACGCTGACTTTGCGGGTATATGCCGCTTTCGCATCGCATATAGAATATCAAGGAGCCGCGATCGGCTGTCATTCAAGAGTATCGTCATTCTACATGAGAGGTGCGTTTTATGGGGATTTTTAAGAAAATGTTCGCTTTGCTGCTGGCCGCCGCCAGCCTGCTGTCGTTGCCCGCCTGTTCTGAACAGATGCCCGCCGCGTCGTATGGAACCGACGTCGGGGCGAGTCAGTCCTACCAGTCCGTCAGCGCGTCGTCTGCGTCGCCCGCGCCGCGGGAAGCGGGTGCGATCGCCGTTACTGACGACAACGTTCGCTTTCTGGGGCGCGTGGCTTATCTGGAGGATAGGGCCGCCTATATGCTTGGCTGGACCCAGAGCGGAATCGAGTTTCGCTTTCGCGGTACAGGCGCCGAATTGAAAATGCAGGCGACAACACGCACTATGCCCAACGCCAGTCCCTACATCCAGGTATTTATTGACGGGGAGCAGGATCATTCACTGGGCAAAAAAATTCAGGTAATGAAGGGCGACGCGGCGTGGATAACCGTTGCGGAAGGTCTGCCGGAAGGAGAACATACGGTCAAAGTCGTCAAGTCCACGCAGAATGCCTATAACCAGATTGCGCTCACGGATATCCGCCTGTCCGAGGGCGGAGAACTGCTCGACCCGCCGCCGCCGAAAGAGCGGCTGATCGAGGCGTTCGGCGACTCGATTCTCTGCGGCATAGACATGCTGTCATCCGCCGATAAAGAAGTGTACGACCCCTCCTGCGAAGACGGATATCTTACCTATCCGGCACAGGTTGCACGTCAGCTGGATGCAGACGTCAACATGCTCTGCGCTTCAGGCTGGGGCATGTGGAAGACGTTGTCCGCTATCCGGACGGATATTGACGTCAATATGGCCGTACCGTCCCTGTATCCATATACCGATCTGTTTAACGATAAAACCAGGCGGGAATGGGATTTCTCCCGTCCGGCTGATGTTGTAATTGTATCGCTCGGTACGAACGACCGGGACGCCGTGCTTGCCGAAGGGGAAAGCGGGCCTGAGAAATACGAACAGGCGGCAAAGTCCTTTGCGCTGGCTATCCGAGCGAAGAATCCCGATGCCACGATTATTTTCACCATGGGCCTGATTATCGACGACCTGTACCCCAATCTGGAAAACGTGGTTCGTGAACTCAATGAGAGCGGGGATTCGAACGTATACGCATTCCGGCATGAGTACGGCAACGAGGGCCATCCGCGCGTGGACGCAAACAACCGCGAAGCCGATCGTCTCACTGCCTTTATCCGGGAAATTAAAAACTGGTAAATGCGACGATGAACCCTTTTTGGGGGCGGCATGCTGCGGCGGTTGTGCCTCCGGTCATTTCCGGCCGTCGTGAAGCCGATCGTCCGAAGCGCTGCTTTTCCGCATGCATGGGATTCGCACATCCGTCCGTGCGCGCTTGCGGCCGGCATCCCGCGCGCGGGCGCCGCGGCAATATTTTTGAAATAATTTGTGAAAAAACATCTTGACAAAAAACGCTTTCCTGCATATACTATTTAAGGCTGTGCAAACCGTGTCGGAAATAGCTGAAAACGAAAAAATATTTTCGTTAAACTATTGACAGATGAAAAGTTTTCTGTTAAACTATAATTCCTGACACATGATGTACAGGCGGTGAGCAATCACCGGTGGACCTTGAGAATTGAACAACGGAAAGGAAAAGGGACCTGTTGATTGCCCCTGGAGGCCGACTCGGAAGGGAAGGCCGTAGGGGAGAGATTAACAAGTAAACTTTATGAGAGTAAAGTGAGCTTGGATAAACAAGACTTTATTGAAGTGGTAAAGTACCATAAAATAGAGAGTTTGATCCTGGCTCAGGACGAACGCTGGCGGCGTGCCTAACACATGCA
>ERZ827423.3065-NODE-3065-length-12014-cov-2.650723_pt1 | contig 12014 bp, 16 predicted proteins | sample MGYA00519775_ERZ827423 | MGnify/ENA primary metagenome ERZ827423 (study PRJEB31778, sample SAMEA3449296) | human gut metagenome | biome: human gut; feature: human-associated habitat; material: faeces | place: United Kingdom | collected 2010/2012 ...
TAGAGCGTTTGGCTACGGACCAAAAGGTCGGGGGTTCGAATCCTCTAACGCACGGCAGAGTCCTTGTAAAAGATGATTTTACAAGGACTTTTTTCTTGACTTTATATAGCGAAGCGTGTATACTTGATAGAAAATTATTGTTAGATGTTGGCCTGGAGCAGGCTTTCATTAAAAGGGAGTAGTTGAAATACACCGTCAACAATCGCGGCCCCAGGGGTCTGGTGGTGTATACCATATATATGAATGGTTACGAGACTTTTGATGTATCTATTTTAGAAAAGATGGGAAATCTAAATAGATACATTGAAAGTCTCTTCTTTTTTCGCAAAGGTACACAGCAAGCGGAAATGTTTGGCCCATGAAGGAGGAATGAGTATGAAGACATGGTATCAACGGACAGAAGAAGATATTTTGGCTGATCTTCATGTGACAAAAGACGGACATACGTTGGAGGCAGCGGCAGAGCTTCTCGAAACAGAGGGAGAAAATGTGCTGGAAGGAGGGAAGAAAAAAAGTACCCTTCAGGTGTTTTTATCCCAGTTTGCGGATTTACTGGTTATTATTCTGATTATTGCCGCGGTTATTTCTGCATTTACCGGAAGCGAAGAGAGCACGATCGTTATTATAGCTGTTATTATTTTAAATGCGATTTTGGGAACAGTTCAGCATAAGAAGGCGGAGAAGTCTCTGGACAGTCTGAAATCCCTGTCTTCGCCATCGGCAAAGGTCATTCGTGACGGACAGAAAATGGAGATCGATTCAAAGAATGTGGTGCCGGGGGACATTCTGCTTTTGGAGGCCGGTGATCTGGTGGTGGCCGACGGAAGGGTTTTAAACAGCTATTCCCTCCAGGTGAATGAAAGTTCACTGACCGGAGAATCCACCAGCGTAGATAAAACAGAAGGTGTCATTGTTGAAGAAGTGCCGCTGGCCGAACGGTCGAACATGGTTTATTCCAGCAGTCTGGTGACTTATGGCCGTGGTGTTGTTGTCGTGACAGGAACGGGGATGGATACGGAAATTGGCAAGATTGCCAGTCTTATGAATGCGACGAAGGAGAAAAAGACGCCGCTGCAGGTCAGCCTGGACCAGTTCAGCAGCAAACTGGCCATGGTCATCATGGTCATTTGCGCCATTGTATTTGCGTTAAGTCTGTATCGTCAGATGCCGGTGCTGGATGCGATGATGTTTGCTGTGGCCCTGGCAGTGGCAGCCATACCGGAAGCATTAAGTTCTATTGTGACCATTGTGCAGGCCATGGGAACACAGAAGATGGCGAAGGAGCATGCCATTATCAAAGAACTGAAGGCCGTGGAAAGTCTGGGGTGTGTATCGGTCATCTGTTCGGATAAGACGGGAACACTGACTCAGAATAAAATGACGGTCCAGAATATTTATATCGACGGCAAGGTGATTGGACCAGAGGAACTGGATTTAAAAAATCAATTGCATCGGTATTTGCTTTATGATGCGATTCTTACCAATGATTCAACCATTGTTGACGGTAAAGGTATCGGGGACCCGACGGAATATTCCCTGGTGGAAATGGTCCGGAAAATTGATTTGCCGGACAGGGCCATTCGGGATATGATGCCGCGTCTCGAGGAGATTCCTTTTGATTCGGACCGGAAGCTGATGACAACAAAGTACCGGCTTCATGGGGTGCCGACGCTGCTGACCAAGGGCGCTTTGGATGTGCTTCTGGACCGGACAACACGGATTCGGACCTCGGAAGGAATCCAGGAGATGACTGAGGCGGACCGGGAGGCAATATTGAACCAGAATCTGAATTTCTCAGAAAATGGCCTTCGCGTCCTGGCATTTGCTTACCGGGAAGCAGAAGAGAATGAAAATCTTTCTCTGGACTCCGAAGACAACTATATTTTTCTTGGATTGATTTCGATGATTGACCCGCCGCGGGAAGAATCGGCAGCAGCCGTTGCCGATGCAAAGCGGGCAGGTATCCGGCCAGTTATGATTACGGGAGATCATAAGATTACGGCGACGGCCATTGCACGGCAGATCGGCATTTTTGAAGATGGTGATATGGCGGTGACCGGACCGGAACTGGATGCCATGTCGGATGAAGAACTGGATGAGAAGATTGCCAGGATATCGGTCTATGCCCGGGTATCTCCGGAAAATAAAATACGGATTGTCGATGCATGGCAGCGCCGGGGGCATGTGGTTTCTATGACAGGAGACGGTGTGAATGATGCTCCGGCATTAAAGAAAGCTGATATCGGTGTGGCTATGGGAATCACAGGGACAGAAGTATCCAAGGATGCGGCATCTATGATTCTGACGGATGATAATTTTGCAACGATCATCAAAGCGGTGGCCAACGGACGGAATGTCTACCGAAATATAAAAAATGCCATTCAGTTTTTACTTTCAGGAAATATGGCCGGAATTTTGAGTGTGTTGTATACTTCTGTCATGGCCCTTCCGGTGCCGTTTGCTCCCGTACATCTGCTCTTTATCAACCTTTTGACCGATTCCCTTCCGGCCATTGCCATTGGTATGGAACCGGCTGAGCGGGATTTGCTGTCGGAAAAGCCAAGAGACCCGAAAGAGGGGATTCTCACAAGGAAGTTTATGACGGATATACTTGTTCAGGGAGCTCTGATTGCAGCTGCAACGATGGCAGCGTTTTATATGGGATTGGGGCAGGGCGGTTCGGCGCTGGCCAGTACGATGGCCTTTGCAACACTGACAGCGGCCCGGCTCTTCCATGGATTTAACTGTCGGAGCAAACATTCAATCTTTAAAATCGGATTTTCCGGAAACTGGTACAGTCTCGCAGCTTTTGCGGCAGGTATGGTATTCTTAAATCTTGTGCTGTTTGTGCCGGTATTAAAACGTCTGTTTCTTGTATCATCATTGACATCGGGCCAGTTCGGAATGATTTATCTTTTGGCAATTATTCCGACCATTCTTATTCAATGCGTGAAAATGATTCGGGAACACTGAAATTGTATTATGTATATTGGACGCCTCTGCAAAGCCATATGCTCTGCAGAGGCGTTTTTTGAGAAATCTTATCAATCCAGGGTATAGACAAATCAGCGAAAGTAGTGTATCCTTGTGGTTAGTTAAAACTAACGTTAGTTTAAACTAATTAAAAAGGGGTGACAAGGGAATGCTGACATGGTGGTGGCATCAGCCTTTAGAGGTGAAAATCGCAGGACAATGTGCACCGGTGTTGGCGGGGGTGAAACCGTCCAATATGCTGGTTCTTGAAAACAAACATATTAGAGACGTTGTCCGGACCCTGGAAGGGACCGGATTATCCTGGCGGTGTCTTTATGCCGGGGATGAAAAAAATATATGGCTGCTTTATCGGAAAGCTGCTCTTGAGGAGATTGTATTCCGGGAAGAAGAACGGATGTTTTTAGCTGAAAATGGATATGAGGAGGACCGTCTGGATCAGATGCTGGTACGTCTTGGTCAGCGGTTTCGAGAATATCGCAGAACACAGGATATTCCTTTTCCCCATGAGATGGGTGTGTTTTTAGGATACCCAATGGCGGATGTTAAAGGTTTTATTAAACATGAAGGAAAGAATTATCTCTACTCCGGTTACTGGAAGGTTTATGAAAATGTGGAGGAGCGAAAAGAGTTATTTAAAAGCTATGAGCAGATTCGAAACGTTTTTATCCAGGAAGCGGAAAAAGGAAAGAACCTTTGGGAGATTACCAGTGAATGGCAGTGTATGACTGCTTAATAACAGGAGGAATAAAGATATGAGTGAAATTGTAGTTGTATATTGGAGTGGAACAGGAAATACAGAAGCTATGGCAGGATTTGTCGGCCAGGGCATTAAAGAGGGCGGAAAAGAAGCAAAGGTCGTATCTGTCAGCGGCATTACACCGGATGCTTTAAAAGATTGCCCCGTATTTGCACTGGGCTGCCCGTCCATGGGAGCAGAACAGCTTGAAGAAGGCGAAATGGAACCATTTGTAGAGGCGGTCAAAGGTTTCGCCAGCGGAAAGACAATCGGTTTATTTGGTTCTTATGGTTGGGGAGACGGCGAATGGATGCGCACATGGGCAGCAGATATGGAAAGTGCAGGCGCTCGCGTACTTGGCGGAGAAGACGCTATTTGTCAGGAAGCTCCGAATGAAGAGGCGCAGGAAGCGTGCATTGATTTAGGCAAGGATTTAGCCAAAGCATAAAGGCAGGTGTTTGAAAGATGAGTATCGTAATTGTAGGCGGACATGACCGGATGGTCGGCCAATATAAGAAAATTTGTAAAAATTATAATCATAAGGTGAAAGTATTCACCCATATGTCGGCAGATTTAAACAAACAAATGGGGAGACCGGATGTGTTCATTTTGTTTACAAATACGGTCTCACACAAAATGGTGCGCTGTGCTGTGGATGAAGCGAAACGAAGTAATGCTCAGGTCATTCGCTGTCACACAAGCAGCAGTGCAGCGTTGACGGATATTCTTGAAAATGTGGGTTAATAGAAAAAGGGCCGCTCTCAAACAGAGCGGCTCTCGCTTATTTTTTCTGGAAATCTTTCATTCCGACAGCAACATGGGTTTTGATGGCCTGGAAGCTTTCCGGGCTGATCACATGTTCAATGCGGCAGGCATCCTGAGCGGCAATTTTGCTGTCCACACCAAGAAATTCCAGCCAACTGGATAATAAGGTATGGCGCTCATAGATGGTTTCAGCAATCTGGAGGCCGCTCGCGGTTAAGGAGATATGTCCGTGTTCATTGACAGTGACATATCCATTCTCACGAAGGTTCTTCATGGCAACGCTGACGCTTGGTTTTGAAAAACCGAGTTCGGTCGCAATGTCAATTGAACGAACCTGCGGATGCCGCTGGCTTAAAACGAGAATGGTTTCCAGATAGTTTTCAGCAGATTCTTGTATTTTCATGAGTAAATCCCCCTGTCCCAAGTATTATTACTATTATAACACAGGAAAGGGGAAAAACAAAGGGAAAAACATTTTGGGAAAAATTTCTCAAAAAACCCTTGACATTTGGGTTAGTGAGTGCTAATCTAAACATTGAGGTTAGAATTTCCTAACTCAGAAAGGAAGAGATGATGATGCCTTTAACAATGGCGAAAGCTGGAGAAGAGAATACTATAATAAAGATTGGTGGAAAAGAAGAAGTGCGCCGATTTCTGGAAAGTCTTGGATTTGTTGCCGGATCCATTGTGTCGGTAGTTTCTGAGATGAATGGGAATGTGATTGTTAATGTGAAGGGTTCACGTGTGGCAATCAGCAGAGAGATGGCCAATAAGATTATGGTTTAAGTAGGAGGAAGAAAGGATGCAGACATTAAAGGATGTAAAATGCGGTCAGAGTGTGTCCGTAGTGAAGCTCCACGGTGAAGGGGCGGTAAAACGCCGGATTATGGATATGGGCATCACAAAAGGTACTGAGGTATATATCCGTAAAGTTGCGCCTCTGGGAGACCCGGTGGAAGTGACTGTCAGAGGATATGAGTTGTCCTTGAGAAAGGCAGATGCACAGATGATAGAAGTACAGTAATGTACTGTACTTTTTTTAACGACTATGGGTTAGAATAAACTAATCATAGGGGAAGAAGGAGGATGTTATAAAATGTCAATTAAGATTGCACTTGCGGGTAATCCGAACAGTGGTAAGACCACTTTGTTTAATGGATTGACCGGTTCCAATCAGTTTGTAGGAAACTGGCCAGGTGTTACTGTAGAAAAGAAGGAAGGTAAGCTGAAAGGACATAAAGATGTTGTGATCATGGACCTTCCGGGTATTTATTCTTTATCGCCATATACATTGGAAGAGGTTGTGGCAAGAAATTATCTGATTACGGAACGTCCGGACGTTATCTTAAATATCGTAGACGGTACGAATCTTGAAAGAAACCTGTATTTATCCACTCAGCTTATGGAGCTTGGCATTCCGGTAGTTATGGCCGTCAATATGATGGATATCGTTGAAAAAAACGGGGACCATATCGACATTAATCAGCTGAGCAAGGACCTTGGCTGTGAAATCGTTGAAATTTCCGCGTTAAAGGGTACGGGTATTATGAAAGCGGCAGAAAAAGCAGTGAGTGTTGCAACAAGAAATACTTCCGCACCAGTACATAAATTTTCTCCGGAGATTGAGAATGTTCTGGAAGAGATTGAAAATATGCTGGATGCTTCGATTCCTGAAGAACAGAAACGTTTTTATGCCATTAAATTGTTTGAGCGGGATGACAAGATTGCCCAGACAATGAAAGTTGTGCCGAACGTTGAGGATATTATTAAAAAGGCAGAAGATGCTCAGGATGATGATTCCGAAAGTATTATCACCAATGAGCGTTATGGATATATTACTTCTGTGATCGGAAAGAGTTATAAGAGAGCAGCCAAGGGCCAGCTTTCCGTATCCGATAAGATTGACCGGATTGTTACAAATCGTATTCTGGCATTACCGATTTTCGCTGTGGTTATGTTCATTGTATATTATGTTTCTGTAACAACCGTAGGAGCGATTGTTACCGACTGGACAAATGATGTACTTTTTGGAGAGATTATTCTTCCGGCCATTGAAAGTGTGTTGGTAAGCATCAACTGCGCAGGATGGTTACAGAGTCTGATTCTTGACGGTATTGTTGCCGGTGTGGGCGCTGTACTTGGTTTCGTTCCACAGATGCTTGTATTATTTATTTTCCTTGCATTTTTGGAAGCCTGCGGTTATATGGCCCGTGTTGCATTTATTATGGACCGTATTTTCCGTAAATTTGGTTTATCCGGTAAATCCTTTATTCCTATGCTCATCGGAAGCGGCTGCGGTATTCCTGGAATCATGGCATCCCGTACAATTGAAAATGACAGAGACCGGAAGATGACAGTTATGACGACAACTTTTGTACCATGCGGTGCGAAACTTCCGATTATTGCTTTGATTGCCGGTGCATTCTTTAATGGTTCGGCATGGGTTGCAACCAGCGCTTATTTTGTTGGCGTGGCAGCAATCGTATGCTCTGGTATTATTTTAAAGAAAACAAAGATGTTTGCCGGACAACCGGCCCCATTCGTTATGGAGCTTCCAACTTATCATATGCCTACAGTGATCAATGTTCTCCGCAGTATGTGGGAGCGTGGATGGTCCTTTATTAAAAAGGCTGGTACAGTTATTCTTTTATCAACAATCGTTCTGTGGTTCTTAATGAACTTCGGATGGGTAGATGGTGCGTTCGGCATGCTTGAAGCAGAACAGCTTGACAGCAGTATTCTGGCATCTGTCGGAAGTGTCATTGCTCCGATTTTTACACCTCTTGGTTGGGGCGACTGGAAGATGGCCGTTGCCGCAATTACAGGTTTGATCGCAAAAGAAAATGTTGTAGGTACATTTGGTATTCTCTTCGGCTTTGCTGAAGTTGCTGAAGACGGTGCTGAAATCTGGGGAGAACTTGCAGGAAGTATGACAGCGGCAGCAGCATATTCCTTCCTCGTATTCAATCTTCTCTGTGCACCTTGCTTTGCAGCGATTGGTGCCATTAAGCGTGAGATGAACAGTGCAAAATGGACCTGGTTTGCTATCGGATATCAGACAGTTTTAGCTTACGCAGTATCTTTAGTAATCTATCAGATTGGTACAGTTGCTACCGGCGGTGGTTTTGGCATTGGCGCAGTGGTTGCAGTTTTGGTTATCATTGGATTCCTTTACCTGCTGTTCCGTCCGTACAAGGAAAGTACAAAGCTGACAGTTGATTTGAAGAAGACGGCGAAGGCCTGATTTGAAAGGAGCAGAGTGCTATGGGAACTGTTTTAGTTGCTGCGATTGTTGCGGCGGCAGCCGGTCTGGCGGCACGAAGCATTTATAAAGATAAGAAAGCCGGCAGAGGCTGCAATGGAAATTGTGGAAACTGTAAAGGCTGCCATTAAAATGGTTATTGACCTGAGCGATTTGGAAAGACAGGAGATTGAAGCCTATGTGGAGTTCAGATGAAATGATTCAAGAGTTGAAAAATCGCGGGAAACGTATTACCAAACAAAGAAAGATTATGGTCGAAGTGATTGCGAGTAAAAAAGCGGGGGATTTTAAGGAAATTTATTATGAGATTTCCAAGAAAGACCCGACGATCGGTCAGGCTACCGTATACCGTATGTTGCTGACCCTGGAAGAGATCGGGGCGATTCAGCGGGTTCAGGGATATGTAGTCAATGAATCTTATGAAAAAGTCGCGGTTTAAAAAAATGTTAAGTTGTATTTCCTTATAAAGTAGAGTATCCTAAGAGAGTGTTGACGGGCATGTGCTGTCAGCACTCTCTTTCCATTGTGGAAAAAACAGGAGGCGTGAGCGTGATAATGAATCGATTGAAAAACGGATGGAACCATTTCAGGACAATTACAGAGCATAAGTGGGTCGTTATGCAGGGCTGTTTTAAAGTGGGACTTTACAGGCAGGGGCTGATGCATGACCTGTCCAAATATACTCCGGAGGAATTCCGGACAGGAGTGTTGTATTTTCAGGGAAACCGCAGTCCGAATGCGGCTGAAAAGGAAGAATGTGGGTATTCGCGGGCCTGGCTGCATCATAAAGGACGGAATAAACACCATTATGAGTATTGGATTGATCTGGCAGTGGATAAATCCCAGGGACTTCAGGGCATGAAAATGCCGGTCCGGTATGTGGTTGAAATGTTTATGGACCGGGTGGCTGCATCAAAAATATATGCGAAAGGGGATTATACGGATAGTCATCCTTTAAATTATTATAAAAAAAGCAGGAAATATATGACAATACATCCGGATTCGAGAAGACTCCTGGAGCGGCTGCTTCTTATGTTGAGCCGTTACGGCGAAGAAAAGACATTTGCTTATATACGAATGTTTGTGTTGAGCGGAAAATATAAATATTAATCGGACGAATAATTCCGTGAATTAAAGCCATAATAGCTACTGTAATCTTATTAAGGAGGTCCTATTATGGCAAAGAATTACAATCAGAACAACGAAAACTATTCAACAACAAGAAACAGTGAGCGGAATGATTCCACTCAGAACACATCCAAAAACAGTGACAGAAATAGTTCTAAGAACTATAATACTCAGAATACATCTGAGAAAAATACAACAAAGAACTGTGACAGATAGTCAGAGGATGTTTGGAGATGCCGCAGCGGAAAAATACCGCTGCGGTATTTTTATGTGGTGATGCAGACAGTCGAAGGCGGGCTGAACCTTTTCCTGGTTCAGGCAACCGACGGAAATTCTCGCATATATTAAGATATGTAGGAATGAGGTGATTGTGTGAGTTTGGATTTTATCTCTTCAAAAGAGGTTTTAAAATATATTCAGCAGGGAGATTCAGTGGTCATTGATATACGGGACCGGAACTCCTACCGGGAGGGACATATTCCCGGAGCGCTTTCGATGCCCTTTGATGAGTTTGATGATAATGCGCCGGTGCTTAGCGAGTATAGGACCATTATTTTATGCTGTGAGCGCGGAGCAACCAGTTTACTCCTTGGACGGAGACTCAGCCGAAAGGGACTTCGTGTGTTGAGTATCGGAGGCGGTATGGAAGCATGGCGGGGGCCTGTGGTGTAGGCAGCGGTCTGCTTCCATATGCTGGAAATAAAATCTTCTTGCGGCAGGATAAGAAAAAGTATATACTATAGAAGTAATTAAAAAAAGGAGAAATCTTATGCCCCTCTATGAATTTACCGCGCCATGTCATTTTGGTATGGAGGCAGTTTTAAAACGAGAAATTATAAATTTAGGATACGAGATTGTACGCGTGGAGGATGGCCGGGTGTCTTTTCGAGGAGAAGCCTCGGCCATTGCCCGGGCGAATGTGTTTTTGCGGACAGCAGAACGGGTGCTTTTGTGTGTGGGACGATTTAAAGCTTATAGCTTTGACGAGTTATTTGAGCAGACGAAGGCCCTTCCATGGGAAGAATATCTTCCTTCGGATGGCAAGTTCTGGGTAAAAAAAGCATCCACAACGAAAAGTAAATTGTTCAGCAGTTCAGACATTCAGTCGATTGTAAAAAAAGCAATTGTAGAACGTTTGAAACAGACTTACCGGATTGAATGGTTTAAAGAAGACGGGGCGATATATCCTTTAAGAGTGTTTATTTATAAAGATGAAGTGACGATTGCCCTGGACACTTCCGGGGAATCTTTACATAAACGGGGATACCGGAAGCTGATCAGTAAGGCTCCGGTGTCAGAAACACTGGCAGCCGCCATTTTGCTCTTATCACCGTGGAATAAAGACCGGATTCTGGTGGATCCATTCTGCGGCAGCGGAACGTTTCCGATTGAAGCGGCTATGATTGGAGCGAATATTGCACCAGGGATGAATCGGGAGTTCACTGCGGAAGCATGGAAAAATATTCTGCCGATGAAAGATTGGTATGAGGCGGTTACCGAAGCCAATGATTTGATACGCGACGATATCGATATGGATATTCAGGGTTATGATATTGATGGGGATATTGTAAAAAATGCTCGTCAGAATGCCGTGGATGCCGGGGTGGAGCATTTGATTCACCTACAGCAGCGTCCGGTGAGTGCCCTGAGCCATCCGAAAAAATATGGTTTTGTCATCACGAATCCAGCTTATGGCGAGCGGCTCGAAGAGCGGGAAGCGCTGCCGTTTCTGCAGGCGCACTGCCCGGAGCAGCCGGAAAATACGCTGCGTGCGGCTTACCTGCGCGCGGGCGGCTTTCTGGGGCAGGCGCTGACGCTCCTGCAGACAGAGGAAGACCCGGCTGTGGCCGGACTTGCGGCGGCCTATGCCGCGCGCGACCGGATGGATATGCTGCGCGTGCTTCTGCCGATGGAAAAATACAAACGCGAGCAGCTTCTGCCGCTTCTGCAGCAGCTGCGCGCCTGCTTCTGCAGCGCGCTGGCGCAGCGCGGCGGCTTTGACGCCGCGGACCAGAGCGCCGCGCAGCTCGTCGCCAGCCGCTCCGGCACGGAGCTCGTACAGGCGGCCGACAGTCTGCAGACGGCCATCGACGATCTGGCGGCCAACGCGTCCGCCGGCGCGGTGATCGGCTATCTCTGCGACCGGTATCTGGTGCGGCAGCTGCTGTCCGCCGTTCTGATGAGCCTGCTGGCACTCGTATTCTGCCAGACGATTTTATTCCTGCTTCAATGCTATCTCGGCACGATCCACATCGGCATGATCACTGCTCTGCCGGTCCAGATCGGCCTGAGCCTGCTCGCGTGCCCGCTCCTGTATCTCGGAGCCTGGGCGATCCGAAAGGTTGGTGCCAAATAAATGCAGCGAATTTCCCGCTTCCGCATGATCGTATTCATCATTGTCATTCTGGCCATGATCGGCGTGTTCAGCCTGCGGCTTTATAAGACGCAAGCTGCCGTTACAGAGGACTCCCTCGTCACGGCGGATGCCGACTCCATGACGTACCAATCGACGGTTGAGGCCGCACGCGGCAATATTCTTGACCGCAACGGCAACGTACTGGTGTCGAACCGCGCCAGCTATAACCTTGTCATCGTCAACTTTGTCTTTTTCAACGCGCCCGACCCGAACGGGAATCTGCTGAAGGTTCTGAACCTCTGCGACGAACTGGGGATCGCGTATGAATCGCACTTTCCCATCTCCTCCGAACGTCCCTACCAATACACCGATACCAACGACACTGCGTGGCAGAGTTTTTTCCGCAAGTTCCTCGCCAGCCGAAGCTATGACCTTGATATTTCCGCGCCCACACTTATGAAGCGTCTGCGCGATGAATACAAAATCCCGGACGATTGGACCCAGCAGGATGTCTACCGCGTCATTTCCGTCCGCTATGAACTAGAACTGCGCTCGGTCGATGACATCGGCCTTGAAAACTACACGCTGGCTGAGGACGTCGATGCAGAATCGCTGGCCGCCGTGATGGAGTTGGCCGTGCCGGGCGTCGTGGTCGAAAACGGCACGGTGCGCGAATACAACACGACGTATGCCGCGCATATCCTCGGCTATATTGCAGCCATGGACCCGGACGAATACGCCGAATACAAGCAGCAGGGCTATGCCATGAACGC
>ERZ827423.3088-NODE-3088-length-11938-cov-3.045275_pt1 | contig 11938 bp, 12 predicted proteins | sample MGYA00519775_ERZ827423 | MGnify/ENA primary metagenome ERZ827423 (study PRJEB31778, sample SAMEA3449296) | human gut metagenome | biome: human gut; feature: human-associated habitat; material: faeces | place: United Kingdom | collected 2010/2012 ...
GTGCGGCCGGAGGGGTCGCCGATGAGCGTCGTACCGTCGCCGATGAGGGCGATGGGCTTGTTCCCGGCCATCTGCAGACGCTTCATCAGGCACAGCGCCATGAAGTGACCGACATGCAGCGAGTCCGCCGTGCAGTCAAAGCCAATGTAGAACGTGGCTTTGCCGTTGTTGATCATGTTTTTAATCTCTTCCTCGTTGGTCACCTGCGCGATCAGGCCGCGGGCGATCAGTTCATCATACAGTGTCATCGTTTTCTCTCCTTGCGCGTTATTCTTTCACTTTGTTCTCTGCGAGGATCTCCTCGGCGCGCTGTGCGCCCCAAGCGATCATATGGGCGCAGTGGCCCTTGCCGCCGTTTTTCGCCACGAGCTCCTGGCAGCGCAGGCAGCCAAACTCGGCGCGGAAGCTCTGCGTCATCTGCTTGGTCATGGCCGTGGCAGTCGCCTGATCGGCCGCAAGGCCGAACGCCATCACGGCGCCGGTGATACTGCCGCAGATCTCACCGCAGCGCACACCGCCGCCGAAGCCGGCCGCGACACGCTTTGCCGTGCTTTCGTCCAGGCCGGTCTCTTCCTGCAGCGCTGCGAGCACGCTCTGCGCGCAGTTAAAGCCGTTGTCGTGATAAGCAATGGCGGATTCCTGAATACTCATGGTTCTCTCTCACCTTTCTTAAGCGATTGTTTATAGGCATCGGCGGAAGCGAGCTGCTCTGCCGCGCTGGCCAGTGTCAGCGGTGTGATGTGATCGCCGCCGTAGAGCCGCGCGATCTCGCGCTGGCGGCCGTCACTGTCGAGCGGCTGCACCGTCGTGCGGGTACGTCCGTCCTGCTCGCGTTTTTCGATCAGGTAATGCTGATCGGCCATAGCCGCGATCTGCGGCAGATGCGTGATGCAGATGACCTGCTTGACCATAGAGAGCTTACCGAGCTTTTCACCGACACGCTGAGCGGCCACGCCGGAAACACCGGCATCCACCTCGTCAAAGACCATGGAGGGCACGTCATCGCGTTCAGCGAACACGTTTTTGAGCGCCAGCATGATGCGCGAGAGCTCACCGCCGGAAGCGATCTTACTGATGCGCCCAAGCGCCTCTCCGGCATTTGCCGAGATCAAAAAACGCACATTGTCCGCGCCTGTACTCTGAAATCCGGGCGTACCGCCGAGCGGTGTGATCTCCACGTGAAAGCGCACGGACGGCATGGACAGCTCGCGCAGTTCACGCTCGACCTGCCGCTCGAGCGCGGCGGCGGCAGTCCGGCGCGCCTGCGTCAGTTCCGCCGCCGCTGCGCGCGTCTGCTCCGCCTGCTTTTGGATCATCGATTCGAGCTTCTGCAGCCGGTCGCCTGCGTATTCGATCTGATCGAGCCGGGTCCGGGCCGCTTCAAGCGTGTCGATCAGCCCCGCCTCATCCGTATTGTATTTCCGCTCCAGACGCCGGAGCAGCGACAGGCGCGTTTCGATGCGGTCAAATTCCTCGTCGGAAAAATCCAGCCCGTCGCGGAAGTCGCGCAGCGTCTCCGCCGCGTCCTGCAGCGTGAAGACCGCGCCCTTGACGGCCTCCGGCAAAGGCGCGAGCTCGCCCGCGTAGTTGGCGGCCCGCTCGATCTCCGACAGGGCTTCTCCGGCCAGCGCAGCGGCGGAATCGTCCCGGCCGGCCAGCAGGTCATACGCCTGATCGACCGCTTCCGAGAGCTTTTCAAAGTTGCGCAGCAGGTCGCTGCGCTCCGTGAGCTCCGCCTCTTCCCCGGCCTTGAGCTCCGCGCGCTCCAGCTCTTCGATCTGGCGGCGGAGGCTTTCGGTCAGCAGTTCTTTTTCATTTTCATAAGTCGAGAGCGTGTCACGCTCCTTGCACAGTGCCTGGTATGCCCGATACTGCTCACGGTAGCGTGCAAGCTCCGGCTCCAGCTGGCCGAATCGATCCAGATCGCGCAGGTGCTCCCGCTCGTCAAGCAGGTGCTGCCCGTCGTTCTGGCCATGGATATCGAGCAGCAGCGCGCCCAGTGTGCGCAGCTGCGCCGTTGTGACCGGGACGCCGCAGACGCGGCAGGACGTCTTGCCCTCGGCCGTGATCTGGCGGCGGATGATGAGCTCATCGTCGCACTCGATCTCGTTTTCCTCGCACCAGTCCCGGCACGGGTCGGGGTCGAACGTCGCGCAGACGACCGCCTTTTCGGCGCCGGTGCGCACAAGCTCGCGCGAGGCGCGCGCGCCGAGGATCGCGTGCATGGCGTCCACAAGGATGGATTTGCCCGCGCCCGTCTCGCCGGTCAGGATGTTCAGGCCGGGGCCGAGCTCCAAATCCGCCCGCTCGATGACCGCGACGTTTTCAATATGCAGTTCTCGCAGCAAAGCGCTTCACCTCCTGCGGTGTCCTCAAAGCAGCTTTTCGATCTCGTGGAAAAACTCATCGGCGGACGTATTGTCCTTCATGAGCAGAAATGCCGTGTCGTCGCCCGCAAGCGTGCCGACGAGCGTGTCGATGCGCATACTGTCGAGCGCGGAGCATGCAGCCGAGGCGAGGCCCGGCAGCGTCTTGATGACGATGATGTTCTGCGCCTCGGCATACGACGTCACACATTCCCGGAAAATTTTCTTCAGGCGCTCATCGTAGCCGGGAAATTCGTCCGCCGCCGGTGCGGCGTAACGGTATTTCCCGCTCGGCGCGAGCGTCTTCGTCAGGTGCAGCTCCTTAATGTCGCGCGACAGCGTCGCCTGCGTGCTCGGAACGCCGCGCTGCGCCAGCACGTCCATGAGCTGGTTTTGCGTCTCGATCTCCTGCTCTGCAATGATCTGCAAAATGATGTTTTGTCGGGTGGATTTCACGTCGTCCCTCCTCACAGTCTGTCTGTCAGCTTGCAAAAAGCCGTCTCATAAAAGCTGCGGATGCCGGTATCGGCCAGCAGCGTGTAATTGTCCGATCTGCGGATGCGGATCTGATCGCCGCGGATGAGCGCGATGCTGTCGCCGCCGTCCGCCACGAGGATGGCCGGCCGGTCATGAATGCGCTCCGGCACGATCGTGATCTGCCGCCCGGGCGCAAGCACAAAGGACTTTCCGGCCAGACTGTGCGCGCAGATGGGCGTCATGATGATATTCTCGTTTTCCGGCTCGACGAGCGGGCCGCCGGCCGACATGGAATAGGCCGTGGAACCAGTCGGCGTGGCGACAATGATGCCGTCGCCGTTGAAGCGCGTGATGGGCACGCCGTCGCCATAAGCGGTCACGCCGATGCAGTCCACATGACCGCCGTGGATGACCACGTCGTTGAGCACCGACTGCGTGCAGATGATCCGCTCATTGCGCACGAGCTCCACATCGAGCATCATGCGTCGGCTGACCGTATACTGCCCATCAGCGATCTCGAGCAGCATATCCAGCTCGTCGTCCTCCAGGCCGGCCAGAAATCCCTTGCCGCCGAAATTCACGCCGATGATCGGGATCGGATGGTCACGCAGCGTGACTGCAACATGCAGGATCGTCCCATCGCCGCCCATGACGATGATGAGCGCAGCATCGTGCGCGGCGGCCTCCAGCGGCCGCACCGGGACATCCCCCGGCAGGTAGGCCTTCGGCGCAAATACCGGTGACATGACCACCCGATGACCGTGCTCCGTGAGCATACGGTAAACCGTCAGCGCTTTTTGCAGGCCGCTGTCCCGGTATGGATTGGCCGCAATGACGATGTGTTTCATACGCCGCTCTCTTTTCCGTGGGCCAGTGCGCCGTGCGACTGCTCCACAATGGCCGCCGGATCGAGCTCCGGCGCGGGATGTGTTCCCTTGCGCAGGTAGCCGAGGTACTCAATGTTGCCCTCCGGGCCCTTGATGGGCGAATAGTCCAGCCCCATGACGGTAAAGCCCGCGCCGGGTACAAAGTCCAGAAAGCTCTCGAGCACCTCCAGATGCACCTTCGGATCCCGGACGACGCCTTTTTTGCCGACCTCTTCGCGCCCGGCTTCAAACTGCGGCTTGATGAGACAGACGACCGCAGCATCGTCCTTCAGCAGTGGACGGACCGCCGGCAGGATGAGCTTCACGGAGATGAATGACAGATCCATGACCGCGAGATCCAGCGGTTCCGGGATCTGCTCGGCTGTGATATAGCGCACGTTCGTGCGCTCCATGGAGATCACGCGCGGATCGTTGCGCAGGCTCCACGCCAGCTGGCCGTAGCCGACATCGACGGCGTAGACCTTTGCCGCACCGTTTTGCAGCAGCACATCCGTAAATCCGCCGGTCGAGGCACCGCAGTCGATACACGTCAGGCCGGTGGGATCGATCGGAAACACTTTGAGCGCTTTTTCCAATTTAAAACCGCCGCGGCTGACATAGGGCAGCGTGTTGCCGCGCACCTCGATCTTCGCATCGGGCGCGACCTGCGCGCCGGGCTTGTCCGCGCGCTGGCCGTTGACATAGACAACGCCGCTCATAATGATCGCCTTCGCGCGCTCGCGGCTCTCGCTCAGGCCCTGATCAAAGACGAGCTGGTCGAGTCGTACCTTCTTCATACGCCGTTCCCCTCTTTCTCGCCGGAGCGCATCGCCTGCGCAGCGGCAGCAATCGCCCGGGCATCCAGACCGTATGCCGCTTTGAGCACATTCGGCGCTCCGTGCGGAATGATGCCATTGCCAAGATTGAGCAGCCGCGCGGCCTTCAGCGCCATACCGGCCTGCCCGGCAGCAGAGAGCACCTGCTCGCCGATACAGTTGGCAGCGCACACATCCTCGACCGCCAGCAGCCGCCCCGTCTTGTGCAGGGACGCAAGCACCGGCGCCAACTCCAGCGGCGCGACCTGCGCCAGCTTGACGACTTCTGCCGAAATGCCCTGCTGCGCAAGCAGATCCGCCGCCTGCAGCACATCGTTGATGACTATGCCGTAGGTCAGGATCGTCAGATCATTGCCCTCACGCAAAACCGTGACCGGTTCCGGATGGCAGTCCTGATATGCGCCCTCGCCGCCGCGCGGATAGCGCAAGGCGACTGGGCCGCTCAGCTCCAGCACCGCTTTGCGCAGCATCGCGCGCAGCTCGGCGAAGCTTGCCGGGCAGAGGATGCGCATATACGGCACGGAGCTCAGATAACTGATGTCAAAGCAGCCGTTGTGCGTATCGCCGTCATTGCCGACGATGCCGGCACGGTCGACGCCGAGCACCAGATGCAGCCGCTGCAGGGATGTGTCGTGGATGAGCATATCATACGCGCGCTGCAAAAAGCTCGAGTAGATCGCCGCGACGGGCTTGAGCCCCTGCTTGGCCATGCCGCTGGCCATCGTGATCGCGTGCCCTTCCGCGATGCCGACATCGTAGAGGCGATCCGGATGCCGCTCGGCAAAGGTCGTCAGGCCCGTGCCGGTCTGCATGGCCGCCGTGATGGCGACGACCGTCGGATCTTCATCCGCCAGCTGCGAGAGCGTCTCGCCGAACACGTGCGAAAAGTCCGGCTTCGGCGCAGGCAGCGCCCCGGTCACGGGATCGAACGAGCTGACGCCGTGGTATTTCTCCGGCGCCTGCTCCGTGTAGGAGATGCCCTTACCCTTTTGCGTCACCACATGCAGCAGCACCGGCTGGCGCAGGTCACGCGCCCAGCGCAGCATCTTTTCCAGCTGCTGCTCATCGTGCCCGTCCACCGGACCGATGTAGTAAAAGCCCATATCGTCGAACATGTTGTTCGGCAGGACAAGATCCTTCACATGTTCCTTCACATGGTGCAGCACCTTATACAGTCCGCGCGCCTTGCCGACGGTATTGCGGTAAAACTGCTTGAAGTGCAGATAGCTCGGCTTCACGCGCTGCTTGGACAGCAGCGTTGCCATGCCGCCGACGTTTTTGTTGATGGACATGCCGTTATCATTGAGCACGATGACCATCGGCTCGCCGCTCTGCCCGGCATCCGACAGGCCCTCGTATGCCAGGCCGCCGGTCAATGCGCCGTCACCGATGAGGGCGATGACGTCATAGTCCGCCCCCGTGAGTGTACGCGCCCGGGCCATGCCCAGCGCGACGGAGATCGACGTGGAGGCGTGGCCGGCCACAAACGCATCGTGCACGCTCTCATCCGGCTTCGGAAACCCGGCAATGCCGCCGAACTGCCGCAGCGTGGAAAACGCTTCGCGCCGTCCGGTCAGGATCTTGTGCACATAGCTCTGATGACCGACGTCGAACACGAGTCGGTCCTTTTCGGTGCTATATACCCGGTCAATCGCAACCGTGAGCTCCACTGCGCCGAGATTCGACGCCAGATGCCCGCCGGTTTTCGCAAGATTCTCGACCAGAAAAGAACGAAGTTCCGCACACAGTGCCGGAATTTCTTCCGCCGGCAGCGCCTTCAGGTCGGCCGGTGAATGGATTCGCTCTAATATACTCAAAACAGAATACCTCACGTATAATAATACAAAGTATACTATAACAAAAAGTGCCGGACTTTACAAGAGTAAGCCGACACTTTTCGCAATTTCACCGGAAGTCCGGTGTTTTTATGGATTCAGTTTTTCCGATCTGCCAGCGAGCGGGCGAGCTGCTGCAAAAATGCGCTGTCCGCAAACACACTGTCCACAGCTGCTGCCGCTTGCTCGGACAGCTCGTGCACATAGGCGCCGCAGCGCTCCAGACCATAGAGCGCCATGAAGGTGTTCTTCCCCTCGCGCGCATCCGAGCCGATGGGCTTGCCGAGTTCCGCCTCCGTACTGATGACATCGAGCATGTCATCGCGGATCTGAAACGCCAGACCAAGCGCCTTGGCATACTGCGCCGCGGCCGCGCGCTGCTGCGCGTTTCCGCCGCCGCAGGTCACGCCCATGAGGCATGCGGCGTGGATCATCGCCGACGTTTTGCGGTCGTTGATATCCATCAGTTCCTCTTTTGTGAGGACCTTGCCCTCACCTTCCATATCTAGCTGCTGACCGCCGCAGATGCCGTTTTCACCGGCAGCCTCGGCGAGCAGGCGCGCGCACTCGGCGCGCACATCCGCCGGCAGCTCCGTCGAAAGGATCGTGTGGAATGCCTCCGCCTGCAGGGCGTCGCCCGCCAGCGTCGCCGTGCACTCGCCATAGACCACGTGGTTCGTCGGCTTGCCGCGGCGCAGATCATCGTTATCCATGCACGGCAGATCGTCGTGGATGAGCGAATAAGTATGCACCATCTCGACCGCACACGCAACTGGCAGCGCCGCGCGCACATCCCCACCGCAGGCTGCGCAGAACGCGAGCACCAGCACCGGACGCAGGCGTTTGCCGCCGGCGGTCAGGCTATAGTGCATCGCTTCCAGCAGACGATGATAGGACACGGTCGTGTCCGCAAAATAGGTATTGAGCGCCGCATCGGCGAGCGCTTTGTATTCCTGATACTGTGTCTGATAATCCATACGTTATTCCTCAGTTTCAAACGGGAGCTCGACAGGCGCGCCGTCTCTCCCTTTTTTGAGCTGCACGACCTTCTGTTCCGCCGTGTCCAGCATTTCATTGCAGGCCGCAAGCAGGTGCGATCCTTCCTCAAACAGCGCCAGCGATGCATCGAGCGGCACATCGCCCTTTTCCAACTGCTTGACGATCTCATCCAGCCGCTGCATGGACGCTTCAAAGGTCAGTTTCTGTTTTGCCATGGGCATCCTCCCTGTTGTTTACGGTGCAGCGCAATGCACCGTCCAGAAGCTGTACACGAACCGGATCGCCCGGCTGCACCTTTGCCGCCGAGCGGAGCACCGTGCCGTCGGCATCCGTCGCCACAGCGTAGCCGCGGGCAAGCACCTTCAACGGGCTCATCGCGTCCAGCGCCGCCGCATACTGCGCAAAACCATGTCTGCGCGCGGCGAGCCAGCGCTCCCCCGCCGCCGTCAGGCGGCTGCGGGTATAGTCCAGCTCCACGCGCCGGAGATCAAAATAAGCCGCCGGAGACTGCAGCACACGGCGGCCGGCCAGATTGTCCAGTGCGGATCGGCGCTGTGCCATCTGCTTGCGCATCGCCTGCGCCATGCGGATATCATACCCGCGCAGCGTCTCGCGGATGTCCTCCGCGTTCGGCACGGCCAGCTCCGCCGCGGCCGAGGGGGTTGGCGCGCGCAGGTCCGCTACGAAGTCGCAGATCGTAAAGTCCGTCTCGTGCCCCACCGCGGAGATCACCGGGATTTTGGATGCGGCCACTGCGCGCGCAAGCGCCTCCTCGTTGAAGGGCCAGAGGTCCTCCAGCGCCCCCCCGCCGCGCCCCAGGATGATGACATCCGCACAGCGGAGACGGTTCATCCGCTTTAAAGCGTCGATCAGCTGCGGCGCCGCGCCTTCCCCCTGCACCAACACAGGGCAGAATATGACCTCCGCCAACGGCCACCGCCTAGCCAAAATGGTCACAATGTCGTGCACCGCCGCGCCGGTTGGGGAGGTAATCACGCCGATGCGTGTAGGAAAGGGCGGCAACGGTTTTTTTCGGTCCGCGCGGAACAGCCCCTCGGCGCCCAGTTTTTCTTTGAGCTGTTCAAAAGCCAAATTTAAAGCGCCCACGCCATCCGGCTGTAGATCTTCAATGTAAAGCTGATACTGGCCGGTGGGCTCATATACGCCAATATGCCCGCGCGCAATCACTTTCATGCCATCCTCGGGCAAAAAACGCAAGCGCCGCGCATAGGTGGCGAACATAACCGATTTCACCACGCTCTTCTCATCCTTCAGCGAGAGATAAAAATGTCCGGACCGGTAGTGATTGGTAAAATTCGAAATCTCCCCGCTGACGAAGACGCTTGTGAGGTTTGGGTCCCCCTCCAGCAGGGATTTGATATACGTATTCAATTGTGTAACGGTCAAAAGCACCGGTTCCACCATCGTCCGATTCCTCCCGGAGATCCAGAATTCCAAAGTCCGTCTAGCATGCGCCGCAGCGTTTCATCTCGGTGAGCACGGCGATGCCGGCCGCGTTGTCGCTGGAAAACGCGGGCTCCGCAAACACTGCGCCGTATTTTTCCGTAAGCGCCTCTCGAATGAGACGGTTGGACATCACGCCGCCCGCAAACAGCATCGGCAATCCGCCGTACTCTTTTTGCAACGCGGAGGCCATGCCGTCCAGCGCCGCCAGGATGGAAAGGAGGCAATAGCGCGCCACGTCCTCCCGCGGGCTGCCATGATCGAGCATTTTCCTGCATTGGTTCTCCACGCCGGAGAGGGAACAATCCGCCCCCTTCATAGACGGACGGATTTTAAACGAAGCATCCGACTGCAACGCCAATTCCTCCAGGAATTTCCCCGCGGGAAACGGCAGCCCTAGCATTCCGCCCACGCGGTCAACCGCTTGTCCCCCTTTTAAGTCGAGCGAACGCGCGACGATCTCCGCTTGGAAAAGATGCTCCTGGTCCGGCGTAACCCGCACCGCCTCGGTGGTTCCGCCGGAGACATGGAACGCCAAAAACGGCTCTTGCAAAAAGGAAAGTTTCCCCGCGGAATAGAGCGCCGCCGCAATATGCCCCGCCTGATGGGAGAACGAAAAGAAAGGCACGGAAAGCGCCGTTGCCACCGCCTTCGCCGTGCCTATTCCCACTGTGAAACAGGGCATATAAGAGTCCTCCTGGTCGCGTGGACGCGCGGACGCCCCCACCGCTTCGATTGCGCCTTCGCCGCCAGCTCCGTGGAACAGCCGTTCCAGGATCTGAGGAAGTTGCTGCACGTGGTGAAAAACGGCGTCGCTCTGCCGCAGGCCAAGTTCGCCTTTCCGCACCGGCAGCAACTGCTTTTCCTGCCGGATCTTGCCGCCGGTATAGAGAGCAGCGGAGGTCGTGTAGTTGCTCGTATCGATGCCCAGAACCTTATGCATGTTTTTCACCGAATTCCTTTGCAACCGATCCAAGGACCCCGTTGACAAATGGAGCGTCCTCCGCCGTCCCATATTTCTTTGCGAGGTCGACCGCCTCGTTGATCGAAACGCTGACCGGGATCTCGTCTTCAAACAAAATCTCGTAAATCGCCAGGCGCAATAGGGACAGGGAAACCTTTGACAGGCGGTTCATCTTCCAGCCCCGGATATTCTTCTCAATCTGTGCGTCGATCTCCGCCTCATGCTGCTCCGCACCCTCGGCAAGGCGCTCTGCAAAATCGTCTACAATCATATCCTTGGACAAACCGGCCGCGTCGATGATCCGGCTGACCGACTCCCGGTTGATGGTTCTTTCAAAGGTCAGGGCAAACGCCTGCTCTCTGGCTTCGCTTCGTTTCATAAGCTTCCTCCGCGTAACTTGTCAAAATAAGAAACCCTCCACGATTGTGGAGGGTTCAAAAGGTTCGTTCGGTTTTCAAACTTCCACGCGGTTATTATACCACAGTCTGGAAGAAAAGCACAAGGGAGCCGCAGAAGAAATCCTACTGGTTCTCCACAATTTTGATCTTATCGTAGGTGACGCCCGCCTGCCCAGCCACAATGTCCTTGATGACCACCGCGTTGTTCGGGTCCGATTTCTTGACCTTCACCACCACATTGCATTCCCCATTTTGCAGGAATACCACGCAGTCCTCAAACCCTTTGGCCTTGATGAGGTTCTCGATGTTGCTCTCTTTCAGGACATTCTGCGCCACGACCGCCGCCTGTGCAACCGCATCTTTCTTGGCTGCGTCGCTCTGTTCCGCGTCCTGTAAGACCTTTTCCAGCAGCTCTACCGCCTCATCCCGCGCCTTTTGACGGCTCAAGCGCGCCTGTGTGAAATAATCGTTTGCATCCGCGCCGTGTCCCGCCTCGGAGGAAACCGGTGCGTTGGACGACTCTGCCGGCGCCGAGGAGGACGGCACGGAGGCATTGACCAGTTGTGCTTCTCCGAGTTCCTTCTGCGAGGTGACCGTATTCGTTGCAAGCAGTTGATTATCCCCTGAGAATTGCCAATTCAAATAGACGGCTGCCCCCAGCGCGACGACCAAGGCCGCAAGAACAAGCTGACGTTTTCCAATACCCATACGTATGTACTCCTCCTGTTGTTAATTTTCGCCCTGTATTGCAACGCCGGGCACAGCAGTGATCCGGCCGGGCCTACCCTGTATCCGCGGCTTTGACCACGCAGACCCGGACCGATGTGATATCCAGCGCCGTGGTCACAGCATCGATCACGCGCTGTTGCACCACCGGATCGTCCCCGCCGTCGCACACCACTACCACCCCCTTGACAACCGGCTGCACCTCGGTCACGGCCAGCGCCCGCTGGGAGCCATCGGCGTCTTTCACCAGGATGTAGTTGGTTTCTGTGCTGTTGTTGGAGCCGCGATCCTCAGTGGTCTGGGTGCTGCGTTTTTCCTCCTGTGCATACACCTGTTCCGCGCTGCGTTCCACCGTCACCATCACCTTGGCGTTGCCCGCCCCTTGAATGTTGGCGACCAATTCGGCAAGGCTCTGCTCCAGCTCCTGCGTATACGCCTGCGCGGACTGCGCCGCCGGTTGAGAGGACGCCTCCTGCGTCTCCTCCTTTCCCGGGCTGAACAGCCCGGACAGAAAGATCAGCGCAATGCCCGCCACCCCTGCGATCACAACCCATTTGCGGCAGGTTTCGTTCTCCGCAAACTTTTCAAACCAACTCTTTTCTTCACGATCCTTCGTCGCCATGCGCCGTTACCTCCACTTCCAGCCCAAGCGTCTCCCGCAGATGCGCTTGCGCTCGGGCGCAGTCCCCGCCGTATTCTTCGGCCAGCGTGACCTCCACCCTGTTAATACCTATGCTGTTGTCCGCGTTTGTATCCATCCACACCACAACTTTTTCACTTTTTATGTCCATTCTGCTCAGCTCTGCCGCAACAAGGTTCTCAATACTGGCACGCGCCGCGGTCTCCATCTGGTTTTCCACTGTGCTTTGCAATTGGGTATTCTCCTGTACTTGCCCTTCGATGGGGAAAGTCCAGGCGATCTGCATCCCCAGGTTTTTCAAGGGCATGGCCAGCGCGCAAAGGACAAACGCCCCGAGCACAAGCTTTACCATCCGTTCCATTGCGCC
>ERZ827423.3099-NODE-3099-length-11898-cov-4.669256_pt1 | contig 11898 bp, 9 predicted proteins | sample MGYA00519775_ERZ827423 | MGnify/ENA primary metagenome ERZ827423 (study PRJEB31778, sample SAMEA3449296) | human gut metagenome | biome: human gut; feature: human-associated habitat; material: faeces | place: United Kingdom | collected 2010/2012 ...
CTGCGCGCATAATTTGTGCGCCGCCGGCGCACAAATTCCACACTTGCAGCCTGAGAAGTATTTTCTTCGCCGCACATGTCGCCGAAGAAAATGATTGGACTTTCTTTGCGCCCGCAGGCGCAAACTCTACGAGGTTCCTTGACAGTCTGGCCGCCGCTCAACATGAGCGGCGGTTTTTTGCGCGGCGGCATGAAAAAGCAGCCCGGCAGGTATCTGCCGGGCTGCTCCATCCCTTGGGGCGGCGGGCCGCCCCGATTCTCCCCCCTGCTGCACAAACGATCTACGCAGCAGCATTGGCGCTTGGCCGGTGATCCGGCGGCGGGCATCCAAACCGCTGCCGGTTGATGACAAAAGATCAGTCGAATTTCGGCTGCTCGAGATAGTCGGTGTACTCGCGCAGGAACTTCTTTTCCTCCGGCTTGAGGTCCAGGCCGATCGTGCCGCCCGGATTCATGTTGTAATCGGGGTCAAAGTAGTCCTTGAGCACGCGGAACACGCCGTACTCCTTCTCGCCGATGTAGCCCTCGAGCCAGGGCGCGAACATCTTGCCGATGCCGTGGTGGTGGCTCACGGCCGCGCCGGAGCGCTGAATCGCGTCGAGGATCGTGGTGTGGTAGGCTTTGAAGGCGTCCTCATCCTGCATGCGGGTGAGGAAGATGAAGTACAGGTTCGCGCCCTGCGGATAGCAGTGCGACATGTGCGTCGTGACGACGGTGTTCGGCAGCGCGTGGCAGATCTTGCGCACGTCGGCGTGCACCTGCTCCATGTTCGACCAGTTGACCGTGCACTCGAGCGTGTCGGTCGTGATGCCGAAGTCCATGAGCGTGTCGCGCAGGTAGGGGTCGTTGAAGCGGCCCTTTTCCCAGCTGCGGGTGACGTAGCCGGTGAGCGGCATGCCGCCGTGACGGAGCGCGATCTTTGCAATGTTGCGCGCGACGTTGCGGCTGTAGCCCTTCTCGCCGTCGGTAAAGCCGAGGAAGAGGCAGCGCTCCATGTCCTTGTAGCCGAACTTGTCGAGCAGCGGCTGCAGCGGCGTCTCATCGACGTTATAGAGCTTGAGCATGAGGTTGGTCTCCTCCGGGTCGGACAGACGGAACACGGACGAGTAGCCGCACTCGCACTGCATCATCTCGCGGGCGGCCTTCATGGCCTCGTCCCACGTCTTGAAGATGTAGGAGAAGCGCTTGCGGTTTTGCGGCATCCAGCGGAAGATGCGCAGCGTGACCTCCGTCAGCACGCCGAACGTGCCCTCGGAGCCCATCATGATCTGGTTCAGGTTCGGGCCGGTGGCCTCGCGGGAGTAGTGGCTGGTCTGGATGGTGCCGATGGGCGTGGCGTACTTCTGGCTGAGGACGATGTCGGCGATCGTGCCGTAATACGTGCTGTTCTGGCCCGCGCCGCGCGTGACCGTCCAGCCGCCGACGCTCGAATACTCGAACGACTGCGGGAAGTGGCCGCAGGTGTACTGCCGCTTGGCGCCGAAGAGCTCCGGCGCGCTCTGGAGCGTCTTTTCCAGATCCGGGCCGGACATGCCGGCCTGCACGGTGATGGTCTGGTCGATCTCGTTGAAGCTGGTGACCTTGTTGAAGTTGCGGCGCATATCCAGCGAGATGCCGCCCTTGACCGGCTCGACGCCGCGGGTGACGCTGCTGCCGCCGCCGTAGACGTACAGCGGGATGTGGTGCTCGGTGGAGTAGGCCACGATCTGCTCGACCTGCCCGGTCGTCTCGGGGTAAAGCACAACGTCGGGTACGCTGTCAACGCGCTTGTGGCGCAGACGCAGTATATCGTAGGCCGTGAAGCCGTAGGCCACGCTCAGGCGGTCATAGTCGGTGGTGGAGACATTGCGCTCGCCGACGATCTTCTTGAGTGCCTCGATGTGCTCCGGCGCGAGCTGCACCGGGTGGTCGGAGAGGTCGACGGGGTCAAAGCCGATGTCGTCGGAATACTCCTTGAAATCGTCGTCCGTCATTTTGAACGTCTCTTTCATGAGCGTGTACAGAGACTCTTTCGGATATTTGAAGAAGTTCGGGTCGCCCCAGCGGAAAATGGAGCGGTAGCTGTCCGCCGGCGCGGGGGTGAGCAGCCATTTCGGCTCGAATCCTTTGTACGGTTTGTTGCTCATTGTGCAATCCTCCTCTTGACTTGGATGAGTTTCTGATAGATCGGGCGCAGGCGCGGGTAGATCTTGCGGTAGGCCTGCTCGTAAATGTCGTTATATACCTCGTGATTGCGCTCGTTGGGCTGGAACGTATCCTTGACGTGGACCATGGCTTTGGCCGCGGCGTCGAAATCGGCGAACACGCCCTTGGCCACGAACGCGACCATGGACGAACCGATGGAGCACGCCTCGTGCGTCTGCGAGCGCACGACCGGCAGGCCGAACACGTCCGCCGCGATCTGGCAGACCACGTCGCTCTTTGCGCCGCCGCCGCCGATGCGGATCTCGTGAATGGTCAGGCCCGAGCGGTCCTCCATGATGCGCAGCGCCATGTACAGCTCCAGGCACAGGCCCTCGATGATGGCGCGGTAGAAGTGGTAGCGCGTGTGGTAGTCGGAAAAGCCGATGACCGCGCCGAGCGAGTCCGGGTGCAGGATGCCGGCCGTCCAGTACGGCTGCAGGAGCAGACCGTCGCTGCCGGCGGGCAGGTCGCGGATGCGCTCGTCGAGCAGGGCCTCGGGCGCCATGCCTTTTTCCTTGGCATCGATGGCGTCGGCCGTGCCGAATTCCTTCACGAACCACGACAGCAGCCACAGACCGCGGTAAATCTCGATCTCGGGATTATAGTGGTCGTTGAGCACGCCGGGGTAGGCGGGCAGAAACTGCTGCGGCTCGACGTACTCGGTCGTGCTGAACTGGATGGTAGCCGTCGTGCCCAGCGAGATCGACGCCTTGTCGGAATCGACGACGGCGAGGCCGAGCGTCTCGCAGCCCTTGTCCGAGCCGGTCGAGATCAGCGGCAGGCCGGCGGGGATGCCGGTCAGGGCGCAGACCTCGTCCGTGATCGTGCCGATGACCGTGCCGGAGGGCACGAGGTCGCACAGCTTTTCGTTCGGCACGTCGCAGAAGCAGCGCGTGAGGCTGCCGGGCTTCATCCAGCGGCGGTTTTTGTATTCGAACGGGATGTGGCCGATCTGGTTCGAGGCCGAGTCGATGAGGTTGCCCGTGAGCTTGTAGTTCAGGTACGTGGGCAGCATGACGTATTTGGCGGTTCTGGCCCAGATCTTCGGCTCGTGGCGCATGATCCAGTTGCCGACGGAGGCGGCGTAGACCACCTTCGCCGTCGGCTCCATGCCGGCGACCTTGAAGAGCATCATGTTTTTGGCAGGCATGGCGCCGTTCGGGTCAACGGTGCGCTTGTCCAGCCAGAGAATGATGTCGCGCAGGGGCTCGTTGTTCGCGTCCAGACACACGACCGTGTCGCGGATGACGGTGATCGTCATGGCGATCACGTCCGGCAGCAGGGCGTTGCTGCGCGCGCACAGCTCGCGGCAGCACTCGCACAGGCGGTCGAAGTAGAAGTTCGGCTTCTGCTCGGCCCAGCCGGGCTCTTTGGAGAAGTAGGGCTCGGCATACTTGCTCTGCACGACGTCTACGATCCGGCCGTCCGGGTCGACGAGCAGGGCGCGTGCGCTCTGTGTGCCGATGTCGCACGTCAGCACCAGCGGTTTGCTCAAGATGATTCCCTCCTAAGTTTTATTTTTGCTCTCGATGCGAAAAAATCATTCAGATCTGTGCTTGAGGAGGCTGCTCGTGGCGATGACATCCACGCCGAGGCCGAGCACGTCCGGGATCACGACATCGCCGCGGCCGATACGCTCTGATACGGTGACGGTTTTGAGCGCGTCCATGACATCGAAGATGCGGTCTTTCGGAATGTCGGCCGACACGCGCACCGGCAGCACTGGCGCGTCCGGGAAGGCCGTGCGCACGGTCGAGCAGATGGTGCGCCTGGGCGCGGTCATCTCCGAAACGGCAAACTCCCGGCCGCGGGGGCAGGTGTTGCCGGTGACGGACCAGCCGTCGCCGTCGCGTTCGATTTTCAAGGTGCAGCCGCGCGGGCAGCCGATACAGGTGAGTTCTTTCATGCCTCTGCCACCTCGATCGTAAAGTGGACATCGCGCGCGTGGGCGATGCCGAGCTTGTCAAAGTCCAGTGTGAGCTGCTGCATCTCGGGCGGGCGCAGGAAGGGGTAGCGCCGCGACCAGGTTTCCTTGCCGTCGATGGTCAGCACCACGCGGCACGGGCCGAGCACCGCCGCGCTGCGGAAATACAGCGTGACGCTGCTGTTGTCCTCCGTGCGGTCGAGCCGCTGGGGGACGAGATAGCCGAAATCGTCCGAGATCGTGAGCGCGATCTCGTCGCGCGTGTGCGCGGCAAAGTGCGCCGCGCTCTTGCCCGCCAGCTCGCCAGAGGCGGACACATAGTCCACGAGGTCGTTGACGTGCAGCGCGTTGCCGCACGAGAAGATGCCGGGCACTTCCGTCATGAGCTGCCCGTCGCACACGGGGCCGCGGGTGTGCCCGTCGAGCGGGACGCCGAGCGACTCCGCCAGCTCGTTTTCCGGGATGAGGCCGACGGACACGATCAGCGCGTCGCAGTCGATGCGCTGCTCCGTGCCGGGGATGGGGCGCATGGTCTCATCGACCTCCGCGACCTCCACGCCCGTGAGCCGGTCTGCGCCGAACACGCGCGTGACCGTGTGGCTCAGGTGCAGCGGGATGCTGTAGTCATGCAGGCACTGGTGGATGTTGCGCGTCAGGCCGGAGGGAGTGGGCTTGGCTTCGTATACGCCGAGGACCTCCGCGCCCTCGAGCGTCAGGCGGCGGGCCATGATGAGCCCGATGTCGCCGCTGCCGAGGATGACGCAGCGCCGGGTCGGCAGCTCGCCGAGCAGGTTCGTAAAATGCTGCGCGGTGCCGGCCGTGAACACGCCCGCCGGGCGCGTGCCGTGGATAAAGACCTGTTTTGCCGTGCGCTCGCGGCAGCCGGTGGCCAGCACGAGCGTGCGGGTGCCATAGCGCGCGACGCCGTCGCGGCTGACGGTGACGACCGCGAAGCCGGCGGGCGTTTTCTCCACGCGCGTGACGAAGGTCTGCGTGTGCGCCTCGATGCCCAGCTCCTCGAGCCGGTCGATGAAGCGCTCGACATATTCCGGCCCGGCCAGCCGCTCGCCGAAGCGGGCGAGGCCAAAGCCGTCGTGAATGCACTGTTTGAGCATGCCGCCCAGGCGCGCCTCGCGCTCGATGAGCAGCACGTGCGCACCGTTTTCGTGCGCGGAGATGGCGGCCGCGAGTCCGCCGGGGCCGCCGCCGATGACGATGACGTCGTACATCATGCCTGCACCTCCCCGGATTTCGTCGGGCCGAACGTGATGGGCGCGTCGGCCGAGGACTTGCGCACCGCGCTGAGCGGCACGCCGAGATACTCCGCGATGATGCGCACCACCTGCGGTGAGCAGAACCCGCCCTGGCAGCGGCCCATGCCGGGCCGCACGCGCTTTTTCACGCCGTCGACCGTCGGCACGCACACATTTGAGCGCAGCGCGTCGAGGATCTCGCCGCGGCTGATCTCCTCGCAGCGGCAGACGATGACGCCATAGTCGGGGTTTTTCGCAATGTACGCCGCGCGCGTGGCGTCGTCCATCTCCCGCAGGACGGGGATGCCCGGCCGGTGGGGGTCAAAGTCCGGATTGATGGCTACGGGGCGCTCGCGCGCGAGGATGCGCACGGCCATGTCCGCCACGTCGACCGCGACGGCGGGCGCCGTCGTCAGGCCGGGGGACTGGATGCCCGCGACGTGGATGAGGTTGTGCGTGCGGCGGCCGCGCTCGATGATGAAATCCTCCTCGAACGTAGGCGCGCGCACACCGGTGAAATAGGTGATGATGTCGCGCTCGGTCAGCGCGGGCATCGTGATCTTCTGCTTTTCGAATACGTGCGCGATGCTCTCGGGATACGTCGCCGTGTTCTCTTTTTCATACGTCTCCACCGCGTCGGGCCCGATGAGCAGGTTGTCGTGCACGGTGTGCAGGATGCCGCCGCCCTTCGAGTGCGTTTTCGACACCATGTCGCTGCCCTTCACGGACGCGATCGAATGCATGAACGCGCCGGCCTTGCGGTCGAGGATGCTGTTCGTGCCGCGGCGGGGGTGGATGGAGAAAAAGCGGTCATCCGCCATGCGCGCCACGTCTTCGGCGAACACGCCGGCCGCGTTGATGACGAGCGCGGGGTGCAGCGTGCCGCGGTTGGTGTGCACGGCGGTGATCTGCCCGTCCGCGACGTCCATGCCCAGCACGGCGGTGTTGAGCGCGATGCGCGCGCCGTTTTGCACGGCGTTTTCCGCGTAGGCGATCGTCAGCCCGTAGGGGCAGACGCAGCCAGAGTCCGGATTCGAGATGGCAAAGCGGGTCTTTTTGTTGAAGTTCGGCTCGCGGCGCAGCAGCTCCCTGCCGGAGATGAGCTCGGTGTCGGCGATGCCGTCGTGATATTTGCGCCACATGCAGTAGCCCCACACGGCGGGACGCAGCCAGCCGTGCTGGAAGCAGACATATTGCCCCACGCGGTGAAACGGCACGTCGAGCTCCTTGCAGACCTGATCGTACATGGCGTTGCCGCGGCGGATGTATTTGTGCTTGATGCTGCCGCGCCCGAGGTCGATGCCCGGGTGCACCTCGCCGTCGTTGCGCCCGGAGGCGCCGAGCGCGAGGTCACATTCCTTATCTACGACGAGAATGTCGAGCTTCTGGCGCGCAAGCTCGCGCGCGATCGACACGCCCGAGATGCCGCCGCCGATGATGAGCACGTCGGGCGTCTGCCCGTCGAGCGCATCGTCATGCAGCGCGGGCACGCGCATGGGCGCGTCCTTGCCACCGGTGAACGTGATGTCATTGACGACATGGCACGTGGAATATTTCGTTGCGGCCATCTGGCCGGCGCGCACCACGTCGTCCCAGCGGTCGAGTTCGCCGCGCAGGACGATGCAGCCATCGGCCAGCGCCGCCGTGACGCGGCCGCCGAAGGCGCGGTGCAGTTTTCGGTTCAATGCGGAGATCTTCATGAAAGACAGGCCTCCCGGAAGATGAGTCGGCCAAGCGGCCGACTGGATGTCACAAATATACCCTTTTTCGACCGGGAAGTCAAGGATTCGCCCTGGGTCAAATCTGCTGAAATTTCCCTGCCAGACTGGACAAATCGCCCAAAATCGCGTACAATAAGACACGATTTATCTCATAAGATCAGAAATGAGGAAAGCAAATGGCCGCTCCGCGCAACGACAATGTCAAGGAGAAGATCCTCGACGCCGCGACCGGCCTGTTGGACACGCAGACGTTTGCCGATATCTCGCTGGCCGAGATTGCCGCGGAGGCCGGCGTGTCCAAGGGGACGCTCTATTACTATTATAAAAATAAAACGGATATCCTTTTCGACCTCACCAACCGCTATCTCGACCGCCAGTGGGACGAGCTGATCGCCTGGACGGAGAATAAGGACAAGGACACGTCCGTGCACCGGCTGGTGAAGTACGTCGTCGAGCGCAACACCGCCTCCGCCGGCATGCGCCTGCACCTGATCCACGCCGCCATGCTCGGCGACGAGGCGCTGCGCGCCAAGCTCATCGACCGCTACGCCGCGTTCGAGCGGCTCATCGCCGAGAAGATCGCCGAGCGCACCGACGTCGTCTCCGCCGACTATCTCACGCAGCTGATCCTGCTCGCGTCCGACGGCATGATCGTGCAGGAGGCGCTGCGCAACGACAACTTTGACGCCGCCGCCTTCGTGCGCCAAAGCGAGGCGTATCTGCGCGTTTTGCGCCCCGCCGACCGGATTTGAGTGTCATTTCTCAACAAATGTGTCGAAAGTCACCCTCTTGTCCGGATTTGTGAAAGAATTAGCGTGTAACCGGTTGACACCGCATGGAACACGTGATATTTTTGTTATGACCAGGTGGTAGAGCAAGCGCCTGCTCGTTCCGCCGCGGCCAGGGGACGCCGCAAAGGCTTTTTTCGTATGTCGAAGGCGCCGGAATGCACCCGCATCCCGACGCCTTTTTACATAGCTGCAATGGGAATTATTTTGAAAGAAGGGACAATATGAAAGACCTGAAACATCTGATTTTCTTCGAAAATCTCCTGCAGGATGCGCAGAACGAACTCGTCACGCAGGCGGTCAACGACGGGAAAATCGCCCTCGGGTACAACTGTTATTACATCCCCGAGGTTCTGCTCAACCTGCCGGGCTGCTTCTCGAGCCGCCTGCGCGCGCCGCGCTGCGAGTCTACCGACGTTGCGACCTACTACATGACCAGCCGTGTCTGCCCGTATGTCCGCTCCATCCTCGAGCGCGCCATTGAGGGCGGCTACAACTACCTCAACGCGCTCTTCGGCGCCGAGTGCTGCGCGTCCATGGAGCGTATGGAAGAGCATTTCTTCCTCATCAATCCCGTGAAGAACGACCGCTTCTTCGTCACGCAGATCGATCCCCCGCTCAAGGGCGATAAGACCAGCTATGACTACTACAAGGGCCAGCTCAAGCTCAAGGTCGTCGACCAGCTCGCCGAGCGCTACGGCGTGGACACCTCCGATGCCGCCATGCGCGCGACCATCGAGAAGTTCAACGAGCTGTGCGATGTCATCACCGAGATCGGCAACTTCCGCAAGCTGCCCAACCCGCCCATTACCGGCTATGAGTTCCACGTCATCCAGCTCGTGAGCGAGGTCTGCCCGCACGACCTGATCCTCCCGTACCTGAAGGAGACGCTTGCCGAGATCAAAAAGCGCAAGCCCGAGCCGGAATTCCCCTTCCGCGCGCGCGTCGTGGTCGCCGGCTCCGAGATCGACGATCCCGAGTTCACGAAGCTCCTCGAGGGCTGCGGCGCGATGGTCGTGGCCGACCGCTACTGCTTCGGCAGCTTCCCGAGCCGTGAGCGCATCGAGATCCAGGACGGCGAGACCGCGTTTGACGCCATCTGCCGCCACTACCTGCACTGGAACCAGTGCGCCCGCTTCATGGAAGGCGCGAAGATCGACCAGCGCCATGCTGAGGTCAAGCGCCTCGTCGACGAGTTCCATGCCGACGGCGTGATCTACGAGAACATGAAGTTCTGCGAGTTCTGGAGCTATGAGAAGGTGCTCGCTTCCCATATCCTGACCGAGGAGATGGGCGTGCCGTGCTGCACGATCGAGAAGGAATACGCGCTCGGCTCCGTCGGCCAGCTCCGTACCCGTTTCCAGGCTTTCGTTGAGAGCCTGGAAATCAAGAAAATCAATTCTTGACACAGGAGGGGAATGAAAACTATGAATTGCCCTGTTACGAAATTTATTGACTCCAAGATGCAGAGATTCGACCCCCTCTGGCAGGCTCAGAACGGTGTCGGCGGTCTCCGCAGCCGTTACTATGATAAGACCGGCGTCGCCAAGTACCGTGAGTGGCGCGGTCTGCACGACACCATGGTCGACTACCGTGCATGGCTCAAAAACGTCATGTCCATGGCTGCCATGGTCGCCTCCGCGCCGATCCCGTGCCTGAAGGGCTTCTGGGAATACCGCTGGATGGGCTCCTACCTCGGCACGTTCATGTTCATCGACCGCCTGTTTGAGGGCTACCGCGGCCCCGAGCTCGTGATCGCGCACATGAATATGCACGCCATCGTGCAGAGCCTGACCAAGAAGATCGCCCTTGTGCTGTCTCACGACCTGCGCATCGGCGGCAAGGACAGCGACAAGATCATCCCTGTGGACGAGGTCATGCCGCCGCTGTTCCTGACCGGCTTCAAAGACCTGATCCCCATCCCGCTGCAGACGCTGCCGGAGTTCATCATCTGCGATGTTGACCAGCAGCTCGAGCCGTACTACATCGACGTAGCCGAGTCCTTCGGTCTGCCGGCAGACGTCTGCTCCCGCTGCGCGGCGGAGACCGGCGTTGCCCTCAACGACGACTTCCCGCTCTTCGGCAAGGCCATGATCTCCACGAATATGCCCTGCAACGCCTCCGAGGCGACCTCCATGTTCCAGCGCCGCCGCATCGGCCTGCCTGACTTCCAGGCGACCATGGCGATGATCCACAACGAGCCGGCTGCCCACCCGTACTCCGCACAGGTCCTGCGCGACTGCATCGAATTCGTCGAAAAGGAATACGGCGTTGAGTATGACTGGGATGCCCTGTTCAAGCGCGCCAAGCACATGAACGAGCAAAACGAGATCGAGCTCGAGAAGTGGGATTACTTCAAGACTCCCTACTGCCCGCTGACCGGCATCAGCGAGACCCTGTACCGTCTGTACGCCTGGGCCTCCGCCAACGGCCAGGAGGACTACTTCACCAAGAACGACCGCAAGGTCATCAAGATCCTGCGCAAGTGCTACAAGAATAAGTACGTCCCGTATGGCGGCACCACGCGTCACCGTGCGTTCCTGTGGGGACCGTCCGCCGTGTACTACACCGACTTCCCGACCTGGACGCAGAACTGCTGGGGCATCAACATCGTCCTGAACATGGACTCCACCATGGGTCACAACATGATCAGCACGACCGACCCCGATCAGGCGCTCATGGATCTGGCGCTGTTCAGCGAAAAGGGCGTTATGCGTCACATGGCTGTCGGCGGCTGGGACAACGTCAACTCCGTCTGGGAGTGGGCCAAGAACTTCAACTGCGACATGGTGCTGTGCAACGACAACGTGGCCTGCAAGGGCATGAACGGCGTCCACGCCCTGCTGGAGGAGCAGGCCAGAGACCTGGGCTTCCACTTCATCTTCATCGAGCACGACCTGGAGGACAGCCGCACCGTCTCCCGCCAGGAGATGAGAAAGTGCGTCAACAACTACATGTCCGTTGTGCTTAACGAGCAGCCCCTGGACCCCACCATCGTGGAGTTCGACGACTCTGCGGCTTACTGAGAAAGGCGGGAAGATAAATGAAGAAAGTACTGAAATTCGTCCTGAAGCTCCTGGGCAAGCTGGCCCTGATAGGCTTTATCACCTTTGTCGTCACCTTCGCCGTCTATATGACCAATGCGGAGAACAAGCTAATCTATTATGTGGTCCGCCCTCTGCTGAACAAGCACTACGACTCCCAGGTAAGAGACAGGCGGATCTAGCCGCCGGTGTAAAAACCGGCTGGGTTGAATGGAAATATTGATTTACCCGGCTCCGGCTCAGACCGGAGCCGGGTCTTTGCTTGCGCCCGCTAAAAAATGCTTGACAAATAAACTCCTATGCTTTATATCAACATATAGTTAGCGAAGGCTAACTTTAATGTGCCACAGTGGTTAGCATATGCTAACTATATTGAAGCGCAGCTACGACGGCAAGCGAACGGGGAGCGATAGGTTCAGCTCTGCTGCCAGGGAGGACCGGGAACCGTGGCCCGGCCCGGAACGGGGCGTATGACAGCCCAGGAAAATCACGGAGAAAGCAGGTGCAGCATATGACTTTAGCCAAGGCGGAGCCGGGGAGAGAGTATATCATCAAAGAAATTGCCACTGAGGACGGGGAGCTGAAAGCCTTTCTTTTTTCCCTGGGCTGCAACAGCGAACATGGGCGCAGAAAAGAAGCGACCGGAAAATGATAAGATCAAAGCGGCTCTCCAAGGGAGAGCCGCTTTGATCTTAAGGTATTATCCGGGCAAAATCCTCATGCTATTAGGGGCTACGGTTCGCTTGCCCTGGGAGCAGGCTGGGGCGTCCAGATCCAGAATATACTTGCCGCAGGCATTTATTATGGTAGTGTCCCCATAACTGAGGACCCGATTTTGCCGGACTCCATAGCGCTGATGTATATGGCCGTGAACAAGGTAGCGGGGGCGGAACTTGTCCATAAGGGGCATGAAGATCTCAAAGCCCCGGTGGGGAAGATCGTCCTGGTCCCCATAGCCTCTCACCGGAGCGTGGGTCAGCACTAT
>ERZ827423.3103-NODE-3103-length-11885-cov-3.466779_pt1 | contig 11885 bp, 9 predicted proteins | sample MGYA00519775_ERZ827423 | MGnify/ENA primary metagenome ERZ827423 (study PRJEB31778, sample SAMEA3449296) | human gut metagenome | biome: human gut; feature: human-associated habitat; material: faeces | place: United Kingdom | collected 2010/2012 ...
AGAAACAATGCTTCGGCAAATAACAGATCCTACAGCAGATATCAGAAGCCTTTCCGCCGCCCCGCTCTCCCTCCCAAGGGAGTTTCCGCCGCAGCTTTCGGCAGGCAGCAGGCTGAAAATGCAAACAATAATAACAATAATGTAAATGCGGAAGCACCCGAAAAGCCCCATCAGGAATATCAGCAGCAGAACGGCTACAGATCTTACCGCAATAAGCCTTACAACAAGAACTATAACAAGAATTATAAGGCTCCCCGCCAGCAGAATGACGCTGCGGTAACTGAGATACCCGCTCAGCCCTTTACCTTTGAAAAGACCGCTTTTGAAAAGAGCTATGAGCAGAGCAAGCCCTACGGCAGAAAGAATCAGGAGATAAAGAACTACAATCAGGAGAGAAGATATCAGCCCAGAAACAATTACAGGGACGATCAGCAGGCTGCTCCCGAGGAAAAGTATCAGCACGTTGTTTATCACTCCAACCACAGGGCTGTAAAGCGCACACCCCTTAGAATAATCCCCCTGGGCGGACTTAACGAGATAGGCAAGAACATGACCGTTTTCGAGTGCGGAAACGATATGTTCATCGTTGACTGCGGACTTGCATTCCCGGAAGACGACATGCTCGGTATCGACCTGGTCATCCCGGATGTAACATATCTGAAAGAAAACATCGACAAAGTCAAAGGCTTCGTCATCACCCACGGCCACGAGGACCATATCGGAGCCCTGCCTTACATCTTAAAAGAAGTGAACGTGCCGGTCTACGCCACCAAACTGACGATTGGCCTGATCGAAAACAAATTAAAGGAGCACAACCTGCTCCGTACCACAAAACGGAAAATCATCAAACACGGACAGTCCATCAACCTGGGCGCATTCCGCATTGAGTTTATCAAAACAAACCACAGTATTGCAGATGCAGCAGCACTGGCAATCTACTCCCCGGCTGGCATCATTGTCCACACCGGAGACTTCAAAGTCGACTACACACCAGTCTTTGGTGATGTCATCGACCTGCAGAGATTCGCAGAGATCGGAAAGAAAGGCGTTCTGGCACTGATGTGCGACAGTACCAATGCAGAGCGGCCTGGCTTTACCATGTCCGAGCGGACCGTAGGAAAGACGATCGACGGCCTGTTTGCCGAGCATCAGAATTCCCGAATCATCATCGCAACCTTCGCATCGAACGTCGACCGTGTGCAGCAGATCATCAACTCTGCTTATAAATACGGCCGTAAAGTTGTCATCGAAGGCCGCAGTATGGTCAACATCATCTCCATCGCGCAGGAGCTGGGCTACATCAATATCCCGGAAAATACCCTGATCGATGTGGAGCAGATGAAAAACTACACCGGCGAGCAGCTTGTCCTGATCACCACCGGAAGCCAGGGCGAGAGTATGGCAGCCCTGTCCCGTATGGCCAACAACATGCACCGCAAGATCACCATCGGCGCGGGAGATACGGTTATTTTCTCCTCCAACCCGATCCCGGGAAATGAGAAGTCGGTTACCAAGATCATCAATGAATTGCTTCGCAAGGGCGCAGATGTTATTTTTCAGGATGCCCATGTATCCGGACACGCCTGTCAGGAAGAGATCAAGCTGATCTACACGCTGATCCATCCGAAGTATGCGGTGCCCGTGCATGGTGAATATAAACACCTGAAAGCACAGGCAAAGATTGCAGAGAGCCTTGGTATCAGCAAGGACAATATTTTCATCCTCTCTTCCGGAGATGTACTGGAAGTCAGCGAGGAACAGGCGAAAGTTGCCGGAAGGGTACCCGTCGGTGCAATCCTGGTAGACGGACTGGGTGTCGGTGATGTAGGAAATGTGGTCCTCAGAGATAGACAGCACCTGGCAGAAGATGGTATTATGATCGTGGTTATGAGTCTGGATAGGGCCAGTGGTGAGCTGGTAGCCGGTCCGGATATTGTATCCAGAGGTTTTGTATATGTGAAGGAATCCGATGAACTGATCGAGGAAGCACGCCGCACTGTGGATGATGCACTGCAGGCATGCCTGGATAAGGGAATTACGGATTGGGGCAAGCTGAAGACCACCACCAAGGATGTTCTCAGTGATTATGTGTGGAAGAAGACCAAGAGACGTCCCATGATCCTTCCCATCATCATGGAAGTGTAGCAGGTTAATGATAGCCGGAAAGGTCATAAGCAGATGAAGATTACATCGGACGAAAATGTGAATCAGGCCGTAGAACAGATGGTACAGGCGATCCGCAATACGGATGCGTACATGGAGTATAGCAGACAACTGGGTCGTATAAAGGAGCAGCCGGAATTAAAAAAGCAGATCGATGACTTCCGGACAAGGAACTTTGAATTACAGACCAGCAAAGATACCAATTTCGACAAGATCGATCAGTTCACCAGAGAGAATGAAGCATTTCGCGAGAATCCGCTGGTGTCTGATTTTCTTGCTGCGGAACTGGCTTTCTGCCGTATGATGCAGGAGATCGGACTCTATGTCACCGATCAGATGAAGTTCGAGTAAGAAAGGGCATAAGATATGAAGACAGCAAATTTGGCGGGTGCCGTATTGGGCACGATCTTAAAAGTAGTATTTGTGGTGGTTGTAATATATCTGGTCTACACGGGAGCTTCCACCTGCTATGACTACGGTTATCGTATTTTCACAGAACCGGCGGTCTCTGCCGGAGAGGGACGTAAGATCACAGTAACCCTGACCTCGGACATGTCCGCAACGGAGATCGGTACGGTCATGCAGGAAAAGGGACTGGTACGAGACGGCAGACTGTTCGCATTACAGTATCTGTTATCTGAGTATAAAAAGGATTGGAAACCCGGAACTTATGAACTGAGTACTGCTATGACCGCAGAGGAAATGATGGAAGTCATGGCTGGACAGACGGAAAGTACGGAAGAAGAATCCGTTGAGACCATAGATAACGGCAGCGCACTGACCGGCGAGACACAACCGCTGGAAACCGTTGCACAATAAAAACGGACAATAGAAACGGGGAGTATTATGATCATAGACGAGAGAATGTCCGCATTTATCGATTCTCTGGACAGCGGGAATCCCGCATGGCTGAATGAAATTGAAAAATATGCGTTGGACACGCAGGTTCCGATCATACGCAGATCTATGCAAAGCCTGTTAAAATTTTTACTGACATACACAAAGCCGAAGAGCATCCTGGAAGTCGGGACTGCTATCGGCTTTTCTGCGTTACTTATGAGTGAATATGCGCCGGCGGATTGCCATATCACAACCATAGAAAAATATGAAAAACGAATCCCCATAGCCAGAGAAAATTTTGATAAATATGGAAGAGAAGACAAAATCACTCTTTTGGAAGGCGATGCCACAGAGATACTGAAAGAATTGGATGGTACTTACGATGTGATCTTCATGGATGCGGCCAAGGGGCAATATATCAATTTCCTGCCGGATATTCTGAGACTTCTGTCTCCGGGCGGTCTACTGATCTCGGATAATGTATTACAGGACGGAGATATCATAGAATCCCGATTTGCGGTCACCAGGCGCAACCGTACGATTCATGCGAGAATGCGGGAATATTTATACGAATTAAAACATCATCCCGAACTGGAGACAGTGATCCTGCCCGTGGGGGATGGCGTGACATTGAGTACAAAAGCTGTGAGGGATGAGGAGAACAGGTAGGATGAAAAGTGTGCAAAAAAAATTGTCGGACTATTGAAAGTGCTGGCTATGATCGTGGCAGGAGTATTGTTGGGAGCAATACTTATTACGCTTGCGTACTGCATTCCCGTAAATCAGACAAATGCCCAAAAATCCATAGACTCTTTGGAAGGAGAAGGATGGTATCCTTCTGCAACACAACTGAAAAGCTCTCTGGATACCTATTTCCACAGTTATTTACCGGGAGTACTTGATGGCGCTACGGATGGATTGATGCTTGAAAAGGCAACGAGGCAGATAGAAGGGAATCCCTTATGGGAAGCCATGAATATGGAGGGGTACACCTATTATTGGCATGGGTATGTGGTGATTCTGAGAGTGCTGTTACTTTTTATGGATTACGAGCAATTCAGATTTCTCAATTGTATATTGCAATTGATGATGATGTTTTTCGTTGCACACTTTATATGGGAGAAAAAGGGGCAGAGATATGCGCTGGCGTTACTGACTTCCTATTTTCTTATGATGCCTATGGCTATGTTTTTATCATTGCAGTTCAGCTGGATTTTTTATATAGCAATGGCGTTGTCTCTTTTAATATGCTACCGACATACATGGTTTACCGAAAAAAGGATTCCATATATTTTTGTAATTGCCGGTATGCTGACGAGTTTTTTAGATTTGCTGACCTATCCGCTTTATACATGGGCATTTCCTTTACTTTTACTGATCCTGCTGTCTGAGGATGGGCAGAAGGCTTTAAATTACGTGAAAACAGTCGTTGTGTCCGGACTGGGCTGGATTCTTGGATATGCGGGAATGTGGTTTGGCAAGTGGGCATTGGCAGGATGGATCGTGCACAGAAATGTGATACAGGAAGCCTGGAAAGAAGTGCTGTTCCGTAGTGGATCTGAAGAGTCATTGAATCTCATTGCGCGTCTGGAGGCACTGTATGATAATTGGAAACATTACGAATATCCTTTATATACAGCACTGCTTGCCATTTGGTTGACATGGTTTATTTATAAGAGCCTGAACGGAAAAACGCAAATAGTACGACAGGAAAAGAATGGTGCGTATTTACTGATTACTTTATCTTCGTTTGTATGGTATTTTGTGTTGGCAAATCATACTTTGGGACATCACTTTTTTACATATCGTATCTGGGGGGTGACAATTACAGGCATTTTATTCCTGTTCTGCGGAAGCATTGTCATATGTAAAGATAATTGCAGTGGGAGGGATCGAATCTATACATTTTGCAAGTGGGGGATTCTTTGTATTCTTGCTGTCATGTTGACGTTAACGGCAAGAGAAGATGTCAGTGTCCTGAACGGAAACGTAGAATATCAGGAGATAGAACTGCCAAAAGGAGAACAAATAGAGGAAGAATTCCTTCCATCTTTTCCACGTGTGAAAAAATTTGCTATGGGAATTCGCACGGAATCAGTCAAGGGACAGTGTATTATTGAAATACGCGATGATGAAAAGACATTATATGAACTAAACTGGAAATTAGCGGAACTAGCGGACACCGAATACGTGCAAGTTCCTGTTGATTGGAATTTCAAAAGAGACAGTAACTATAGAATTGTGATACATTTGGAAGAAAGTGAAGGACCGGTGTATCTTCGTTTTACGAAAGACAATGTGAATCCTATGCTGGAATTGGGGGTAGCGAAAATCGGTGGAGATATTATATCCGGGCAGCTTACGTCAGGCATTGTATACTCTTATCGACCATTGTCAAAGTATACACTGTTATTCCTGACAATAAGCTGGCTGGGGTTTCTGACAGCATTATCATTCGAAGTAGAACAAATAGTAATGTGGGTATTCCACCGTCTGAAAAGAAATACCGGAAAAACTTAATTTTTCAAGAAATTCTCTATTCTCTTTACGGACAAGATAGGCATTGGATGAATCTACGGGAGTTTTGTAATATATCCAGAATTCATAACTGTGAGAGTCTTTTATGTAGTGATCATCATCTCGCGTAGCGGGATCGGCTGGGTAATAAAAGTAGTAGAATTCACTCATACCGGTACAGTCCAGATAGAGTGTTGTAAATTTAGCATAAGTCTCGACGTAGTCAACAGCTTCGTTGATAGGTACGTTATAAAGAGAATTTGGATATTGATCCGCAAGGGTATAAATTCGGAAATAGTAATTCATGAAAGAAGCCGTCCAGAGAAGATAGCTGCAGGCAAGAACTGTAGCAAACGGCTTGCGATAAACGGATAGAAAGTTGTAAACAAGAGCAATGCCACTTATCCAGAAATAAAGGTAACAAATAAAAAAACTGTTGGCACGGTAGACGTATTGTGTACCGGTAAGCCCTATGGTAATTAATCCGCTGATGTAAAAGAAAAGATATAAGCTGGCAGGATGAAAAGTTTTCTTTACAACAGAGATGACTACCCGGTAAACAGAATACACCATTCCCAACACGATAAAGGGAATGGAGACGGGATAAAGAGTGTAGAACTTATCTACTGCATCCTGAGGATAAAAACTGTGGGTTAATGTGATTTTTATGATATCAGTCACGTTTTCCCAGAAACTGGATGAGGCTACGTCTTTCATGCGATCGGAAGCAATTGGGGAGATGACAAAACCCAAAAAATGGATCGGTTCCCATTGAAATAGCAGAGAGCAGGCAAAAAGAATCACGGGAATTGCCATAATACAAACCGTAATAGCAAATAAGATCGCTCTTGGAAAAGTTATCTTACGCGTATACAACAGATATAAAGTAATCAGAACCAGAAAAATCGGAACCATAAAATAACTCAGAGCATAAGAATACATGGTAAATCCAAAAGAAATACCACAAAAAATTAAAAAAGGAAGTTTGTTGGTCTGAATGTATTTCAGCAAAAACAGCAGGGAGACAGCGGAGCAGCACAACATCAGATTACAGTCCAGCGCTAACCTTCCGGACATAATGTAATAGGGACAAAAAGCAAGAAAACATGCGGCGGCAATCGTGAATTTCCTGTCATGGAAAATCAGAGAGATGCTTTTTACGCCGACACCCCAGAGAAGCAGACTGGCAAGCACTGCAGGAAGTCTGGTAAGCCATAGGGAGACATTTCCGCAGCCGATTGTTTTGATCAGAAGGGCAAGCATGTAGGTATATAGAGGGCTTTGACCGCCTTCGAAATTTTGCGCGTAAAAAGGATGTACATTCAGATAGCGATCCGTTCCGTAGTGAGCCAGACACCATGCATTGTAGCCCAGACCGGCTTCGTCAATATGAAGGATATCGGGAAGCTGCGCCAGTTTGTAAACCCTTAATAATATTGTACAGAGGAACATCAGACCCAGGATGAAATAGTAGCTATATTTTTTAGAAATTTTCATTGTTGTTTGCCCTTTATCTATGATGTAATATATAAACTATCTTATCATATGTAAAATATAATGTCATTAATAATTACTTTTATTACCGAAAACTAAAAGGAATAGAATACATGAATAAAAATATAATTTTCAAAAGAATACTTATGATAGCGCTGACCATACTTATGATTTTGCTTGAATTGTCTTTTTGGCCGGGATATCTGGCGCATGATTTTTTTGGAGCAAAAGTAATAGCGCATATGGAAATTATAATTCGCCATATGCAAAGGGTGTGAGCACTACACAATATTTTATCCCACAGATGAGTTGGCTGTCCGGGATTGATATAGTAGCTGATTTTGATGAAAATGCTGTCGGTAATGAGACGCTTGAATTTGCAATTTATGATGAAAAAGGGAAAAAAATTTACGATGATCAGATATCAATTGCGGAAATGCAGAGTGGTCTGTATTATACCATTCCTGTAAAGAAAAAGTTGAAAGTGGGGGAACAATATTATTGGACCATTTGTGCAACGGAGGATCTGCCTTATGACTGGCGGTTGATGTATTCTGCGGATAAAACAGGGATGGCATCGGAAAATACATTCGTTACATCAGAGGGGCAACAGACATTTGGAGAAGAACAGCAAACGGTATCACAGTATTGTTATTATACGCATAAAGACAAAGTGATTATTATAGCAACTTGTTGGTGTGGATCAATATTGATATATTTGATTATCCTTGAGATCATTCAAAAAATATTTAGGAAACCGTCTGCTGACAATGAAGAAAAGGAGAAAAATCATGACTTATAAAAAACCGGAACTTTTGATCCCGGCCAGCAGTCTGGAAGTATTAAGGACTGCGGTGATGTTCGGAGCAGACGCTGTATACATTGGCGGTGAGGCTTTCGGACTGCGGGCCAAGGCGAAGAATTTCAGCAGTGAGGAAATGGCTGAGGGTGTGGCATTTGCCCATGCGCATGGCGTGAAAGTATATGTAACGGCCAATATCCTGGCACATAACTATGACCTTGATGGGGCCAGAAAATATTTTGCCGAGCTGCGGGATATGAAACCGGAACAGCCGGATGCGCTGATCATTTCAGATCCGGGAATGTTCATGATCGCGAAGGAAGTATGGCCTCAGGTGGAAGTGCACATTTCCACACAGGCTAACAATACGAATTATGAGACCTATCTGTTCTGGTGGAAACTGGGAGCAAAGAGAGTCGTGTCGGCCAGAGAGCTGTCTCTGGTGGAGATTAAAGGAATCCGGGAAAAGATTCCGGCAGAAATGGAGATTGAAAGCTTTGTCCATGGTGCAATGTGTATCTCTTATTCGGGAAGATGCCTGCTGAGCAATTTCTTTACCGGAAGAGATGCCAACAGAGGCGCCTGTACCCATCCCTGCCGTTGGAAGTATGCTGTGGTGGAAGAGACCAGACCCGGAGAATATCTGCCGGTATATGAGAATGAGAGAGGAACTTATATTTTTAACTCCAAGGATCTGTGTATGATCGAGTACATTCCGGAACTGGTGGAAGCCGGCATTGACAGCCTGAAGATCGAAGGCCGTATGAAGACGGCATTGTATGTCGCAACTGTGGCCAGAACTTATCGGAAAGCCATTGATGACTATTTTACCGATCCGAAATTGTATGAGAAAAATATGGACTGGTATCAGACCGAAATTTCAAAGTGTACCTACAGACAGTTTACCACCGGATTTTATTTCGGAAAACCAGATGAGAATACACAGATCTATGATAATAACACCTATGTGAATGAATATATCTATCTTGGAATCGTGGAGGCGGTAAAGGATAATCTGTGCCGGATCGAACAGCGGAATAAATTCTGCGTGGGAGATACGATCGAGATCATGAAGCCGGACGGCACAAATGTACCTGTGACTGTGGAAGCAATGTATACAGAAGATGGGGAAAGTGTGGATAGTGCGCCTCATCCCAAGCAGGTGTTGTGGATAAAATTATCCGAGGCTGCGGAGAAATATGATCTGTTACGTTGTAAAAGTGTTAATAAATAGATATTGACCATCATAACGCACGTGTTGTAAACTATATTGGATAATAATTCTATAGTATACCGAAGGGAAGTAGGGACATGCGCGAGGAATTGAATGTAGAGGAGCTTTTTGCCAGCAAGGTATTTACCCTGGGCAAGATGAAGGAGAGACTCCCCAAGAGCACTTACAAAGAAGTAAAAAAGATTATGGATCAGGGAGGAGAACTTTCCCCGGCGACAGCAGATGTAGTGGCGACGGCCATGAAAGACTGGGCGATTGAGAACGGGGCGACTCATTATACTCACTGGTTCCAGCCGTTGACTGGTATCACCGCTGAAAAACACGATGCTTTTGTAACACATCCCGATGAGGATGGTCGTATGATCATGGAATTTTCCGGTAAGGAACTGATCAAGGGCGAGCCGGATGCTTCTTCGTTCCCGTCCGGCGGATTGCGTGCGACTTTTGAGGCAAGAGGATATACCACATGGGATATCACATCTCCTGCATTCATTAAGGAGACAGCGACCGGTCCGACCCTTTGCATCCCTACTGCATTTTGTTCTTATAAGGGTGAAGCATTGGATAAAAAAACCCCTCTGCTTCGTTCCATGGAAGCTCTTAGCAAGCAGGCAATCCGTATTGTGCGTTTGTTCGGTAATACAGAGGCAACCAAGGTACTGCCCTCCGTCGGCGCAGAGCAGGAATATTTCCTGGTGGATTCTGCCAAGGCATTGCAGCGTGAAGATATTATTTTTGCCGGACGGACCCTGTTCGGTGCTCCTGCGCCCAAGGGCCAGGAGATGGATGACCATTACTTCGGCGTTATCCGTGAACGCATCGGCGGTTTCATGCACGATGTGAATATCGAACTGTGGAAGCTGGGCGTGACTTCCAAGACACAGCACAACGAAGCAGCACCCGCACAGCATGAGGTGGCACCGATTTATGAGTCTGCCAATGTGGCAGTAGATCATAACCAGCTGGTAATGGAGACTTTGAAACGCGTGGCAGGCAAGCATGGCCTGCGCTGCATGCTGCACGAGAAGCCTTTTGCCGGCGTGAACGGTTCCGGTAAGCATAACAACTGGTCCATCACTACGGATAATGGTGTAAACCTTTTAGAGCCGGGACAGACTCCAAATGAAAATATTCAGTTTTTGTTAGTGCTGGCATGTATCATGAAGGCAGTAGATACCCATGCGGATCTGCTGCGCCAGAGTGCGTCCAACGTAGGCAACGACCACAGACTGGGTGGTTATGAAGCACCGCCTGCTATTATCTCTATTTTCCTGGGCGAGCAGCTGGAGGATGTGGTGGCACAGCTGGTGGAGACCGGTAAGGCCGACAATTTGAAAGAAGGCGGCGTACTGCGTACCGGTGTGTCCACATTGCCTGATTTTGTAAAGGATGCCACCGACAGAAACCGTACTTCACCCTTTGCTTTCACAGGCAATAAGTTTGAGTTCCGTATGGTTGGCAGTGAGGATTCCATCGGAAGCCCCAACACCACTCTGAATGCCATTGTTGCAGAGGCTTTCTGTGAAGCGGCCGATCGGCTTGAGGGAGCGGATGATTTCGATATGGCAGTCCATGATCTGATCAAGGAATATATGACCGAGCACCAGCGTATTATTTTCAACGGCAACGGTTATGCCAGGGAATGGGAAGAGGAAGCAGCCAGAAGAGGACTGCCCAATATTCCTTCCATGGTAGCAGCAGTAGATACTCTGACCACACCCAAGGCGATCCATCTGTTTGAAAAGTTCGGTATCTTCACCGAAGCAGAGCTGCGTTCCCGTGCGGAGGTACTGTATGAGACCTATGCGAAGACCATCAATATCGAGGCACTGACCATGGTGGATATGGCAAATAAGCAGATCATCCCCGCAGTCATGAAGTACAGCAAGTCTTTGGCGGATGCTGTCATTGCCATTACGGAAGCAGGGGGAGATACCTATGTGCCTGTCCGTATGTTGCAGCAGATCACGCAAAAGCTGACTGAGATGGAGAAGGCTTCGGAGGTACTGCTCAATGTCGAAAAGAAGGCATCCGCAATGGAGAGAGGCAAGGAACAGGCATTCTGCTATCACGATGAAGTCATGGTGGCTATGACTGCACTGAGAAAGCCTGCAGATGAACTGGAAAAACTGGTAGATAAAAAATACTGGCCATTCCCGACGTATGCGGATCTGCTTTTTGAGGTATAGAACGCTTCAAAGGTCGTTTCGGATGCAATCATAAAATTTTTTCAAAAAGGGTATTGCAATCGAAAAAAAACTGTTGTATAGTAATGAACCATAGAGGAGCGATCCTCACAAGTAAATATTTTTCAATGCGAACGAAGGCGTTTACACTAGTAGTGTAGCGCCTTTTTTTTGTGACTATTCAGAGCCGTAAATATTGAACATATTTGTCGAATGCTTGCATTCGTAAAAATATGTGTCAATATTTATTCGGCGAAGTAACCTCAATGAGCAAAAGGAAAGTCTCGTAGAGACGATTTTGCGAATGGAGGTTCTGAATAGTCAGCACGGAATAGTCGCAGGAAGCATGAAAAATTGCAAAATAAGGAGGAAACGAAGATGAGTGAAGTATTAAACGTGGAAGAAATCTTTGGCAGTAAGGTATTCACTCTGGGGAAAATGAGGGAAAGATTACCCAAGAGCGTATACAAAGAAGTGAAGAAGATCATTGATCACGGCGGAGAGCTGTCTCTGGCCACCGCTGATGTTGTAGCAAAGGCAATGAAGGATTGGGCCATCGAGAACGGTGCCACCCATTATACCCACTGGTTCCAGCCCCTGACCGGAATCACCGCAGAGAAGCACGATGCATTCGTAACCCATCCCGATG
>ERZ827423.3106-NODE-3106-length-11869-cov-2.933215_pt1 | contig 11869 bp, 10 predicted proteins | sample MGYA00519775_ERZ827423 | MGnify/ENA primary metagenome ERZ827423 (study PRJEB31778, sample SAMEA3449296) | human gut metagenome | biome: human gut; feature: human-associated habitat; material: faeces | place: United Kingdom | collected 2010/2012 ...
GTATTCCGAATACCTTTGATGCCGTGCTGCTGTGGATATCAGCGCCCTCGTTAAATGCCTCAATAAGCGCGCTGTCCTGTGACATATGAGCCAGAACTCTGAGTTCAATCTGTGAATAGTCAGCTCCTACAAGTGTATAGCTTCCCTCCTCCGGAACAAAGGCTTTTCGTATCTGTCTGCCGAAATCAGTTTTTACAGGTATGTTCTGCAGATTAGGCTCTGTGCAGCTCAGTCTGCCTGTTGCGGTAACAGTCTGCTGGAAATGTGCGTGAAGCCTGCCGTCTCTGTGAATAAGCGGAAGCAGCCCCTCCACATAAGTGCCATTTAGCTTTGTCAGCATTCTGTACTCGAGGATTTTATCTATTATCGGGTGCATATCTCTTAATTTCTCAAGAACCTCCGCACTGGTTGAATATCCTCTCTGCGTTTTTTTGCTTGCAGGAAGCTCCAGCTTTTCAAAAAGTATAACTCCAAGCTGTGCCGGTGAATTAATATTAAATTCCTCTCCCGCAAGCTCATATATAGAGCTTCTCAGTCCCTCCAGCCTTGCTGTTATGCTGCTACCTATATCCGTAAGCACGCTGCTGTCTATTTTAAATCCGTACATTTCCATAGAAGCAAGCACTTCAATCAGCGGCAACTCTATTTCATAATACACTTTGTCAAGACTGTCTTTTGCAATAAGGCTCTGCAATACAGGTCTCAGCTCTGACACTGCCTGACACCACTGCGCCGTAAAATCGGCAAACTGGTCCTGATTGCTGCCGAACATATCAATCTGCCCCGTCTTTGAGAAGATTTCTTTTTCGTCTGCGATTTCTCTGTGCAGGTATTCAAATGCAAGTGTCTTGAGCAGATAGTTGCTCTTTGACGGGTCGAGTACGTATTCTGCAATCTCCGTATCAAAGGCCACATTAATATTGTCAAGTCCTCTGCACATAAGCGGATATATGTCGCTTTTGAGATTATGCCCCATCAGTTTAATATCCTTGTTATTAAGATGTTCTATAAAAAGGTCTGTGTTTTTTTCGTCAATATAGTAGCATACATTGTTGCACAGACAGCCGATACCGTATATAACAGGAGTATCCTTATGATTGCCGTCACTTAATACCTTGAGGGTTATCTCTCCTTTTATTGCAGCTATGTCTTCTGCCGAGGATACAACTCTCTGACTGTAGTTTATCTCCGTCTTTTTTTCGGGAAGTTTCAGTTTTTTGAGGAAGCTGTTGAACTCAAGTTTGGTGTATATCTCAATCAGCCTGTCGTAATCCGGCTCTGTAAGAGTATATTCCTCTATGTTAAAATCAACGGGAGCGTTTGTATTTATTGTCGCAAGCCTTTTACTCATAACAGCAAGCTGCTGATTGTCCTCAATTTTTTCTCTTAATTTGTTTTTGGGCATACTGTCGATTGAAGCAAGCAGGTTTTCCACACTGCCGTATTCTAGTATGAGCTTTGTGGCTGTTTTTTCGCCGACTCCCGGAACTCCCGGTATATTGTCTGACTGATCGCCCATAAGGCCTTTGAAGTCTATAAACTGAGCCGGTGTGAAGCCGTATTTTGCAACCATGGCGTCATGGTCGTAAATTTCAAATTCAGATATGCCTTTTTTTGTTATGATTACCTTTGTCTTGTCTGTTGCAAGCTGAAGTTCGTCCTTGTCCCCGGTTATAATAAGGGGTTCAAGACCGGCAGCCTCTGCTTTGACCGCTATGGTGCCTATAATATCGTCTGCCTCCCAGCCGTCCGTTTCAAGACGTTTGATGTTCATCGCATCCAGCACATCCTTGAGCAGCGGAAGCTGCATTGCAAGCTCCGGCGGCATTTTTTTGCGGCCTGCTTTGTATTCACTGTATTCAAGATGTCTGAAGGTAGGCGATTTCCTGTCAAATGCGACTGCAATATATCCGGATGGATAGTCATTTTTTATCTTTATCAGCATATTTAAAAAACCGAAAATCCCCTGCGTATATATACCCTCTCTGGTTATCATAGGGTTCTGCATCGCATAATACGCCCTGTTTATAAGGCTGTTTCCATCTATAATTATAATTCTGTTGTCCATATCAAAACCTCATTAAAAAGTATATATTTATTGTACCACAACCTATGCTATAATACTAATGAAAAAATAACGAGGAGCAACAGTTATGTACGATTATCATACACATTCGTCGTTTTCGGACGACTGCAATATACCTATGGAAAAAATGGTGCAGACAGCTAAGGATATGGGAGTCAGAATGTATGCCGTAACCGACCACTATGACCCTGACTATCCCGCAGATGAGCAGTTTGCATTTAATCTTGATTTTGAAAACTACCACAGAAAACAGAACCTTGTTCAGGAGCTTTACAATACCAAAGACTTTAAAATGCTCAAAGGTATAGAAATAGGTCTGCAGGCAGGAGATGGGACAATTCAGAAATGTACAGAGACAGTAAAATACCCCTATGATTTTGTCATTGGCTCTTTTCACTGTATAAACTACAAGGATATCTGGAAACCGTTTCACGAAAATATGACTCCGGAAAAGGCAACAGGTATATATTATGAATATATACTTGAAACGATAAACAAATTCAGTGATTTCAATGTACTGGGACATATCAACGCTCTTGACAGATATATACCGTATATACCGGATTTTACCCCGTACAGAGAAATCGTATCTGAAATCCTCAAGCTTCTTATAAGCAGAGATAAGGGCCTTGAAATCAACACCTCAAGCTTCAGATACAATATGGGGAATCTGACAATGCCCTCTGATGAAATACTAAAGATGTACCGGGAGCTTGGAGGCACCATTATCACCTTTGGCTCCGACAGTCATTTCCCTGAACATATATGCTACAGATATGACTGGGCCATGGAATACCTGAAATCATTCGGCTTTAAAACTCTGACGGTTTTTGAAAACAGAGTGCCTGAATTTGTGAATATATAGATAGAGAAAACCGCACCATATTGTAATATAGACTGTTTGAAGCCTTTGAGAAAAAAATGACATTCAGACAAAGTAATGATAATATTAATTTAACAAGGGATACCGCAGTTTGGTGGTTAGCCCTAACGATTATTTAACTATTACTAAAACAACCGTCATTTTGGACTTTTGGCGGTTGTTTTGCTTTTTCTGAATTCTGGTTAATATTATATTTGATATAATATTAACTACAAGCAGAATAGCCTGCAACAAAAATATAACCTTATTCATAAGCTATGCCCTCCTTTCTCAAATTTCCTTTGGCGATTTTGGAAAACAGAGCACTGGAATTTATGAATATACAGACTTTAAAAGTCGGTACACTGCCGTTATTCTACACTTCATACATTACTACCTTAAACCCGCTGCTTTCAATCAGACGCCTCATATCCTCAAAGCCCATAAACAAAGTCGCATCATTTTGCATCGGGTGAACCCCTATTATATCATCTTCAAGCGCCGTATCAAACACAGCGGTAACATCATACCCTCTGCTGTTTAATATGCCAAAAGGCGTCACATGCCCCTTCCTTAACCCAGTAACTTTATAAAGGTCGTCCTCTCCCGCAAAATGCAGATGAGTGCTTCCGAGAAATGCTCTCAGCTTTTTAAGGTCTATGCTTTTGCTGCCGTTAAGTGAAACAAGATAGAAGTTGCCTTTCTTGTCCTTGAGAAAAAGATTTTTGAGGCATTTGTCCTTACCGGGTATATCTATACTGTTTGCCTCATCAACCGTATACACAGGTATATGATCGTAATTTCTGTATGGTATATTCTCTGTTTTGAGGATTTCAAATATCTGAGTCTTGTCTATCATTTTAAAAAGTCCTTTGCGCATTTATATCCGTATGCTGCTTCTGCATTCATTACCGCATTTCTGATGGCTCTGCTCATTACATATGCCGATAATGCTCCTACGGTATCAAAATCCGCAGCAACCCTGCCTGATGCCATTACAAATATGCTGTCGCCGTCTGCCGAGGAATGAACAGGTTTGATGGCTCTTGCAAATCCATCGTGGGTTACTGATGCTATTTTGCAGCACTGTGGTTTATTTCCCTTAAACACATCTCTGCCTGTATTGATTTTATCAAACATTGCCTGCTCCGTAGATGCAAGTCCTGTTTTGTCCTCGCTTAGAAGCCCCGCAAGCTGCCTGCCTGTATCCGTATCAAATATATCTCCCAGCGCATTAACTGCAACCACAGCCCCTATTTCAAGTCCGTCAGCCGACACTGCATATGCGCCGAGGCCACCTTTCATAAGTCTTTCTATGCCCATGAGCTTGCCTACGGTTGCGCCTGTTCCCGCTCCGAAGTTTCCCTGTCTGAAAGTGCCGCTCTGAGCCGCTTTGCACGCTTCATAGCCCATTTGTTTATCAGGATAGGCAGTGTTATCTCCCGATACGAGGTCAAACAGAGAAGCGCCGCACACAATTGGAACTACTCCAAAGCCCGTTTCAAAGCCTATGTTTTTTTCTCTCAGATACTGCATTACACCGTCCGCAGCCTCAAGACCGAAAGCGCTCCCCCCGCTTATAGTTACGGCGTTTATTGCCTGCACCATATTTTCGGGTCTTAAAAGGTCTGTTTCTCTAGTAGCAGGACCTCCGCCTCTGACGTCAACGCCTGCAGCGGCGCCGTTTTCACATATTATTACGGTGCAGCCCGTACCCTTTAGTATATCCTGCGCATTTCCGATTTTAAAATCCGCTATATCTGATATGCTTATTTCTCTCATAGTCATCTCCTATGCCATTATCTGCACGGCAATTATAAGGGCGATTATAACGCCTACAATAGCCTCTCCGCCGAGAAGTCCCGCCGCAATTATAGAACCTGTACCTTTCTGCTCAAATGACGGAACTGCCCTGTCTGTTATAAATCTGATAAGACCGCCGACAAATGCCGTAGCTGAAAGATAAAACGGCAGATATACGCCAAGTCCCAGCGTCATTACCGGCAGGTTCAGGCAGTAAAGGATTACTGCAGCAACAAGCCCTATTACAAATGCAGGCACATTGGAAATTCCGCCTACCATTGCCGCAACTGCTCCTGCCTGCGCTGCAGGAAACATCTCTCCGCCAAAGGCCTCCGCGCCGTAGGCTTTGAGTATTACCAGCAGAACTATAACTGAAACCAGTGCGCCAATATAGCCGCCTATACATTCGGCAATCCACTGCTTTTTAGGGTCTGTTTTGAGTATATATCCCGATTTGAAATCGTTCATTACATCTCCCACAAGACCGCAGGCAACTGCAATTATCGCCGCAACATAGAACGCCTCTGTCTGCCCTATTGATGAAACCGCTTTTGCCGCAAGCAGTATTATTATTCCGAATATCTCCATTGGATTTATTCCCGACTGTCCCACGCACTGCGCAGACATTGAGGTTGTGAGCCACGCGCCAAGTATTACGATAAGTGACGGTATTATGCCAAGATGACATACGCTTGCAAGAAGCGCCACGATTACAGCGGCCGCTATCGGCGCCCATCTCATTGAAACTATGCTGTCACCCAGATTGTCCTTGATAAATAAAGCTCCGAAAATCTCCTTTGCCTTTGGAAGTATTCCCTTGACTATAATGCCTATTCCTGTGCCTACCATAAGTCCTATGCCAAGTGATGACTTGATATTTGCTGCAAGCGCCGCATCAAACCAGCCGAAGCTCTGTCCGGCAATTAGAATTCCGAAGTCGCCTATTACAGCTCCTAAAAACCATACGCCTATTGCAACAGGCCCTATTATGTATCCCACTGCCACCAGCATAGGTGAAAGCCATATGCCGCCAAGTGAACCGAAGCTCATCATTTTGTTATTCCATAAAACAGCAGGTATCTTGCCCAGCCAATCCCTGATGAAAGTAAATACGGCCGCAGCTCCCATACTTATAAATAGCACGCCTGCTTTTTTGCCGCCCTTATCTCCCACCTGCAGAGTCTGCGCCGCCGCAACTCCCATGGGATATGTGATTTCCGCCTCCTTGTCCACAACGAAATATTTTCTTATCAGCGCTGTGAATATAAGGCCCAGGGTTACACCTGCAAACGTAATTATAACTAATATCACCGGATTTACCTTTGCCTCGGGATCCAGCATCCAGATTCCCGGAACAGTAAACGCCAGTCCTCCTGCCACCATAGCTCCTGCTGACATGGCAGTATGTGTCACGTTGATTTCATTCAGATTGGTGTTGCCGCACGCTTTGAGGGCAAACATTGAAACCAGCGCCACGAACATAATCGGCCAAGGCAATGAGCTTAATTTCAGCGCAATGAACATGGAACTCATTGTAATTATTACAGCTCCCGCTCCGCCGATAATCATACTTCTGACTGTAAGCTGCCTATCGCTCATAATTGTTCTCCTTTTCTTATTTAAATAAAAAATATATAAAAAAGCTTATGCCTTCCTATAGCATATCCAGTATAAAAGCGCTACAAAAATGCAGCCGCCTGCAATGTTTCCGAGGGTTACAGGTATCAGATTTGTAACAAAAAATCCGTACCAGTCCAGTGAATTTAAAGACTGCGAGCTGAGCCCTATATCAAGGGCAGCCTGAGCATAATCAGCCTTTGCAAATATCGCCGCCGGAATATAATACATATTGGCAATGCTGTGTTCAAAGCCTGAGGTTACAAACAGCGTAATCGGAAAAACAATTCCGAAAATCTTCCCTATTGTGCTGTCTGCGCCAAAGGATATCCACACCGCAAGGCATACAAGCCAGTTGCACAGCATACCCAGTATAAACGCCCTGCCGAAAGCAAGGGATGTTTTGCCTGCCCCTATTTTTACCGTCATTGCGCCGAGCATATCGCCGCCTGATGAAAACAGCCCGGTCTGGTTCATAAGCCACGCAATAAGCAGCGCTCCCGCAAGATTTCCCGCATATACGATGACCCAGTTTCTAAGCATTGCAGTGACTCTGACCTTTTTTTCAAGCACGCCGCAGAGTATGAGTGTGTTTCCTGTAAAAAGCTCTGCTCCCGCAAGCACCACCATTATGAGTCCTGCCGAAAAAATCACGCCGGCGAGAATTCTGCCAAGTCCGTAGGTTTCAGGTGAAGCCAGCAGATTGCAGGCTGCCATATTTGACCCCTCTGCTCCAAAGGATATAAATGCTCCTGCCAGTATTCCCAGTATGAAAAGCTTTGCAAAAGAGCCCTCTGCCTTATCCTGTGATACCTTAATCACACTGTTTAATATATCTGTTGGTTTCATAGATTTCCTTTCATTAAAAAATTCCGAAGATGCCAAAAGGATACCGGCACCCTGCCCGGTGTTTATGCTCTGCAGATTCAACTGTTTCTTTTGCTCTGATACCCACGCATGCATAAAAAATCCGGACACTTCGGAATAAATTACAACTGGTATTTAATTAATGGCTCAGCTATAACATATATGGTTATTAGCCTGCCGCATACTACTACAGTATACACAATTTCTGGCAAATGTCAAATGAATTATATATAATTGCTTATAATTTCATTCATGGCAATTTCCCATTCGTACGGATCGGAACCCGCATCTGCCATACCTTTAAGCCTGTTCATATCATTAGCTGACAGATAATCCATGCTCTCAGGAGATAATATTCCTATGGTTCTTCTTGCCGCCTGATAAAGTCTTTTGTCCTCTTCCGGCATGGCAAGATAGCGGTCTATAATGCCAAGCATATAATCCTTATCTGTTTTGAGGCTTCCCTCTACGGTCTGCAAAAGATTTGTTATATGGTCGCTGACAAGTCTTGTTTCTATGCCCTCTGCTCTCTCAATTATGCTTCTTATCTCTCTCACCTTGTCGTCCTCTGAGCACAGAATAAAATCACCTCTGAGATAATCTTCATACAGTCCTGTCTGCGGCTTGATTGCAGCGGTTCTTATCCTTATAAAATCGGGATTTATCTCATTTATAACCTCCGACATACCTCTTGCGTTTTCTTCTGTAAGGGCTTTGCCGCCTACGCCTGGCATAAAGTATACGGAAAACTCAATTCCTCCCGCCTTGACATTTTTGCCTGCCGTAATCTCCTCTGCCGCAGTAACCCCCTTGTTTATAAGCTTCAGCACCTCGTCCGAGCCGGATTCAAATCCCGAATGAATTCTGTCAAGACCTGCGACCTTAAGCTCTGCAAATTCCTCCGGACTTACTTTTGCAAGGTTCTGCGCTCTGCCGTAGGAGGTTATCCTTGTTATCTGCGGAAACGCCTGTTTCAGATATATAAGAACATCGCTGAGCCTGCCGGAGCTTAGAGCTGTTGTGTTGCCGTCCTGAAGAAACACGCTGCCGTCACCGTTTATGAGCCAGTTTGCAACCATGTAGAAGCTCCCCCGCTCTCCTCCTGAGGTCTGCGACAGTTCCCTGTTTATTCCCGCAATATCCCAGCCGCCTCCTGCCAGTCTGTAGTTTTCTATTCTGTCTGCGATATATGCCATATTGTCTATATCGGCCTTGATGCTGTCCGCGCTGTAAGCCTTAAAGCCTGTATGTCTGTAAAGCTGGCAGAATTTGCACTTGTTCCATGTGCACCCTTGCGTCACCTGAAGCAGCAGACTGTTTGCCTCGCTTGGCGGTCTGATAGGCCCTACTCTAAACGACCTGTCCCTGTTTAAATCCTTTATTTCCTTATCCATTGATATCACCTTTTCTAATGTTAAATTCACATCATTATACCATATTTCAAACCTGTTGAGATTATTTTTTGCAGTAACCTATCTTATTATCCCTGAATAGAATACAGTAATGAACAAAAAGGGGCTATATTATGACTTTAAATGAACTTTCTCCCGGTCAGGAAGGCTATATCTGCGACATATACTGCGATGAAAATATGAAGCGCAGACTGCTTGACATGGGCCTTGTAAACGGTACATATGTAAAATGCACCGGCAGTAATCCCGGAGGCAATATGCACTCCTTTTTAATACACGATGCAGTTATAGCAATCAGAGTCTCAGACTGTAAAAATATTTCTGTAAGGACGTGCTGAAATGAAAGAAAAAACAATCGCACTGGCAGGCAATCCCAATGTAGGCAAAAGCACTATTTTTAACGCCCTCACAGGTATGAAGCAGCATACCGGCAACTGGCCGGGCAAGACCGTTTCAAATGCGCAAGGGAACTGTGTAATTAATGGACAGACATACAAAATAACAGACCTTCCCGGAACCTACTCCCTGATGGCTCATTCTCCCGAAGAAGAGGTTGCAAGAGATTATCTGTGCTTTGAAATGCCGGATCTTGTCATAGTTGTCTGCGACGGCACCTGCCTGAAACGAAATCTCAACCTTGTACTTCAGATAAAAGAAGTATGTGACAATATTATTTTATGTGTAAACCTTATGGACGAAGCCGAAAGAAAAGGCATTTCAGTTGACACAAAAGTCTTATCCGATATGCTCTCCTGCCCTGTCTTTGCAATGTCTGCAAACAGCAGGAAGAATATACAGGAGTTCAAATACTTTATTCACAGTAATTTTAGTAAAAAAAGCAGTGTCAGCCATATCGCATACAGTGAAGAAATTGAAGCTGCCGTAAATAGCGCAGAGTCTGTAATAAAAAAGCATTATCCTGATGCAAACTCAAGGTGGCTTTCCCTCAGGCTTCTTGAAAACAACAGAGAATTTATAAAAACTATAGATGAAAAAATGAACCTTGATATTTCTTCAAATGCTGAAATATCTGATTTCCTTAATCACAGTGAATTTAACATAACTTCAGAAAAGCTGGTTTCCGCCATTTTAGAATGTGCAGATAAAATATGCAGCAGAGCCGTATCATACGGTAAGGTGAACACAAACAGCAAAAATGCAATAGCAGACAGAATACTTACAGGCAAATTCACCGGCTACCCTGTTATGCTTGTATTCCTCGCCTTTATATTCTGGCTCACTATTTCCGGGGCAAATTATCCGTCGGAGCTTCTTTCTGAGCTGTTTGGCAGGATGCAGCGCGGCTTAGACTGTATTCTCTCCGGCGCAGGCTGTCCTAAGCAGATTAACGAGCTGCTGGTTGACGGAGTATTTAAAACCCTGTCGTGGGTTGTTGCGGTAATGCTTCCGCCTATGGCTATATTTTTCCCTCTGTTTACGCTGCTTGAGGATCTAGGCTATCTGCCGAGAATAGCATATAATCTTGATACGCCTTTTGAAAAATGCAATGCCTGCGGCAAGCAGGGGCTTACAATGTGTATGGGCTTTGGCTGCAATGCCGCCGCAGTAACCGGCTGCCGCATCATAGACTCAAAACGTGAACAGCTGCTTGCCGTTATAACAAACAGCTTTGTTCCCTGCAACGGCAGGTTTCCGGCTATGATAGCAATTATCTCTGTATTTTTTGTGGCATCAGGCTCTTCCGCTGTTTCGGCGCTTATACTGACTGCCGTTATCGTTACAGGGGTGATTGTAACACTTGCAGTCACAAAGCTGCTTTCACTTACAATATTAAAAGGTGTGCCCTCATCTTTCACACTGGAGCTTCCGCCCTACAGAAAGCCTCAGATTAAAAAGGTTATAGTTCGCTCTGTATTTGACAGGACCATATTCGTATTAAGAAGAGCAATTATTGCCGCAGCTCCCGCAGGGGCAGTTATTTACCTTGTTTCAAATATCTATATTCACGATATTTCACTGCTTAATCATATAACCGGTTTTCTTAACCCTTTTGCACAGCTTATGGGGCTTGACGGTGTAATACTCACCGCATTTATTCTGGGGCTTCCTGCAAATGAAATAGTAATTCCTATAATTATCATGACCTATACAAATCAGGGAATACTGTCGGAGGTTTCAGGTATAGACCAGCTTTCGCAGGTGCTTGCGGCAAACGGCTGGGATTTTACTACCGCCATATGCTTTATTCTTTTTTCACTTATGCACTGGCCCTGCGCCACAACTATTATGACTATAAAAAAAGAAACCGGCAGTCTAAAATGGACTCTGGTTTCGGTCGCTGTCCCCGCAATAACGGGTATTGCCGTATGTATGCTTTTTAACGCTGCTTCGGGACTTTTGATATAAAAAAAGTGGAAATGTACGGAATTGAAATTCCTATTTCCACATATCGCACGCAAGGTGCGATAACATTCAAGGTACTTTCTTTGAAACATACGGAAATATCTGCAAGTCGATATTTCCTACGTTATAAAAAAAATTCCAGCCAAAAACCTGCTGGAATTTTTATTCCCAAAATGCCGTCAGGCTATAATTCACGCCCTATCAATGATAGGTGGGTACTCTGTTTCATACTTCTGTCTTCCACTCTGAGGAGGCCTGACATAATTATGAAAACCCGAATTCCCAATGTGAAACTGTAGGTTGAATTACAGAACCTTAACAAACATTTCAGGATACATCTCTATTATATGCTTGAATAGAATTATTACCACAGGCAATAACTAGAAATCATATTCATCTAAGTTAAGCGCGCAGTTGTGGTGTACTTTCTGTACGTCGTCGTTTTCTTCAAGCAGATCAATCATTTTCTTTAATTTCTTGATATCCTCTTCCTTTGGAGTTGCTTCCATTGACGGAACATACTCTACTTCTGATTCAAGGATTTCGTAGCCTGCCTCTACTATAGCGCCGTGAACATCATGATATGCTGACGGCTCTGTAAGTATTTCAAAACAGTCGTCATTTACTATCATATCCTCAGCACCTGCTTCAAGAGCTGTTTCCATAAGTGAATCTTCATCAAAATTCTTTCTTGGCTGTCCTCCATTGGGTTCTACCATGGTTATTTTAACCATAGTTTCAGCCTTATTCTCTTCCTTTTCCGGTTTTGCGGGTTCTGTAATTGCTTTTGGAATTAATGAATCGAGTCCTTTTCCCAATCCTCTCGCTGCCATTTTATTTTCCCTTTCTTCCTATAAC
>ERZ827423.3107-NODE-3107-length-11868-cov-8.946584_pt1 | contig 11868 bp, 11 predicted proteins | sample MGYA00519775_ERZ827423 | MGnify/ENA primary metagenome ERZ827423 (study PRJEB31778, sample SAMEA3449296) | human gut metagenome | biome: human gut; feature: human-associated habitat; material: faeces | place: United Kingdom | collected 2010/2012 ...
TTCCCTTGCGGCTGGCATGAATGCACATGTTTCAAAACCGGTTGAGATGAAGGTGTTGGAAAAGACGATCAGAAGCATAAAATCTGGTGGGGGGGTACCGAACCGCAGGTCACTGTACAGTGACGAATGGAAAGTAACCGGACATAGAAGAATCAAAAAGGATAGTTAGGGATGGACAGAAAATGAAAGGAAAAAGAGTGATTGCAGGCATTCTGCTTGCGGGAATTTTAGCAGTCACCCTGGCAGGGTGTAAAAACACAGATAACACGAAAGAAGAAACCGAAAAGCCTGTTATTACCCTCGGCAGTGACAACTATCCACCATACAATTATCTGAATGAGGATGGTGTACCGACGGGAATCGATGTAGAACTGGCTACAGAAGCTTTTAAAAGAATGGGATATCAGGTGGACGTTGTCCAGATCAACTGGGAGAAGAAAAAAGAACTGGTGGAGAGCGGAGAGATTGACTGTATCATGGGCTGCTTTTCCATGGAAGGACGCCTTGATGATTACCGCTGGGCGGGACCATATATAGCAAGCCGTCAGGTGGTTGCTGTAAATGAGAATAGTGATATCTATAAACTGAGTGATCTGGAGGGTAAGAACCTGGCTGTTCAGTCCACAACCAAACCGGAAGGCATCTTTCTGAACCGGACGGATGAGAGAATCCCAAAGCTGGGCAATCTGATCAGCCTGGGACACAGGGAGCTGATCTATACATTTCTGGGAAAAGGATATGTAGATGCAGTTGCAGTACACGAGGAATCTGTTGTCCAGTATATGAAGGATTATGACGCAAGCTTTCGTATCCTGGAAGAACCTTTGATGATCACTGGAATAGGTGTTGCTTTTGCAAAAGATGATGACAGAGGAATCTGTGAGCAGATGAGCCAGACGCTGGAAGAAATGCGTCAGGATGGCACATCCCTGAAAATTATTGAAAAATATCTGGATGATCCCCAGAAGTATCTGGAGGTGGATGATTTTGGGTATTAAGAGAAAGAAAAGAGAAAAACGAATCCAGCTGTTCGGTGCTCTGATTGGAATCTGTGTGGCTGTAGTATCTCTGTGTTATTTCTTTCATGCAGAAAAAGCGGAAGCAGAGAAAAGAATGGTAGAGATTGTAAACTATGTGAAAGTGCAGTGTTCCACCTACACTCATTACAATGAATCTTCGGAATCCAAAAGTCTTCTCCGTGCGATTGAAAGTGCCAGACAGATGAGTACGAATATCGATATGGAAATAGAAAACGGCGGTCAGCTAAGCCGGGATTTCCTGAAGGAAAACCTGCAGACTCTATGGGTGGATGGTATCATTGTACTGGATGCAGAAGGAAAGACGGACTGTGAATACAGCACGGATGAGTCTCTGGCTAATGAGATTACGGAGTATCTGCAAAAAGAAATTATCATGAATTTTGCCGGATATGAAGAAAGAAGCTATTCGGAACGGTTTACCAGGGAAGACGGGTCACATATCGACATTGCAGCCTGCGCCAGAAAAGATGCACCGGGTATCGTTGCAATCTATTATTACACATCTCCTGAATTTGCCAGAAACTATACGCTGACGATACAGGGGCTTTTAAATGGTTATAGTATCCAGAAAGATGGAACGATTATTGTTGCAGACGACGGAATCGTTGTTGCCAGCAATAATGAGAGCCTGTTGGGGCAGAATACGGCTGGCAACGAGGTTGTTCAGGCAATGAAAAAGCATACAGACAGTCAGCACATTTATCATTTTAAGAAGGAAGGAACCGGATGTTATGGAATCATGCTGAAGCAGCGGGATTATTATATCTATGCGTATCTTCCGGATACGGAAGTGTTTCATAACCTTCCATTAAGTGTAGCAGGTGTTATTTTTCTTTATTTTCTGATATTCAGTATATTTTTGTTCTGGGGTCACAGAACCAATCAGGCACATCAGAAACAGGAGCAGGAAAAAGATGAAAAATATAAAGCAGAACTTCTGACAGCAGCAAAAAAGGCAGAAGCCGCCAATGAGGCAAAAACAGAGTTTCTTCAGCGGATGAGCCATGATATCAGGACTCCGATTAATGGAATCTACGGTTTGATCAATATGGCAGACCATTATGCAGATGATATGGAGAAGCAGAAGGAATACAGAACAAAGGTTAAAGCGGCAGCCAATTTGTTGCTGGAACTGGTAAATGATGTTCTGGACATGAGTAAGCTGGAATCCAGTGAAGTTGTTCTGGAAGAGAGTCCATTTAATCTGAGCAAAATTTCTGAGGAAGTGCTTGTTGTGATCGAACAGATTGCTGCAGAACAGAATATCCGGATTGTATGGGAGAAAAAAGAAATCATACACCGTGATCTTATTGGAAGCCCGGGGTATGTGAAACGTGTGATGATGAATATCCTGTCCAATGCGGTGAGATATAACAGAGAAAACGGACATATCTATATCAGCTGTATGGAAATCCCATCCGAACAGCCGGAAATGACGACGATGGAATTTGTCTGCCGGGATACAGGAATCGGAATGACTGAGGAGTTCCAGAAATATATTTTTGAACCATTTGCACAGGAACATACGGGAAGCCGCACAAAGTTTGCCGGAACCGGACTGGGAATGGCCATTTCAAGGAAGCTGGTTGAGAAAATGGGTGGAACCATTACTTTTGAAAGTGAAAAAGGCGTAGGGACGACATTTGTGATCCGGGTTCCATTTAAAATAGATCCGGATGCGGATAAACGTGAAGAACAGAAGGATGTATCCGAAAAATCTATAAAGGGATTGCATATTCTTCTGGCGGAAGATAATGAGCTGAATATGGAAATCGCTGAATTTATGCTTCAGAATGAAGGCGCGGACGTGATCAAAGCGTGGAATGGGCAGGAAGCGGTTGAGCTGTTCAGAAATAGTGAACCTGGTGAATTTGATGTCATTCTTATGGACATTATGATGCCGGTAATGAATGGTTATGAAGCTACAAAGATGATCAGGTCTCTAGACAGAGAGGATGCAAAGACAATACCGATCATTGCAATGACAGCAAATGCGTTCACGGAGGACAGGATAAGAGCAAAAGCAGCAGGGATGGATGAACATGTTGCTAAGCCAGTTGATGTGGAATTACTGATAAAAGTAATTCATAAATTGGTGAAATAATTGATACGACAGTGTCAAATAAGCGGTGAAATATAGGTAGGAGGATTAAAATATGACAATGCAAGAGTGTTATGAAGCTATTGGAGGAAACTATGAAGCTGTCTTGGGACGCCTTCACAGCGAAGCACTGATTCGGAGATTTGCATTAAAGTTCCTTGAAGATCAGAGTTATATACAGTTAAAACAGGCATTGGAAAATAAAAATTATGAAGATGCTTTCCGCGGTGCACACACACTGAAAGGGGTGTGTCAGAATCTTTCATTTGATCGTCTGTATGAGGTTAGTAACGATTTAACAGAACTTTTGAGAGATAGGACCGGAGAGCAGCCGGGGATACCAGAAGCTATGAAAAAAGTAACAGAAGTATATGAGATGACGATTGAAGAAATAAAGAAGAGAATGTAGCATTAAGCGATGCGAAATTTAACAGGGACATATTGAAAGAGATTCTTGGAGATACTTATAATTATCGGGAAGCTGAAAATGGTAATCAGGCAATCCAGATGATAGGAGAAAATATTGGAATTGATCTGATGCTTTTGGATATCAATATGCCACAGATGAATGGTTTTGAAGTCTTGAAAATAATGAAAAGAAGCCAGTGTATTGCTGAAACTCCTGTAATCATGATATCTTCTGAAGATGCTGTTGATACTATGCGTAAGGCATATGAGCTGGGAATCACAGATTATATCACACGACCGTTTGATTCTGTGATTGTAAAGAAAAGAGTTCAGAATACCTTGGGCCTCTATATGAACCAAAAGCATCTGATAAATGTGGTTTATGATCAGGTTTACGAAAAAGAAGGAAATAATAATATCATGATCCGGATTATGAGTAATATATTGGGATCCCGTAACAGCGAGAGCAGAGAACACATCCTGCATATAAAAACAGCAACGGAGATGATGCTGAGACAACTGGTAAAAGTAACAGATGCTTATCCTTTGACAGAGGCAGATATTGCTTTGATTACAACTGCTTCTTCCCTTCATGATATTGGTAAGATCCGTATTCCGGAAGAATAAGACAGTTGTACACGGAGCTATATAAAGAGAAGAAAAAGACGAATCCCAAAGCGGACTGTCTGTTGTCTATATGTGATGCATTGGAGATTACTCCCGAACAGCTTTTGACAGGAAAAGGCATTGATCCGGAATATAAGGATGAAGATGCGAATTATGAAGTAACCAGGTCGGATATTAAGATTTTAAAGCAGATTCACAGCCTTGGAGATGAGCAATATAAAAGACTCATGGCGTATATGAAAGCCTTGCAGAAGTTGGAACAGATGGAGAACATGGTGGAGGAATAGAGATGGCAAATAAAATAGTTAGGGAAATTATTCACGCAAAAGGAATTGATATTGGGATTTACACGAAAGATTTTGAAAATGAATATATTTCGTTGACAGATATTGCAAAATATAGAAATGATAATGATCCCAGATTTGTCATTCAGAACTGGATGCGAAACAGAAATACAGTTGAGTTTTTGGCTGTTTGGGAAGAACTTCATAATTCAGATTTTAACCGTGTGCAATTCGAGGCGGTTAGAAGTGAGGCAGGATTAAACAGGTTTGTTATGATGCCAACCAAATGGATTGAACAGACCAATGCTATTGGAATAGTGTCAAAAGCAGGCAGATATGGTGGGGGAACTTATGCACATAGCGATATTGCAATGGCATTTGCTACATGGATTTCTCCGGAATTTCAACTGTATATTATGAAAGATTACCGCAGGTTAAAACAAGATGAAAACAGTCGGCTTTCATTGGACTGGAACTTGAACAGGGCTTTATCAAAGGTGAACTACCGTATTCACACGGATGCGGTGAAGGAAAATTTGATTCCACCAGAGCTGACACCAGAACAGATTGCTTATACATATGCCAGTGAAGCAGATCTTTTAAATGTTGCGTTATTTGGTCAGACTGCAAAGCAATGGAAAAATAATAATCCGGGTAAAAAGGGGAATGTGCGTGATGATGCAAATTTAAATCAGTTGTTGGTGTTGGAAAATATGGAAAGTTATAATGCTATTTTAATTGAGCAGGGGAAACCTCAATCAGAAAGACTTATATTGCTTAGAAATTTGGCAATCAGGCAGATGGATACATTAGTCAGTATCAATCTGTCGGCAGTTTCGGCACTTCCTGGAGGTGATATGTAAATTGAAGAAAGAGAAAATCAAAGTATATTTATACACCCGTGTCTCGACAACCATGCAGATAGATGGCTATTCGCTGGATGCACAGAAAACAAAAATGAAAGCGTTCTGCGACCTATAATGAATATGAAATTGCCGGTGAGTATGAGGATGCAGGAAAATCCGGCAAATCAATAGAGGGAAGAGTTTCATTTAATCAGATGATGGAGGATATTAAGTCAGGAAAAGATGGAGTATCTTATGATATCTGTTCTGTCAGCAGTGGCAGAGATTGAACGTGAGAACATTCGTGTTCAGACAATGGAAGGAAGGATGCAGAAAGCCAGGGAAGGTAAATGGAACGGTGGTTTTGCACCATATGGATATTCTCTCATTGATGGAAAACTGGAAGTCAATGAGGAAGAAGCAGTTGCCATCAGAATGATATTTGACCAATATGTAAATACGGATTTGGGTGCAAATGGAATTGCAAAGTATCTTGAAAATCATGGAATCCATAAGATAGCCAGACAGAATGGCAAAAATCCGTTATTTGATGCTGCTCTTATTAGAAGGATTATACAGAATCCGGTTTATAGTGGCAAAATCTCTTATGGAAGAAGACGGACAGAAAAGGTTCATGGTACAAGAAATGAGTATAGGCAGGTTAAGAAAGACGATTACCTGTTAGTAGATGGTCTGCACGAAGCTCTTGTATCAGAAGAAGTATGGGAGCAGGCACAGGTCAAGGTTGCGGCACAGGCTAAAAAGTATGAAAAGGTCAATCGTGACAAGAAAGAAAAGATACATCTTTTATCTGGAATTTTGAAATGTTCTGTCTGTGGTGCCGGAATGTATGGCAACAAGGCCATTAAGAAGCGCAAGGATGGAAGCAATTATAAGGACTTTTATTATGGCTGTAAACACCGGAATATGACCAGAGGTCATAAATGCGATTATAAAAAACAGGTGCATGAAGAAATGCTGAATGCTTCTGTTGCAGAGGTAATCAGTAAACTGGTTAGCAATCCTAAATTTTCGGATTTAATACGCAGCAAGATAAATATGAAAGTAGACACCAGTGCATTAGATCAGGAAATAGCAAATTACGAAAAACAATTAAGACAGCTATATCATAATAAAGACATGATCTTGTCAGATATTGATTCTCTTGATTACGAGGATAAGCATTATCAGCGAAAAAAAACAGATTTAGAGAACCGTTTGTACAAGACTTATGATAAAATAGAGGAAGCAGAGGAATTGCTTATATCTGCAAAAACTAAGAAACGTGCTCTGCAGGCAGACGAGATTACCGGAGACAATATCTACAAGGCACTCATTTTCTTTGATAAGCTGTATGCCCAAATGAACGAAGCTGAGAAACGAGAGTTCCTGTCGCAGTTAGTGGATAATGTGCAGATTTACGAAGAACGCAAAGAGAATGGTCAGTGGCTGAAATCCATAGAATTTAAGTTGCCGATTATAGAAAAAGAGTTTACATTAAGTTTGGACAATGATACACAAAATGAGACGGTAGTACTGCTTTCCCACAAAAAGCCAGACGGACATATCAACGTAAAAGTTGAGTTTGGTGAGGGTGAGGGAAAAGTTCCGCTTGATAATATCGCTAAAAGAGCCGAAGAGTACAAGCCCAAGGAACGAGTGACCTACAAAATGATAAAGGAGTACATAGAAGCTAAATACGGCTTCAAAGTACATACCGCATATATTGCAGAGGTAAAGAGAGATTTAGGCTTGCCGATGTACGATGCTCCTAATGCGGTGGAAGAATTGAAACAACCGAGGAAGCATCCGACGGCGGAGAAAGTGGAAGTGATAAAGGATGCATTGAAATATTACAAAATTTTTTCAATTTGAGAGTAAAAGTATAATAAGATATTTATTTAGAAAGAGAGGGAAAAATATGAAGGTAGCATTAATATCTCCAGAGTATTATGATATAGCGCATTTTGGTGTTAAAAGGAAAGAAATACCGCCTTTTGGCGTTTTATATTTAGCGGCAGTGATAGAGCAGAAGGGTGTGGAGGTAACTTTATATAGAGTATCGAATGAAAAATTTATCCTTAATTTACAAGATTTTGATATTGTAGGGTTTAGTATTTCTTCTTCTGTAACATATTCTATTTTAAAAAAAGTTCGAGATAATAGCCAATTTAAAAAGCAGGCATTATTAGTCGCGGGAGGAATCCATACAACAATTTTTCCAGAAGATGTAATTAATGATTTAAATGTGGATATTGCCTGTGTCGGAGAAGGAGAAAATACTATTGCGGAAATTTTAGATGCTTACTCTGAAAACAGCTTTGATACTATTGATGGGATTGTGTATAAAGATAAACTCAGTGGGGAAATGGTGTATACATCTAAAAGAAAGTTGATTAAAGATTTGGATAAAATACCTTTTCCAGCACGACATTTATTGCCGTTAGATGAAATTATAATGAATGATAGATTATCTGATACCGATTTACCTATTGCACATATATTATGTAGTAGGGGATGTCCATATAGTTGTAATTTTTGTGCGAATCAAGAGCATGGAATTAGATATAGGACAGGAGCGAATATTAAAAAGGAGTTAGAGTTTTTAATTGAGAATTATGGTATAAAAGGTTTTTGTATTACGGACGATAATTTCATAGTAGATAAAAAGAGGATTGAAGACATTTGTAATGAAATTACTCCGCTAAAATTGAAATGGTCTTCTTTGTCAAGAGTAAATACTGTTGATGAAGAATTGTTAAAAAAATTGAAACAGAGTGGATGTATAGAGATTAAATATGGGATTGAATCAGGTTCGCCACGAATATTGAAGTTAATGAATAAAAGGATTACGATTGATCAAATAAGAAATGCTATTTCACTGACTCATGAAATTGGTATTAAAGTAAAAGCATTTATTTTACATGGTTTTCCAGGGGAAAATATGGAAACAACTAAGGAAACTATACAACTTTTAGAAGAATTAAAAGAAAAAATTGATAGAATATCATTATTTAGATTTGTTCCATTGCCAGGTTCACCGGTATATAATGAAGCTGAAAAATATGATTTAAGTTTACCAAAAAATTTTGAAGAAATTTTTATTTATAATAATGAACGAAAATGGTGGGGAACTAAAGAAGAACAAGAAGAATTAGAATGTGCATATAAGTTGTTAGAGGATTATGTTAGAAATAATTGGGAGAAATATTAATGGATGTAAATAGAATAAATGAATATACACTTATGAAACACAACATAATACCTGGATACCAAGAGTGTTGTATTGAGAATGTTGCAAGAAACCATTTAGGATTGCATTCTGCCAGGATAATGACCCCTTATACAACATTATGTTCGAGATTAAAAGATTATAAACCGCAAATGCTTACATCGCAATTATATGAAGATAAGAAGTTGATAAAGATGAGGTGTATGCGTACTACGTTACATATTGTACCTTTTGACATTGCAAGTGTGCTTCATATGGCTACTTTAAATTTGCGTCTTGCTGATTGCAAGTTGTTTTTTAGAAAGAATGCTATTTCAATTGAGCAGGTAGAAGATATGGAAGATGATTTAATTAATTTTATAAATTTACCAAAAACCAGTGGTGAAATTGAAGAAGCAATATTAGAAAAAATTGAATTTGTCGAAACTGATTTAAAAAAAGAATGTGCCAAAAAGATTTTGAAGTATTTTTGGGAAATAGGTACATTATGTTATGTCAATTTTGCCAAAAACTGGGAGAAAGAAGAACGCAGATATGCTGTAACTAAGCAATTTTATTCAGATATTGATTTAAAACAATATGATATTAGAAAAGCACAGGAGCTACTTGTTTTAGAATATATAAAAAAATTTGGTCCTGCCACAATTAAAGATCTTTCTTGGTGGAGTGGATTGAGTTTAAAAGTTGTTAGAGAAATAATTGAGCGCAATAAGTGTTCTATTACTAGATTTAAAGTAAATGGTTTCGAGACAGAATTTTATATTTTAGCGGAGGAAGTTCAAAAGTTGGAGGAGTATAAACTATATGATTCAGAGTGGGTTACCTTACTTGCATATGAAGATCCTTCATTAAAAGGTTATTATGAATCAAGATATAGATATGTGGATAAAAGGTATTATAATTTACTTTTTAATCAAATAGGAGAAGTTCGCGCAAGTATTTTATGTAATGGCAAAGCGATAGGTATTTGGGAATGGGATAAGAAGAATAAAAAGATAGAATTGGAGTATTTTTTTAATCCTAATGAATCAATAAAAAGAAAGGTTAAAGAGATTAAAGAACATTATGAAAGGATGTTATTCCCTGATCAACAAATTACCTTATTTGATAGTTATTTTTAAGGAGAGATGAGGATGAGAGGTTGTTTCATTGCTTTTGAGGGCGCAAACGGAGTTGGTAAATCTACTATTATTAATAATATTTATCATAAATTGTTAATTGAAAATGTAGAGGTGTTTTTAACAAAAGAGCCTTCCGAATCAGAGATGGGTTTATTGTCTCGCAAGGTTGCTGATCGCATTGAAGGTAAATCTTTAGCATGCTTAGTTGCATCTGATAGATTTTTTCATGTAGAAAATGTTGTTATACCTGAATTAGATAAGGGGAAAATTGTACTTTGCGATCGTAATATTTTATCTGCATTTGTATTTAACAAAATGGATTCCATCTCTTTTGAATACACAGAAATGCTTTATGAAGGATTAATGTATCCTGATATAATTATTTTATTTCATGCGTGTCCAGAAACGGTACATGAACGATTATTGCAACGTAAAATATTAACGCGTTATGAAAAAGAGAGTATAGGATTTGAACAGCAAGTAATCCGAGAAAGCGTTGCATTTTTAAGTAAGAGGAATGTAACAATTTTCAATGTTTCTACGGAGTGCTCTATCGAAGAATCTGTTTCGGAAACTTATAATATAATTATGAAATATATTTGTGAAAATTCAAATATAAACACCCACTAAATTTATTTTGCGAGGTCTAATGGATGTTGACGCGTTTCAGAACAGACGCTTGCAACATTATTTCATGGTGCTCTTGATATGGGATTCTGACGGATGTGTTTTCAAGGCAATACGACGAGAGTTCTGATTGGACTTGCCTTGGCGAGACATCTTAATTTATCCTTTCTCGGCATACGGTTTAAAGTATCATTCCCTGTCCGTTAGATCTGTATTTCACACGCTGATGTTCGCTAATTGTACTAAGATTTGTTATATCGATAATTATATTAAAGAACTTGGAAATCGCTCAAAAGATCTGCAGTACTTGTGTTATTTTAGAATAATATAGCTAAATATTTTATTAATTGCTTAACTATATAAAACAATTTTGTAGGAAGTTATCTGTAGTATTTTGTGGGAAAAAGGTTGCACGAGTGGTATTAGTATTGCATAAATATTGATCATATTTGGTGAATTTGTGGGGATATGTTTTAATTTGATACTTATGTGGAAAATATTGTATTGCTGACAAGGATAACAACTAAAAAGTAATTAATTAGTTAAAAAAATTCATAAGAAGCTATTGCTAAATAGTAGATGTTAACTTGGAAATCTAATTTATTTTATATAGAAATATAACTACAAAATAGGATTGCTATTATAGATATTCCAAGGGAGTAGATTATGTAATGATTAATGGAGTGTTTATTAGGAGAGGAGCTGACTGATATGGCTAGGGGAAAGAGCTTGAAAATCTTTATGATGGATGGAGATGTTGCAGGAAGATGGATTTGTACTTTGGCAGGTAGAATTACAAAGGCATATCGAATACCAAGAGCCTTATATAAAAAATGCAGTTATATTAATGAATTGAAAAGACCCGCAGTTTACTTGCTGTTTGGGGATGAAGATGATAGTGGAAGGCCGGTGGTATATATTGGAGAAACAGAAGATGCATATACTCGTTTAAAGGATCATGAAGATAAGAAAGATTATTGGAGTGAAGCTATTGTTTTTGTGAGCCAGGATGAACATTTTAATAAGGCACATGTAAAATATCTTGAGGGGCGTTTATATGATATTGCAATTCAGGTGGATAGATATACTGTAATGAATACTCAGAAACCGACATCAGCAGCAATCGCAATTGATGAACAGGCTGAAATGGAAGATTTTATTGATAATATTACAGTGTTGACGTTTGGAATGGGGCACAAGGTTTTTGAACCGTTGATTAAGAAAGACATGGGTTCTGATGATTTGTCAAAGAAACAGGTTTTTTATATTAAAACAAAAAATGGCTCTGTTAATGCTAAAATGATTAGAACAGTAGAAGGATATGTAGTTCTTAAAGGAAGTAAAATAAGAGAAAGTGATACAAAGTCTACTCCATCATGGGCTAAGAAAAAACGAAAACAATTGATTTCTGAGGGGACGATTAAAAATGGTGTATTTCTGAGGAATGAATTATTTTCATCATCTTCAGGAGCATCTGATGTGGTAACAGGAAACAGTACCAGTGGAAAGAAAATGTGGAAAACAGAAACTGGAATTACACTTGGAGAAATAATAGAGCAAGAGGAACAGAATTAATAATGTTT
>ERZ827423.3108-NODE-3108-length-11864-cov-46.027437_pt1 | contig 11864 bp, 12 predicted proteins | sample MGYA00519775_ERZ827423 | MGnify/ENA primary metagenome ERZ827423 (study PRJEB31778, sample SAMEA3449296) | human gut metagenome | biome: human gut; feature: human-associated habitat; material: faeces | place: United Kingdom | collected 2010/2012 ...
CGTCCCCTGGTGACTATAACGGGTATCTGACGGCCTATGATCTGGATGTCCAGCGGCAGAACATGGCGCAGAGCACCGGCCCCGATATGACGATGGGAGGACTAACATGAGCGGGCGATTTGCCTCCCCGCGAGGCCCTCCCTATTTTGTTTTCTGAGTTCCGCGTCTTTCCGTTGACTTGTTGAAAGTTGTGTGGTATCCGTTTGTGTTACCAAAAACGGAAGGAGAACGCACAAATGAAGAAGATCACACTACTGGCAGCCAGCGCGCTGCTGCTCCTCACGGCCTGCGGTCAGGTGGAGAGCACCCCAACGGAGATCACCCTGCCACCGACGACCGTGGTACAGGAGGATGCCCAGCAGCCGCAAGTGACACCTGAACCTACCACAGCGGTAAAAGAGTCAGACACGGTATCGGTCACGGCGCAGGAGCAGCCCCAAAAGGAAAAAGCTCCACAGACAGAAGCTGTCCCACAAGCAACTCAGCCCCTTGAGCCGGTCAAAGAACCCACACCCGCAGAGAATATCCCCTCCGAGACTGTCCATGCTAAGACCGGCTATGTGGAGCCGGAGCCTACACTGGAACCGGAACCCACGCCCGAACCCACAGCCCCGGCAGATCGGCAAGCGGCCATCGATGAGGCCAATGCCTACGCGGTCACGCAGTACGGCGTCACTACTGATAGCGGCCGGACGCTGGACAACAGCGCCTACCGCTTCCCCGCCGCAGTGCCGGTGGACGCCTCACAGGAGACGTTGGAAGCCAAAGCGCGGGACATGGTGGACTTTACCTTCCGGCAGCTCATGATGCAGGCGGGACGGGATAGCGTGGCAGACGCTGGATTCCACTGCAATGTCTGCATTGTGGAGGATGGCGGGAGCCTGCTGATTTACGTCCTCTACGACTAAAATTTGATACCCTAAACACGAAGCCTCTCTGGTAACAGAGGGGCTTTAACTTTTCCAACAAAGGAGGATTCTCATTGAAAACATTCAAACGATTTACAGCCCTTGTACTGGCGCTGGTCATGGTAGCCATGCTGGCGGTGTCCGCTTACGCCGCTACCGTCGTGGTCAAGTATAAGGTCTACGTCTATACCAGTCAGTTGACTTTCAAGCAGTATGACTACAGCAGTTCGACAACGCCCAGCACACGGAACCTGACCATTCTTGCTGACAGCAGTCTTGGCAGTGGTAGCGCCTTGTACCACGTCAAGTATGTTGATGGCACAGTGGCCTACTGCATCCAGCCGGGTGTTCGCTCGGATGATAGCCGCAATTATGTGCAGGGCTCCAGCGGCTGCTGGTACAACCTGCCTGCGTCTGTTCAGAGCGGCATTGCGCTGGCGCTTGCCTGCGGCTATCCCAGTGCAGAGTATGGCACGGCATACGGTGACAGCAACAGCAGCGACATCGTGAACGCCGAAAAGTGGGCCGCTACGCAGGCAGTCATTTGGGACTTGATTTGTGAGTACAGAAGCCCCTACGACTATCGCTCTTGGGGAACCAGTCCCTTCTATACCTGCGTCGATACGTCTCGCTATCCCACGTTTGCGCTGTGGTACAGCGAAATTGTGGACGCCATGCAGAGTGCAACGGATATTCCCAGCTTCGCGGCGACAAGCTCCCGCTGGTGCGATACCATTGAGCTGACGAAGGATGCCAGCGGCAACTACAGCGCCAGCGTCACCGACACCAACGGTGTGCTGTCCGATTTCAATTTCAGCTCGAACAGTGGCAACGGCATCACGTTCACACAGCGCGGCAATACCCTGACCATTATGGCAACGGCAGAAGCAGCAAAGGGCCTCGCCACCGAGAAAACCTATTCTGCCACCGGCAGCGCCTACGGTATCGACCCGGATGAAGCAGTGCTGTGTTGGTACGATTCTACCGGCAAGTATCAGTCCTTGGCCAGCTATACCGGCACGGGCCTTGATCCCGTGAGAGCCTACATCAAAATCAAGGCTGCCGTTGTGGACGAAAAGGGCGGTCTGACCATCAATAAGACCGACGCCGACACCGGCAAGGCGCTGGCAGGCGTCACCTACCAGCTCTTTGACAGTGCTGGCAACAAGATCGCCGATGTGACTACCGGAGCAGATGGCAAGGCGGTCTTTTCGGATTTGCCTCTCGGCAGTTATACCTATCAGGAAATCAGTGCTCCAGACGGGTATGTGGTGGACAACACCAAGTACCCGATCACCATTACCACCGGAACGCTGAACATCACCGAGACACGGACGAACATCATGGCAAAGGGCAGTCTTACCGTCCGCAAGGTGGACGTTACTGGCAGCCCCCTCGCCGGTGCGGAGCTGCTGCTGGAGACTTCCGTGGACGGTCAGACGTGGATGGAGGTGAGTCGAATCACTTCCGATAAAACCGGCGTTGCCGAGTGGGAGAATCTTAAAATCGGCGCACAGTACCGTGTAACGGAAACCAAAGCTCCGGCAGGGTACACGCTGCTGACTGAGCCGCTGTTCACGGGAGCATTGGACAGCGGCAACCGAGACATTACCATCACTGCCTGCAACAATGCGGGATTTGCCCTGCCGTTCACGGGTGGCACGGGATTCACAACCTATTTCCTGTTTGCGGCACTCGCAGCATTTGCGGGTGTTTGTTTTTGCAAAAAATTTGAAATGGAGGAGAACATCAAATGAAAAAGATCCATCGCGTATTGGCACTACTCATGGCCGTTGTTATGGTTTTGGGCCTCATCACCACAGCGTTCGCAGAGCCGACCATCGACCCCGCAAAGAACGCCTCCCTTTCCATCTACAAGTACGACATCACCACGGCCAACAGCGACGGCGCGTGGGATGCGGAGTCCTACGTTTCCACCGGCCTGCATGACGACGCGGTTATCGACAAGCTGGCAAAGTATGCCATCCAGGGCGTGGAGTTCACCTACCTTTGCGTCGCTGACATCGCCATGAACAATGAACTGCTGGATGGTCAGCGTCAGGTGGGCGTGTTATATGGCTTCGACAACAGTGACCGCAGCACCGCCGTACTGTCTGCCATGGGTCTGACCAACGCAGACGCTTACAAGACTGAGAACGGCATCAACTACTTCACCAGCGATATGCTGAACAACAAGCTGTCCGCTGCACTGGCTGCCAACGCCACCACTGTCAAGAACACTCTGGAGGCCGCCGTGAAGAACGGCGGCGTGGCCATGACCGAAACGGACGCTACTGGTCACACCTCTGCTGACCAGCTGGAGCAGGGCCTGTATCTGATTGTAGAAACTCGTGTCCCCGAAAACGTGACCAGCACCTGCAATCCCTTTTTCGTAAGTCTGCCCATGACCACCATCGACGGCACAGCATGGAACTACGATGTTACCGTTTACCCCAAGAACCAGACCGGTAACCCTACACTGGATAAGACTGTGCGCGAAGCAAAGGACTCCACCGGCAAGAATACCGGCAGCCTGACCGACATCAAGGACGGTTACGCTCACACTGCTACCGCCTCCGTGGGCGATGTTGTGGACTATCAGATTATCAGCACCCTGCCCACCATCACGTCTAAAGCATCTGCTCTCAGCGAGTACACCTATGTGGACACCATGAGCAAGGGTATTCGGTATAACAAGAACGATGTCGTTATCGAGTTCTTCAAGGATAGCGGCTGCACCGACAAGATTACCACATGGGATGAAAGTTCCGGCAAGTTCACCGTGGCTTACGACGACGCGCAGAACATTATGACCATCCGCATGACCGACACCGGCCTGGCGGAGATCAACGAGGCGGCCATCGTGTATACCGACAGCGTCAAGCGCGGGTATAGCGACTGCACCATGCGTATCACCTACGCTGCCACCCTGACCGCCGATGCCAAGATGGGAGATACCGACAACCCCAATGGGGTCGTGCTGACGTGGCGCAGAACGAACAACACCTACTTTGATACCCTCAAGGACTGCTGCCATGTGTACACCTACGGCATTGACGTTCTCAAGCAGTTTTCTGACAACGGCGGCAACGTGCGGAACGTGAAGTTCCGGCTGCATAATGATACTGACGACTGCTATATCATCGCGGAGCAGAAGGACGGCGTGTACTACGCCAAGGGTCTTACCGCCAAGAAATCTGATGCTACTACGTTCATTCCCAATGCACAGGGTCACATCGTAGTTAAGGGGCTGGAGGACGATGCTTACAGCCTGACCGAAATTGCCACCGACAAGGGCTATGTGTTGCTCAAGGAATCAGTCAAGATCGTGATTACCACCAAGGAAAACGGCGCCTGCGAGAAGTGCGGCGCGAAGCTGCTGACCGCTTCTGCTACGGTCAATGGCAAGGACGTCACTATGACCGATGGTAACGCCATTGTCCCCCTGACCGTGATTAACAACCCCGGCTTTGATCTGCCCAAGACGGGCGGCTACGGCACGTGGATGTTCACTATCGGCGGCGTGGCCCTGCTGAGTGCTGCGGCTTTCATCGTGGTGAAGTCCCGCAAGCACAAGGGCGAGCAGTGAAACGCTGGCTACTGGCGGCGGCTTACGGTGTTGTGGCGCTGGGGATTCTGCTTTACCCGCTGGTGGGAGAACTTCTGAGTGAAAAGTACCATTCGGATATAGAGACCAGCTACACAGCCGCCATCAAGGACACCGACGATGCCGAACTGACTACCCAGTGGCAGGCGGCGCAGCAATATAATGCCATGCTGGCCAATGCGACGATCTCTGAGGGAGGGGTATCCGCCCCTCCCTTGGCGTATGCGGAGCAGCTCACCGTGGGCGGCGTCATGGCGTATGTGGACATTCCGAAAATCAACGTATATCTGCCGGTGCAGCACGGCACGGACGCGGACACGCTGGAGCGTGCCGTGGGTCATGTGGTCGGCACATCCCTGCCGGTGGGCGGCAGCAGTACCCACGCGGTGCTTTCGGCACACAGCGGCATGGCGTCTGCCAAACTGTTTTCGGACATCGACCAGCTTGAAAAAGGTGACGTCTTTTATATCTGCGTCTTGGGTGAAGTGTTGGCCTATCAGGTAGACAGCATCAACATAGTCTTGCCTACAGATACATCTTTGCTGCAAATCGAGGAGGGCAAGGACTTTGTAACGCTGGTGACGTGTACACCTTTCGGTATCAACACCCACCGGCTTTTAGTTCGAGGGCACCGTGTTCCTTACACCCCCGAACAGGCATCTGCCGCAGAAGAAAAGCTCGTGGCTTCCTCGTGGACACAGCATTACCTCACTGGCCTTGCCATCGGCCTTGGCGTGGTGGCCGTGATCGGCGGTGGATACTTTTTGGTAAGGAGGGTACGCCATGCGTAAGACATCTCTCGTACTGGCAGCGCTGCTGGCCGTGGTGGGTGTCTGTGTCATGCTATGGCCGATGTTCACAGGGCACAGGCTCCAGAGCAACGCCGCAACTGCGGTGCAGGAGTTCTTAGCCGACCGCGACGAACCGGAGCAGCAGTACCCCGAACTGCTGGTGTCCTTGCAAGCCTACAATCAGCGCATCTATAACGAGAAGCAATCCGGCTTTGTTGACCTCAAAGCTTGCGAGGAACCCGCCGTCGATCTGACCGCCTATGGCATTGACGATGAGATCATCGGTGTGCTGGAGATAACGGCCATGGAGCTGACCATGCCGGTCTATCTGGGCGCGTCCGATGTTCACCTTACCGCGGGCGCGGCGGTGCTGGGTAATACCTCCGTACCCATCGGCGGCGACAACACCAACTGTGTCATCGCCGGCCACCGGGGCTGGCGCGGTGCGGACTACTTCCGGCATATAGACCGCTTACAGGTTGGCGATACCGTTACGCTGACAAATCTATGGGAGACGCTGACCTATACCGTAGCTGACATTCAGATCATCCAGCCCCACGAGGTGGACAAGATCAAAATCCAACCGAACCGCGATCTGCTGACGCTGCTGACATGTCACCCCTACGCCAGCGGTGGACGGCAGCGGTATGTGGTCTATTGCGAACGAACCGAAAATTAGGAGGAAACTATGAAAAAAGCAATTTGTATCATTCTGGCCGTGGCGGGCGCTGTGGCCATTTACTTCACCCGCCGTACCCGTCCCCGCGGCCGCAGGGAGATGTAAGCCGTGGGCAGCATTCATATGGTTGGCAAAGCAACTTTTGCCAACGGGGACATCATCCCCTACTATGACGCAGATTCCTTTCTGGACTGCATCCGTGAGGAGCTGCCCTACCGGGACACAACCGGCTTTTGCTATGAAATTCTGACAGACGATCCCGCTGTCCGCAAGGCGGCGGATGATATTTTATTCGACTTCGTGGGGGAAGAAAATCTCCATGAGTTGGCAGACTATAGGAAGATGGGAGGGCTGTGACATGGATATCAGCAGAGAAATGGTAACGTTCCTGCGGAAGCAGTACCCGCCCGGTACCCGTATCCGGCTGGACAATATGGACGATCCCTTCGCGCCGGTACCGGCAGGGATGACGGGAACGGTGGAACACATCGACGACGCGGGGCAGTTCCACATGAAATGGGATAACGGTCGGACGCTGGCGCTCATCCCCGGCGTGGACAGCTTCACCGTCCTGCCGCCCAAGCTCAGCGTAATGAAGCTATATATGCCCCTCACCGCTGACCTTTATGAGCGGGACGAATGGGGCGCTATGCCGGACGAACCGGAGCTGCTGTCGGGACGGGAGCTGGTTCAATATGAGGACAACATCCGCAGCGCCCTTGTGAAGTACCGGATGCCGGAGGAGGTCACCCGCGGCCTCATGAATTGGTACAATAAGCCTGATGCTGTAAACAACAAGGTACGCTCCGTTACATTCGGCGCGGAACTGCGCGGTGAGCAGCTCTGGGGTGTAGCGGAGTGTCAGCTCTGGCATGAGCTTTCCGCAACGGAGCTGACCACACTGAAGGAGTTTATCACCGGTCAGGCATCGGACGGATGGGGCGAGGGCTTCGAGCAGCGGGAGATCGCCATTGGCCGCGGCAATGAACTGTATGTGCATCTTTGGCAGGATCACGACTGGAGTATCCAGACGGAGCAGGAGCGTTTTTGCCCCCATCTGGACAAACTGCCGGAGATGTGCTTCACACTGCTGCCGGGGACGGGACAGCTCATCTGCGTCAAGCGTGGCGAGAGCGGGTACTATCCCAGTGACTGGTCGACCGATGATCCGCACGAGAACCGCCTCATTGCAGACGAGCAGAACCGGAAACTGGCCGTAACACCCGCGCAGGAGGAGGCCATGAAGATCGGAAGTATGTGTGGCTGGGACGTTCCCGGCGCAGACCCCGACAACTGTGAGGACATCGTGCAGCGACGAGGAGGAATGGAGCTTGGATAAGACTGTTTTTTCTGTGTATCTTGGCAATCCCGATAACGACAACGGCACCACGCTGGACTTGCCCGCCAGGCCGTGGGCAATGCGGGACGCGCTGGAGAAGCTGCAACTGCGTGAGGGACAGGAACCCTACTGGCAGGTGGAGGACTTGGGTCGATACGACTTTCTGGAGTTCCACTTGGACAAGTGCGGCCTGTATCACTTCAACGCGCTGGCAGAGCAGCTCAGTACGTTTAACGAGGCAGATGCCATAGCCTTCGAGGGCCTGGTGCAGATGGAAACCGATAAGCTGTGCCAGAGCAACGGCGGCGAGCTGACCGTCCAGCGGATGCTGGATCTGGCGTACAGCGTAGACTGCTGCCATGTGGTGCCGGAGGTCAGGGACGACACGGCGCTGGGGAAATTCTATGTAGAAAATGATTTCCTGCCGGAGCTGGAAAAGGTTCCGGACAAAGTGCTGGAGCTGCTGGACTACGCCAAAATCGGCAGGACGATGCGGCAAGGTGAACAAAGCGTCATTACACCCCACGGTTATGTGGAGCGACATTCCGAGCTGAAGCAAGCCCCTGCGGATTTGTGCAGGCCGCCGCGGAAACCGGCGTATATGATGCGGTTTCTGTGCTCCAATGAGCACCAGACCATGTCGCTGAACCTGCCCGCATCGCAGGCAGAACTAAACGCCGTGCTGATGCGGCTGGATCTGGACAGCTGGCAGGAGGTGTATCTGGAATGTGAGGATACCGCCATACCGGAAATGTGGTCGTTCACAGATATGGCCTATGACGGGATGGAGCAGCTCAACCGTTTTGCCCGGTGCTTGGAGGAGCTTGACATGAATGGTGAGCTGGTGAAGTTCAAGGCGGTGGCCCAGCAGTTGCAGCTTTCCCGACTGGAGGAAGCTATTGCTCTGACCGGCCATCTGGACGAATATAGCTTCGAGCCGGAGATCCATTCGCCCAGAGAGCTGGCGCGGGACGAGCTGGGCGTCATCACCGGTGAAAAGGAATGTAAGCTCCTCCTGCCGCATCTGGACTTGGACGCCTACGGTCAGGACGTAATACGGCGAGATATGATGCCCAGGTTTTGATGAAATTCCCAGCAAGAGCAAATCTTAGCAACGCCGGGTATAAGTATCGAACATCAGACAACTATGTAAGTACCTATTGGCTACAGTCTGGAACGACAGGGATTAGTGTAGATGACTTTATTGAATACTATCGAAACTATGACATATTACTTGAGGCAGAGGGGATTGAAGCAGAAAATATTGAAGTTGATGAGCAGCCGCTGATTGACAGAGCAAAAAGCATTTATGAGAAAATGTCGTTGCGAGATCCCTTGCATGAAAAAGGAGATTTTGGACTGTGGCATGATGCATACAATTTTGCGTATGTTCAAAAAATGCAGAAAGCAGACGCACGCAATGCAATTGATACACAATGTCTCTTTTTGACAACCGATCATGCCCTTACTGCATTTCAGAGAGAAGATCATGATGCAAAGGAAAAACCTCCGGTTGTGATAACTCCGTCACAACTACTTCAGATGTTCGCGTTTTCAAAAGCCGATAGTGGATATGAAGAGACATTTATTAAATTCTTTGCATCATCCTCAGTCGGTGTTAGTTTCGAGTACAACAATAATGATATACAGGAGATACTTTCCCGCATAGGACACTATAACGGAGTTTCTTCAGAAGTTGCAGAACGCATTTTAGCGCGGCAAATAGTGCAGAGCCGATATACTTCAGCGACTGATGATGAAGAAAAGGAAGAAATCATTTATAAGACCGTTTCGGAGGAATTGCTGAAGGAGCTCGATTTAACAAAGGAGCAGGTTGCTGCTCTGGAGTTGGAAAAAAATCATCTTAATGATGATCGTAAAGCGGCACTGGATCTACTTACCGAAAATGATGAACTCTTCGAAGGTGAGAAAAAGAAACTCCAAGCAGAAGCAGAGGAGGCACGAAAACGCCACGCCGAAGAAGCGGATGCGCGTCAACAAGCAGAGCAAGATCGTCAAAGAGTAAAAAAATATAGCGAGCGCCAAGAACAACTGTATATTGATGAAAAAATGAAAGTGTGGAAAAGGAAGCACTGGATTTTGCTTATTATAGGAGCCGGACTCACTCTGACGGTCATAGTTGCAGCTTTACTTTTGTGGAAAAAATTGAATGATAGTGGTTGTCTTGGATTGCTCGGACTGCTAACTGTCACAATCCCTATTACAATAAAAGGCGGCGGAGTTCTTTCCGTAAAATCAAAGTCAGAGGCGAGGCAAGAACTTCTTGATAACTATCGTGAAAGATTAAAGACTTGAAGTTGAATGAACTCCGTTTTTCGAACATTTTGTCGAAAAGCGGAGTTCTTCTTATCTGCAAAACCTTGATTTATCAAGGCTTTTTTATTTTGTTGATTGGAAGCATGCACAGCGAAGCTCTCAAAATGCGGAATGATTATTTTTGCACAAGCCGCTATTTGAATACGGTTTTCTCACAAATTCTCGTAATAAGCGGCTTCAAAGGCTTGCGGCGTCTTATATCTCAATGCCCTGTGAGGGCGTACCTCATTGTAAAACTGAACATTCTCTGTTTTGATAACGACGAACGACCTTCTTACATATTTTCCTCTCGACGGACAGGGGTTCATTTGCTATACTGAAAGCAGAGATAATAATTGGGAGACACCGTGATATGAAGAAAATCCTATTCGTTTGCCACGGCAATATCTGCCGCAGCCCGATGGCTGAGTTTGTGATGAAGGACTTAGTAGAAAAAGCGGAGCTGGCGACTCAATTCCATATAGAGTCTGCCGCCACCAGTCGTGAGGAACTTGGCAACCCCGTCTATCCTCCGGTGCGGCGCAAGCTGGCAGAGCACGGAATTGCCTGCGGTGGCCACGCGGCGCGGCAACTCACCCAAAGCGATTACAAAGAATTCGACCTGCTCATCGGCATGGATCTGGCAAATCTGCGGAATATGTGCCGCATTTGCGGCGATGACCCAGATGGCAAGATACATCTGTTGCTGGACTACACCGGCCGCCCCCGCGATGTGGCCGACCCGTGGTACACCGACGATTTTGAGGCCACATGGCAGGACGTGCTGGCAGGATGTCAGGGATTACTGAAAGAGTTATTACAGAAACGAGGTGAACAGGATGGCACAAAATGACAAGATCCAGTTGTTCGAGGACAAGCGCATTCGTACCGCATGGGACGAAGAAAAGGAAGAATGGTACTTTTCCGTTGTAGATGTCGTTGCAGTTCTGACGGATCAGCCAGATGCCCGTCATGCCAGTACATATTGGGCAGTTTTAAAGAAGCGGCTGAATAACGAGGGCGCAGGCCAACTGCTTACAAATTGTAAGCAGTTGAAAATGACCGCCTCGGATGGGCGGAAGCGTCTAACCGATGTAGCCGACACTGAGCAGCTTCTCCGCATCATCCAGTCCATTCCCTCACCCAAAGCGGAGCCGTTCAAGCTGTGGCTGGCGCAAGTCGGACGGGAGCGCATTGAGGAAACCATCGATCCAGAGTTGACCATTGAACGGGCGCTGGAGACATACCTCAAGAAAGGCTATACCCGCGAGTGGATCAACCAGCGGCTGCAAGCTATCCAAGTCCGTAAGGAGCTGACGGACGAGTGGGATGCCCGTGGTGTGCAGAAGGGTGTGGAGTACGCAATACTTACCGACGAGATATCCCGTGCATGGTCGGGAATGACCACGCGGCAGTACAAGAGCTTCAAAGGTCTGAAGAAAGAAAACCTCCGCGACAACATGACCACGCTGGAGCTAGTGCTAAATATGCTGGCAGAGGCGACTACCACGGAGATATCCAAGCAGAAATCTCCGGAGACATTTTCGGAAAACATTGATGTGGCGCGCGCCGGAGGCAAGGTGGCCGGTGACGCACGGAAAGCCATCGAAAGCCAAACTGGTGTCCCTGTTATTACCTCCAAGAATGCTGCACAGCTTAATCAGGTCGTGACAGATCTGCTGGAAGGGGCTACCGCACAGTCAGAAAAACAAGACAAAGAACAGTGATTTATAAACAACTACGGCTGCGGGTAGGCACAACAGGAAAACCCTTGAAGCCGCAAGGCTTCGAGGGTTTTTTCTTTTCCTCGAAGCAGTTTTGGCCTTATTGGTCAACCGGCGGAAACCGTGCGCCGCAGACGCCAGATAGATGCCTGTCACGTCGGGCCCCTTGTGTCCCGGCAGGTGGGACACGGTGAAATGGGCGCCCCGAGTCCTTTCCTCCGTGCTATCATAGCGCCATGATTTCACTAACTACACTTTTCTTTTCCATGAATGAATAAAAAACGGCCCCAACTGCGGCAGGGAGAGCGCAGTTGGAGCCGTTTTTTATTCGCCGAATTTCTGTTCCTCGTCGTGGACGAACATAATGAGAAAACTGACGGTCAGCAGCCCGCAGGACAGCCAGATCGTCCCCGTGCCCCAGTGGAGGGTGGCTATGCTGCCGATACCCGCGCCCAGCGCGAACAGCAGCACCACGCCGAAATACGTCAGCGCCTTGTGGA
>ERZ827423.3110-NODE-3110-length-11860-cov-3.134773_pt1 | contig 11860 bp, 7 predicted proteins | sample MGYA00519775_ERZ827423 | MGnify/ENA primary metagenome ERZ827423 (study PRJEB31778, sample SAMEA3449296) | human gut metagenome | biome: human gut; feature: human-associated habitat; material: faeces | place: United Kingdom | collected 2010/2012 ...
ATGGAAATATCCAAATCTCCATAAAGAATAATCGCCAGAGTCCTTGGAATCGGCGTAGCACTCATAACGAGTACATGGGGCAGACTTCCTTTTCCCAAAAGCCATTCCCGCTGATTTACGCCGAAGCGATGCTGTTCATCGGTAATGACCATACCAAGATCATGAAAATGAACCTTTTCCTGAATGACTGCATGAGTACCGATGAGGATGTCGATTTCATGGGTTTCCAGCGCTTCATAAACCGCCCGTTTTTCTCTTACCTTCATAGAACCGGTCAAAAGTCCGATTCGGATACGTATCCCCGTTTTTTGATAAAATCTCTCAAAATCATTCAAAAAACTCTCATAATGCTGTCTGGCCAATACCTCCGTCGGTGCCATCAGACAGCCCTGATATCCGGCCTGTACTGCCGTCAAAAGAGCCAGTTGGGCGATAACTGTTTTCCCGGAACCCACATCGCCCTGAAGCAGACGATTCATCACATGGGGACCGGAAAAATCTGCCGATATCTCCTTCCAGGCTCTGAGCTGAGCATTTGTCAGACGATAATCCAGGCATCCTGTAAACTGTTCCGCCCAGGTCAGATCTGACGCCGGATGAATATTTTCCGACCGGTCTCTGGAGGCCTTCATCCGACGAATCGCCAGGGCAAACAGGAAAAATTCGTCAAAGCCAAGACGTCGGCGTGCCAGAGTCAGCGATTCCTGATCTTTTGGATAATGAATATTCTGCAGAGCAAAATTATACTCGGCCAGATGAAATTCCATACGCAATTCTTCCGGAAGATAATCTTCAAAAAGCGTCTTTTCCTCCAACACCTGCCGCACCAATTTCCCGATCAGCTTTTGATGAACGCCTTCGGTTAATGAATAGATGGGCTGTATCGTCGAACGCACCTTCTCATAAGCTTCCGGCTCATAAATCTCCGGCTGTTCCATCGTCCACTGTCCATTTTTATTTTTTACAACACCATAAAAAATATAAGTTTTTCCCGATATCACCTGTTTTCTTAAATAAGGCATCCGATACCACAGAAGCTGAAGGCGGGCATCGCCGTCAATCAGCGTGCCTGCAGTTTTCTCTACACGGCCGCCGGGAATCCGTGCAAGACTCCGATGGAGAAATCCTCTCACTGCCAGACGTTTTCCCGGTGTAATCTCGCTGACATCCACAGGCGCATCATAGGTCTGATAAGCTCTCGGATAATATTCCAGCAAATCTTCCACCGTAAAAATACCCAGTTTATTTAAATTACTTTCTACTTTGTCGCCGACGCCTTTCAGGCACCGGACAGAATCCGTGATTCTCATGCCTCACCTCAAATACTGCTTCAAAAAAAGGAATGCCGCCTTTCGGAGACATTCCCTGGTTGTTTTTATTATTCTACGGAAAGTACGTAGTAGTAAATTGGCTGTCCGCCATTCTGAAGTTCCACATCCACATCCGAATATTTTTCTTCAATCTGCTCAGCCAATGCCTCCGCATCTTCCTCAGCAACATCTTCACCATAATAAATACTGATCAATTCCGAATCTTCATCCACTAAGGCATCAATCAATTCCGCTGTGGCCGAATCAATACTCTGTGTCACAGAAAGAATACCAGAATCACCGATTCCCATAATATCACCTTCGGTAATCGTTTTATCATCAATGACCGTATCTCTGACAGCGTAGGTCACCTGACCGGATTTCACACGGCCCATCTCCTGAATCATATGCTCCGCATTCACTTCTGCGCTCTCGCCATCAATGTAGTTGACTACCGCCGTAATTCCCTGAGGTACAGTCTTTGATGGAATGACGATCAGCTTTTTATCTTCTACTAAAGATTTGGCCTGTTCAGCCGCAAGAATAATATTTTTATTATTTGGCAGGATAAAGATATTCTTTGCATTGACCTTCTCAATTGCAGTCAGCATATCCTCGGTGCTCGGGTTCATGGTCTGACCGCCCTGAACGACGGCATCTGCGCCGAGATCGGTGAACAGGCTCTTGAGGCCCTCGCCTGCTGCGACAGCAACAAAGCCGTACTTTTTCTCTGCCGGCACGATCACGCGCTCCTTCGGCGTGTCCGCCGTGCCCTCGATGACCTTCGCGGTGTGCTGCTCGCGCATATTCTCGATCTTTACCGTGAGGAGCGGGCCGAATTTCAGACCCTCCTCCAGCGCCTTGTTCGGCTGGTCGGTGTGCACGTGCACCTTTACGATGTCATCATCCTCGACCACAACGAGCGAGTCGCCGATATCGTTCAAGATCGCACGCAGACGGCCGACATTGCGCGCCTTGTCCTTGCGTTCCGCGATAAATTCGGTGCAGTATGTGAACGTGATGTCCTCGTCGCGGATCGCCTCGAAGTTCGCCGCCGCCCTGGCCGGCTGCTCGACCGTGCGCTCCTTATGGATGCCGCGCATCGCATCGAGCATTCCCTCTAAGATCGTGATAAAGCCAAAGCCGCCGGCGTCCACGACACCCGCCTTTTCGAGCACCGGGTTCTGATGCACGGTCTCCGCGAGCGCAGCTCTGCCGTGCTCAACGATCGCCGCGAGCACCTGCTCGGCGGAAAGCGAGTCATCTGCCTGACACTGCTCTACCGTTTTCTGCGCCGCAACACGCGATACGGTCAGGATCGTACCCTCAGCCGGCTTCATGACCGCCTTGTACGCCGTATCTACGCCCTCGCGCAGCGCAAGCGCCAGATCGCGGCCGTTCGCCGCCTCGGTCTCGCGCAGTTTTTTCGCCATGCCGCGGAACAGCAGCGACAGGATAACGCCGGAGTTGCCGCGCGCACCGCGCAGCAGCGCCGAAGCCGTCGTATCCGCCGCCTTTGCAAGCGTCGGCTCGCTCAGCTTCGCCAGCTCGTTCATCGCCGCCGTCATGGTCATCGACATGTTCGTGCCCGTATCGCCGTCCGGCACCGGGAAAACGTTCAGCTCGTTGATCTGTTCCTTCTGTTCGGTAATGGCGAGTGCGCCCTCGGTCACCATGGACTGAAACAGCGCACCGTTGATTTTCGTATCTGCCATCTAAAAAACTCTCCTAAATTCCCCTTCCGGGTCTTTTACCGCGTCGGAGCGCGGTCATTCCGTACCGTTTTACTCTTTTCTGCCTGTCTCAGGCACGGATGCTCTCGACGTAAACGTCTACATTCTTTACATCCACGCCGGTCAGGCGCTCGACATGGTAGCGAACCTCGCTGATGATCGAGCGGCAGACGGTCGCAATATTTACGCCGTGATCGACCGCGATATGCAGGTCGATATTGACCCCGCCGTCAGGCGCTTCGGTCACCTTTACGCCGCGCGACTGGTTTTCGCGTCCGAGCAGATGCGCCAGTCCGTCCGTCATCGAGCGGATGGTCATGCCCTTTACGCCGAAGCAGAGCGAAGCTGCGTAGCCTGCAATGCCGGCGAGAACCTCGGTCGTGATTTCGATATATCCGAGATCGGTCTTGATCGTCATAAAAAAAACCTCCCTGCGTCTGCTTTCGCATCAAATGATCTTCCGCCTTTTCGGAACCCATTCGTAGTTTACTATATCATATACTAAATTCACAGAAAATACAAGTACGTGCACTGATATTGAACATCCCGCCGGCGGAATGCAGGACAAAACCGTGCGGCAAACGCACAGTTTTTCTGTTTTTCTTCAAACAAATGTTTGCATTCACTCGCGAAACACGATATAATAAGGTATAATTCCGAACACATGTTCCAACGGTATTGAGAGGGAGACCGCAGCATGAAAAAAATATCTGATAAACAGCAGAATATTCTTGATTTTATAAACTCATTTTCCATGGAGCACGGCTATCCGCCATCCGTGCGCGAGATCTGCGCAGAGGTCGGTCTGCGCTCGACCTCCACTGTGCATGCCCATCTGAAAAAACTGCAGGAGGCTGGCTATCTTGAGGCGAGCGACCACAAATCCCGCGCGCTCGCGCCGGTCAGCGGCGCCTCCATGGTGCCGCGCGTGCCCATTCTCGGCCGCGTCACCGCCGGCATGCCGATCCTCGCGGTCGAGGAGCACATCGGCTATGTGCCGTTCGAGCCGGCGGCGAGCGGCGGCAAATACTACGCGCTGCGCATCCGCGGCGACTCGATGATCGGCGTCGGCATCATGAACGACGACCTCGTCATCATCCGTCAGGACGTCGAGGCGCGCGACGGCGACATCGTGATCGCGCTGCTCGAGGACGAGGCGACCTGCAAAACGCTCTGTCTGACGCCGGACGGCGTATGGCTGCGCCCGGAGAACCCGGCGTACCCGCTCATCGACGGCACCGGCTGCCAGATCCTCGGCGTTGTCAAGGCAGTTTACAGAGAATACTAATTAGACTGTCGCGAAACTAACGTTTCGCCGACAATCTGTGTTCTGACTACGCAGAACACGAGTCGTCCGAAAGTTCCCATACGGAAACTTTCTCCCTCCGGGGGTATAAAAACCGAGGTACACGCCCCCGGTTTGCTCTCATTGCATAGCTTTCAAGGTTAGAGGCCTACGGGCTATGCGTTTGCCTTGCAAACGCTTTTTCATACGCGCTCTCGCGCGATTACTATTTTGCGTAAAGAATAGACTGTATCCGCAGATTTCAGCAGGGGAGACATCATGCCAGCCATCACAGACAGCGTACAGTTCGTCAAGGGCATCGGCCCGAAAAAGGTGAAGCTGTTCGAAAAACTGCATATTTCGACCTTGCAGGACGCGCTGGAGACCTATCCACGCGACTATGAGGACCGCACGCACATCACGCGCATCGCGGACATCGCAGATGAGGACCGATATGCCGTGCGCGCAATTCTCGGCACCGAGCCGAAGGTCAGCCGCATCCGCAAGGGTATGACGCTCGTCAAATGCACGATCTTTGACGAAAGCGGCTCTCTCGGCGTCACCTGGTTCAATCAGCCCTATATCACGGCGCAGCTGCGCGTCGGGCAGGAATATCTGTTTTACGGCAGGGTGCAGGGCTTCGGCCGGGTGCGGCAGATGATCTCTCCGCAGGCGGAAAAAGTCGCGGAAAACGACCAGAATCCCGGCCGTATCGTGCCGGTCTATCCGCTGACCGCCGGTCTGACGCAGCGCGACATGGCGCGCGTGACCGAAGCTGCGCTCGACGCAGTGCCGGGGGACTGGCCCGACCCGCTGCCCGAGGTCCTGCGCGTCAAATACCGCCTTCCGGACGCCGCCGACGCGCTCGCCGCCATCCATCGCCCGAAAAACAGGGAAGATGTGAACGAAGCGCGCCGCCGCATGGTGTTCGAGGAGCTTTTCCTGCTCTGCTGCGGCCTTCAGCAGCTCAGGGAGCGCCGCCGCGCAGACAGCGGCATTCTGTTCCGCGGGGACCGTCTGGAGGAATTTTTCGCAGCTCTGCCGTTCGCTCCGACGGGCGCACAGCGCCGCGCCATCATGGAAATTGCGGCGGACTGCGCCTCAGGCCGTCCGATGAACCGCCTCGTGCAGGGCGATGTCGGTTCGGGCAAGACCGTCGTTGCGGCCGCGCTTTGCGCGCTCGCGGCACAGAACGGCTGGCAGGCCGCCTTTATGGCGCCGACCGAGATCCTCGCCGCGCAGCATGCGGAAACCCTCTCGCCCATGCTCGGCAAGCTCGGTCTGACCTGCACGCTGCTGACCGGCTCGATGACCGCCGCGCAGAAACGTGCGGCGCTCGCCGCCATCGAAAGCGGAGCCGCGAACGTCGTGGTCGGCACGCACGCCCTCATCCAGCAAAGCGTCGTTTTTCACCGTCTCGGCGCGGTAATTGCGGACGAGCAGCACCGTTTCGGCGTCGCACAGCGCGCAGCGCTGTCCGCCAAGGGCGAGATGCCGCACGTGCTCGTCATGTCCGCGACACCCATCCCGCGCACGCTCGCGCTGATCATGTACGGCGACCTCGACGTATCCATTCTGGACGAGACGCCGCCCGGCAGAAGTCCGGTTGAGACCTACGCGGTAGGGGAGAATATGCGCCGCCGCATCACCGCCTTCATCGAGAAGCAGCTCGCCGCAGGCGGACAGGTTTATGTAGTCTGTCCTCTCGTCGAGGACGGGGATGGGGACAGCAGGCTCAAAAGCGCCGAGCAGCACGCGAAGGATCTTCAGGCGCAGCTGCCGCACCGCCGCGTAGCAGTACTGCACGGACGTATGAAAAACGCCGAAAAAGACGCAGTAATGCGTGATTTTGCGGCGCAAAAGTACGATATTCTGGTTGCGACGACGGTGATCGAGGTCGGCGTGGACGTACCGAACGCGAACCTCATGGTCGTCGAGGATGCAGACCGTTTCGGTCTGTCGCAGCTGCATCAGCTGCGCGGCCGCGTCGGCCGCGGTACGCGGCAGTCCTACTGCGTCTTTTTCGGCGCAGACAAGGGCGCGACCGCCCGGGAACGGCTGAAAATCCTCTGTAAGACGAATGATGGCTTTGAAATCGCGCGCGCCGACCTCTCTCAGCGCGGCCCCGGCGACTTTTTCGGCCGCCGTCAGCACGGTCTCCCGGCGCTGCACGTGGCGGACCTCTCCGCAGACCTCGCGCTCATGCAGAACGCACGCGAAGAAGCAGAGGCGCTGCTCGCAGCCGACCCGTCCCTCAGCGGCTGGCCTCTGCTGAAGGAGCGCGTTCACCGCATGTTTGCCGAGCGCGACGACGAAGCGTTTAACTGAAACAGGAGGAAGAAGTTTCCGCACGAGAATTTTCGGACAACTCGCGTTCTGCGAAGTCAGAATACAGCCTGTCGGAAAAACGGAGTTTTTCGACAGTAAAAAAAGCCCTCGTTTGCATTGCATCAAACGAGGGCTTTTACTGGATGATTTCCATAGATCCTCTTTTCTCAACGGGATACGCGCCGTTGTTTTGTATCAGAATTTCTATAGCATTATTATTTTTTTCGCATGGCCTTCAGTTTTTTCTTTCAACGTTCTGCGAAAGCTGTTGCCTTTGCCGGTGAGAGATCAAACTGCGGTTTTGGTTTTCTCCTGAAATAAGGGGAATGATCATCGTGACTTACGGCATTGGAGTTCGTCCTTTACATTTCATTTGACAGATGGTGTAATTATCCTGCTTTTTACGAGTCTCACCCGACTTGATGAATATCAATTCGAGTCTTACACTTTCAAACTTTATATAAATGGGAAAATGTGCGGCCGCATCAGTGTTGTTGTCTGCCTGCCGCCGAAAAAACGTATTGTTCTGCCGCTTTGATATCATCTCCGCGTGCTGCGTTCTTCCTGCTCCACCATGCTCATCAGCATGCCCATCGGCCATTGGGTGCGCAGTTATTCGGCATCTTGCAGGTATCAATCGGATACTGTTTTCTACCATTCGGCGCATCATTTGAGGTTTATGGCCTTTGTTCTTGTTTACGAACCTTACTTTCCCGCTGCCTCGATCCGTGTTCACCGTCAGTCGTCATTCCGGATATTCATAAAGGGGATCGCTTCCCCAAAGCTGCCGTGCGAACTTTGGTCAGAAACCGATCGCGCTTTTCAGGCGGTTCGTCCGTGTAGTCTGGAACCCGCGTTCTTTTTTAATAGCTATCACCTTGATCGTTTCGGTCACAGCGTCCTGGCGAGCCTCGTAAGCTTGCAGGATATTTCTTCTGTTACCATTGGACTCACCTCTTTCAAAAGATTTGGCTTTCGCCATCTGTTCAGAAAAGTTTCTGACGGGTGTCGCCCGGGCCTGTGAGATAGGACTTTCGGCTTTGGGTGTTTGCCCTTTCCTTTTCTGTGACCTAATAATATCATCAATTCTGCACAACGTCAAGCGTTTTTTGCATAGTTTTTCTTTGCATAATGCACTAAATATTCCGACCATTTTCGTTGTATTTTACTCTTTTCTTTGAAGCTGCAGTTTGCTATAATGATATTGTTGGGCGCTGTATAGACAGACGCCTGCATATCAAATATCCACGAAGTGCAGGGGAGCCGCTCGGCTCCCTTTTTTAAGGAGGCTGCAACATGAGTGTTTTCAGTTTTTACATGCCGACCCGGCTGTTTTTCGGCAGCGGCGCGGTGGGCAAGCTCTCGCGTGCGCGTCTGCCCGAGGGCCGCGGCCTGATCATCACGGGCGGCTCGTCCACGACAAAGCTCGGCTATGTGGCGAAGGTCGCCGGCATTCTGAAGGAAGCCGGTCATGAAACGCTCGTTTACGACAAGGTAAAGCCCAATCCGACCATCGAAGGCGTGCGCGAATGCGCGGCGCTCTGCCGCAGCGAGAAGATCGCGTTCATCGTCGGTCTGGGCGGCGGCTCGTCCATCGACACCGCGAAGGCCGTCGCGATCATGGCGACCAATGACGGCGACTGGTGGGACTACATCCACGGCGGCACGGGCGGCGGCAAACGCATGGCGAAGGACGGTCTGCCCCTTGTCGCGATCCCGACCACGGCCGGCACCGGCACTGAGGCCGACCCGTTCACCGTCATCACCAACGGCGAGGAAAAGATCGGCGGCGGCGGCGAAAAATGCTTCCCGGCGGTTTCGATCGTCGATCCGGACTTCATGATGACCGTTCCGCCGCATCTGACCGCATATCAGGGATTCGACGCCTTTTTCCATGCCGCAGAGGGCTATCTCGCGTCGACTTCGACGCCCATGAGCGATATGTTCGCGCTCCAGGCCATCGAGCTGATCGGCAGGTCGCTCGCAGCCGCCGTCAGGGACGGCTCGAACGCCGAGGCGCGCGCGGACGTTGCGCTCGCCAACACGCTTGCCGGTTTTGTCGAAACGCTGTCCAGCTGCACGGGCGAGCACGCCATCGAGCACGCGCTCAGCGCGTTCCATCCCGACCTGCCGCACGGCGCGGGCCTTATCATGATCTCGAACGCCTACTGGAAGCGCTTTGCCGAGGTCGCGGGCGCACGCATGGCGGCCATCGCGCGCGCGATGGGCAAGGCTGACGCGACCCGTCCCGAGGACTTCCTTGCGGCGCTCGCGGATATGCAGCAGGCCTGCGGCGTTGATACGCTGCGTCTCGCAGACTACGGCGTCAGGGAAGAGGACTGCGGAAAGATCGCGGAAAACGCCGTCGTTACGATGGGCGGTCTGTTCCGCGCCGACCCGCGCAGGCTCGAATCCGGCGAGATCGAGGACATCATCCGCGAATCCATCTGATCGTTATCGAAACCGCAGAGGGAATTCCCGTCCTTCTGCGGTTTCCTTCTGTCCACTCGGCGGTGCAGCGCACTTTTTCGCGTTAGAAACCGCTAATCCCGTTAGCTTTTGCTACTTTTTCGTTAGCATATGCTACTTTTCGCCGTTCTGACTTTCTTTGCGCGGACGGTTGTGCTAAAATTGGGAGAAATCCCGGAAACGGAGGTTCTGTCTCCATGCAGAACGTGTTATACTACTTCATCGCAGTCAGCGTGATCGGCGCTGTCGTCTGTATTTACGACAAACTCGCCGCGGCGCGAGGCTGGAAGCGCGTGCCCGAGCGCACGCTGTTTTTCTGGGCGCTCGTCGGCGGCGGCCCGGGCGTCTTCGCCTGCATGCTGCTCATCCGCCACAAAACCCTGCACCGCATTTTCATGCTCGGCATTCCCGCCGTTATGGTGCTCCAGGCTGCGATCCTCCTCGGGATACACCATATTTTACTTGCGAGGGGATTTTTATGACAAAGGCACTCATTCGCCTTTTTATCAAAAACGCGGAGGACACCCGCTCGGCCGCCGTGCGTGAACAGTACGGCATTCTTTCCGGCGCGGTGGGGCTTGCGTGCAATCTGTTCCTGTTCGCGCTCAAGCTGACCATCGGTCTGGTGACGGGCGCGATTTCCATTGCGGCGGACGCCTTTAACAACCTGTCCGACGGACTTTCCTGCATGATCTCCATCGTCGGCTTCAAGGTCGCAAACCGCGAACCGGACGAAAAGCATCCGTTCGGCTACGGCCGCACGGAGTACATCGCCGGCTTGATCGTTTCGTTCATCATCCTGCTGGTCGGCTTCGAATTCTTCAAAACGTCGCTCGACCGCATCATTCATCCGTCTGCTGTCGCGTTTTCCGCGCTTTTGACCGGCATTCTGGCGGTCTCCATGCTCGTCAAGCTGTGGATGGGGCTGTTCAACACCACGCTCGGCCGCCGCATCGACTCGCCGGTTCTCATCGCGGCCGGTCAGGACAGCCGCAACGACGTAATCACGACCTCGGTCGTCGTACTCGGCATGGTCGCGGGCCGCTTCACCCCGCTGCCGGTTGACGGCTATGTGGGCATTCTGGTCGCGGCGTTCATCATCTGGTCGGGCATCGGCATCGCGCGCGATACGGTAGCGCCTCTGCTCGGCGAGGCCGCCGATCCGGTCATGGCGAAGAATATCGAGCATATCGTTCTCGACTCCGAGCACATCGTCGGCGTTCACGACCTGATCGTTCACAACTACGGCGCAGGCCGCGCCCTTGCCTCTCTGCACGCCGAGGTACCGAGTGACAGCAATTTTGTCGCCGTACACGAGGAGATCGACGAGGCGGAGAAGCGCGTCTGGCAGCAGACCGGCGTTTATCTCGTCATCCATATGGACCCGATCGACGTCAACGACGAGCACATCAACGCGCTGCGCGAGCAGGTGGACGGCGTGCTGCGCGGCATCGACGAAAAGCTCTCCATGCACGATTTCCGCGTTGTGGACGGCGAGCGGCAGATCAATCTGATCTTTGATGTTGTCGTGCCGTTCAGCTACGACGATGAGGGTAAACGCAGGCTGCTCATGGCGATTTACGACGATCTCAAGGCGATCGACCAGCGGTTTAACCCGGTGGTGACGCTCGATCACGCGATGTGAGGTTTTCTGCCCCCTCGGGGCAGGGAAGTGATGGCAGCCGTTCGGCTGCCGGGGGATGCCGCCGTCTGGTGGCAGAGACTGCCGGTGCCCACCGGCAGGGGCAAAAGGGGAAAGGACACCAATGGTTTCGGCCGTAGCCCACTATCCTCTTTCCCGCGTCTTGCGCGGATTAGATGAGTACTTTCCCCTCTTGACTCCCCTGACCTTCCTTTGGCCGTCGCATCGGAGATGCTTGGCTAAAAACGAAGGAGAGCACGGATTTTTGTCTGTGCTCTCCTTTTGCTTTATGCCGGGGAATTTTGCTGCCGTGATTTGCCGCGCATGACAGTGCGCGGCCAGTCAGTGCAGATTGGATAGATCTGCACTGCGAGTTGTTTTGGCTGGCAGCTCAAATATCGCAATACACTGCGGCTATTATTGGCTTTAGTCCTTGTAGAATACGCCGAAGCCCTTGTAGGCCATATAGAGGTCGAGCTTGGCGATGCACTCGAACGGAGCGTGCATGGACAGAACCGGAACGCCTGCATCTACGGTGTCGATGTTGCGGTTTGCGAGGTACATCGCGACCGTGCCGCCGCCGCCCTGATCGACGCGGCCGAGCTGGCCGGTCTGCCAGATGATGCCGGCCTTGTCGAAGATGCAGCGGATGCGCGCCATCAGCTCCGCCGTCGCGTCCGACGTGCCGGATTTGCCGCGTGCGCCGGTGTACTTGACGAGGGCAAAGCCGCAGTTTGCGCGCGCGTCGTTGCGCTTTTCGGAGACCTCCGGATAATTCGGGTCGAAGGCGTTGCACACATCGGCGGACAGGCAGACCGAGTTCTCAAAGCACTCGTCGAGCAGCACATCCTGTGCGCGGCACAGATCGCCCATAAAGGTCTCGAACGCGCGGGACTGCATGCCGGTCACGCCGTCCGAGCCGATCTCCTCCTTGTCCACGAGCAGGCAGACGCCGGTATGTGCCGGAGTCTCGGTCAGGTCGAACAGAGAGGTTGCCGCCGGGTAGGAGCAAACGCGGTCGTCGTGGCCGTACGCACCGACAAACGAGCGGTCAAAGCCGATATCGCAGGCATTGAACGCCGGAACGCAGCAC
>ERZ827423.3111-NODE-3111-length-11854-cov-2.853801_pt1 | contig 11854 bp, 5 predicted proteins | sample MGYA00519775_ERZ827423 | MGnify/ENA primary metagenome ERZ827423 (study PRJEB31778, sample SAMEA3449296) | human gut metagenome | biome: human gut; feature: human-associated habitat; material: faeces | place: United Kingdom | collected 2010/2012 ...
ATGTATCACGTACTTTGTCAATAGCCTGCATAGCTGTATTAACGGCTGTATCGAATCCGATTGTATATTCCGTACAGGCAATATCCAGATCGATCGTTCCCGGAAGTCCGATTGTGTTGATTCCGAAGTTAGCAAGTTTCTGAGCTCCGGCAAATGATCCGTCACCACCGATGACTACCAGACCATCAATACCATATTTTTTGCAGATAGCTGCTGCTTTCTGCTGACCTTCCTCTGTACGCATCTCTGCACAACGGGCTGTCTGAAGAATTGTACCTCCGCGCTCAATTGTATCGGATACGTCTCTGGCTGACAGATCGATAATTTCCTCGTTTAAAAGTCCCTGATATCCTCTTCTGATGCCTCTTACCTTCAGTCCTTTACCAAGTGCTGTACGAACAACGGCACGGATTGCTGCGTTCATTCCAGGGGCATCTCCACCACTTGTCAATACACCTATTGTACGAATTACTTTTTTGTCTGCCATGATTCATTCCTCCATTGTATTAGTTTGTTCCAATTATCTTCTAACCATTATCATTTCTCTCCGATGATATTGTACATGAATTAGTGCACGCTTTCAATGGGTTTTTCTATAACTTTTACAGAACTTTCACCCAGATAATTCGTCAATCTGCTCAACAATACCTCATCTGCGGTCACATTCCAGCCCTTTGCCAGGCGTTTTACCACTTTTTCCTTCCTGCAATAGATGATAACTTCATCCATTCCTTCAGATACTTTCAGAATGTCCTGAAGCATTCCTTCCTGCTGAAGATAAGTCGCTTTATCCGGATATTGAAGCCATAGTTCCTTCTTCGTCTGTTCAAACGGGATCACCTGCTCACAGATCAGTTTACTTGGTGCATCATCTTCTTCGGATACCCTTCCCTTTATAAATACTTTGGCTTCTTCATTCAGATACATCTGATTTTTTTCAAAATCTCTCGGAAAGATCACAACTTCGACTGATCCCACCAGATCTTCCAGTGTAATAAATGCCATAACTTTATTGGTCTTGGTATATTTGATCGTCTTATTGGTGATCATGCCGCCGACGATCTCTTTTGCACCGTCATGTACCTTTGTCCTTCCCGTCTCATCATCTATCTGGAAATCTAATGTCGTTCTGGAAATGTTCTTCTTCCATTTTTCCTCATAATCCTCCAGCGGATGACCGCTTAAGTACACACCCAGCACTTCTTTTTCTAAACCTAAAATTTCTTCTTTTTCGTATTCACCTACATCCGGCATTTTTACTTCTAACTCTTTTTGTTCCTCCGGACTGGCAAAATCAAACAAGGACATCTGACCTGAAAGCGTTCCTTTCTTCTCCTGATTTACACCATCCATAATGCTGATGTAAGAATACATTTTCTGCTTTCTGGTACCCGGCAGGCTGTCAAGCGCACCCGACTTAATAAAACTTTCGACGGTTCGTTTATTCACCGATTTTCCGGATAAACGCATGCAGAAGTCTTTTAACGAGCGGTATCTGCCGCCAAGCTCGCGCTCTGCGACAATTTCATCAATAACCGGTCTGCCGACTCCCTTGATAGCAGCAAGTCCATAGCGGATATTTCCTTCATACGGCGTAAAACGATACTCTCCCTCGTTAATATCCGGTGGCAGAATTTCAATTCCCATTTTACGGCAGTTCATAATGTACTCCGTAATTTTCCCGGTATGCTCCATAAAAGAAGTCATCAACGCCGCCATAAAATCAACCGGATAATGACATTTTAGATACGCTGTCTGATATGAAACGACAGCGTAAGCCGCCGCATGCGATTTGTTAAACGCATATTTCGCAAAATCGGTCATATCATCAAATATTTTAATTGCCACTTCTTCCGGGATTCCTCGCTTAATGCAGCCTTCCACGCCAATTTCTTCATTGCCATAGATGAAATAATTCTTTTCTTTCTCCATGACATCTGCTTTTTTCTTAGACATGGCACGGCGCACCTGGTCACTTCGCCCATAACTGTACCCGGCCAAATCACGCACAATCTGCATAACCTGCTCCTGGTAGACAATACAGCCGTAGGTCGGTGCTAAAATTGGCTCTAGTTCCTTGCAGTCATACTGAATATTATCCTGATTATTTTTTCCCTCTATATATTTTGGAATAAAATCCATCGGTCCCGGACGATACAGGGAAATTCCGGCGATGATATCCTCGAGGCTCTGCGGTTTTAACTCCTTCATGAAGTTTTTCATTCCCGCACTCTCGAGCTGGAACACACCGACCGTTTTCGATGCGCCGATCATACCGAGCACTTTCGGATCGTTGTAATCGATGTGAAGCAGATCAATTTTCTTATTGCTGTAACGCTCTGCGAGCTTTGTCGCATTCTGAATGACGGTCAGGGTCCGAAGTCCTAAGAAGTCCATTTTCAGAAGTCCCAGTTCCTCGAGCGTCGTCATCGTGAACTGCGTGACGATCGTTCCGTCGCTTCCTCGCGAGAGCGGCACAAATTCCACCAGCGGACGCGAGCCGATGACAACACCGGCGGCGTGCATCGACGTGTGGCGCGGCAGACCTTCAAGTCTCCGTGACATGTCGATCAGATGTGCAACCTCTTCATTGCCCTGGTACAGCTCCCGCAGCTCGTGGTTCATCTGCAGTGCCTTGTCGATCGTGATATTCAGTTCATTCGGAATCATCTTCGCAATCGAATCGACCTGTGCATACGGCATATCCAGCACACGGCCGACATCGCGGATGACACCGCGCGCCGCCAGTGTACCGAATGTGACGATCTGTACAACGCGGTCCTTGCCGTATTTTCTCGTTACATAGTCGATGACCTCCGGGCGGCGTTCGAAACAGAAATCCACGTCGATATCAGGCATGGTAACTCGTTCCGGGTTCAGGAAACGCTCGAACAGGAGCTGGTACCGCATCGGATCCAGCTGTGTGATGCCAAGGGTGTAGGAAACAATACTTCCGGCCGCCGATCCTCGTCCCGGTCCGACCATGATGTCGTGGTCGCGCGCAAATTTGATGAAATCCCACACGATCAGGAAGTAATCAACGTAACCCATCGTTTTGATCGTATCAAGCTCGTATTTCAGCCGCGCTTTCAGTTCATCCGTCGCCGGGTAATACCGTTCCTCGAGGCCGTCGTAGCAGAGCTTATTTAAGTATTCCCAGGAAGTGTATCCTTCCGGCACATCGAATTTCGGAAGTTTTGTGACACCAAATTCGATCTCCACATTACACCGGTCTGCAATTTTCTGTGTATTTTCGATTGCCTGCGGTGCATACGGGAAGAGCGATGCCATCTCCGCCTCGGATTTCACGAAATACTGGCCGCCCTCGTAGCGCATGCGGTCCTCATCCGTGATCTTCTTTCCGGTCTGCAGGCACAGAAGAATATCGTGGGAATCCGCATCTTCTGCGTACGTGTAGTGAATATCATTCGTCGCCACCAGCTCGATGCCGGTTTCTGCCGAGAGGCGCATCAGCTGCTGATTGACCATCCGCTGCTCCGAGATGCCGTGATCCTGCAGTTCCAGGAAGAAATTGCCTTTTCCGAAAATCTTCTCATACCGCAGTGCGGCCTCTTTTCCCATCTCGTACTGGTTCCGCACCATCGCACGCGCCACCTCACCTGCAAGGCAGGCGGAAAGCGCGATAATGCCCTCGTGATACTTTTCCAGAATCTCCATGTCGACACGCGGCTTATAGTAAAATCCATCGATAAAGCCCGCCGAAACAATCTTCATCAGATTGGAATAGCCCGTATTATTTTCCGCCAGCAGAACCAGATGGTAGTACCGGTCCTCTCCGCGGCTGGTTTCGCGGTCGAAACGGGAACCCGGCGCCACGTAAACCTCACAGCCGAGGATCGGCTTGATGCCCTGCGCGCGGGCTTCTTTATAAAAATCGATACAGCCGAACATGACGCCGTGATCGGTGATCGCGGCGCTGTTCATGCCAAGCTCCTTGACTCTGGCAACGTACTCTTTGATCTTGTTCGATCCGTCCAGAAGGCTGTATTCGGTATGTACATGTAAATGCGTAAAACTCATCGTTTTCTCCTCTATTTTCCAAAGGCATGTTCCGTTGTCTCCAAGATCGTCTGCACCAGGCTGTCCGGCTCGATCGGCTTGGTCAGATGGCTGTTCATGCCCGCTGCGCGGCATCCCTCTTTACTCTCTTCGGAGGACTGCGCCGTCATCGGGATGATCGGGACTTGTTTTGCTTCCGGAAGCCCCATGGTGCGGATCTGCCGCGCTGCCTCAAGACCGCCCATCACAGGCATCATCAGATCCATTAAAATCACATCAAATTTCTGCGGATTCGCCGCATACTTTTCGACCGCCTCGCGGCCGTTCCATGCCTCTTCCACCGTCGCACCGTGATCGGTCAGGTAAAACTCGGCGATTTCCATGTTGATCTCATTATCCTCGACAAGCAGAACGTGGAAACGGACAAGCTCTTTTCCTGCGATCCGTGTCTTTACTTCCTGAATCCGCTGTCCCTCGCAGTCAATGTAAAACGGAAGCCGGAATACATACGTCGTTCCGACGCCCTGCTGGCTCGTTACCTCGATCGTGCCCTGCATTTTTTCGATCAGTTCTTTGACGATCGACATGCCAAGGCCCGTTCCCTTGTACTGCGTTCTCGCACCGGACTTCTCCTGTGTGAACGGATGGAACAGCTCTTTTTCGATAAATTCGCTGCTCATTCCGATGCCGCTGTCCATGATGCGGAACTCGTAGACGACCCGGGTTCCGTCGCAGGAGACTTCGCCCGCATACGTATCGATCGTTCCGCCCGGCTTGTTGTACTTGATTGCATTGCTGAAGAGATTCAGCATAATCTGCCGCAGGCGCAGCGGACTGCCGATCAGTCTCGTGTGCGTCAGCTCACCGCGGTGCATACGGTGGGTAATGCCCATCTCCGTAATCTGCGCATTGACAAGGGATGCCACATCATCCATCAGATGCGTCAGATCAAAAGAAGCGCTCTCGATCGTCTCTTTTCCGGACTCCAGCTTATTCATATCGAGCACATCGTTGACGAGTGCCAGCAGATGGCTTGCGGAAAGATTGATTTTATCGAGGCAGTCGTCCACTTTTGCCTCATCCTGCCGGTTTTTGCGGATGATATCCAGCATGCCCATAATGCCATTGATCGGCGTGCGCACATCGTGGCTCATGCGGTTCATAAATTCTGTTTTTGCACGACTTGCACTGTCTGCAGCTCTAAAGGCATCCTGAAGCTGTATCTTCTCCCTCTCTTCCCGGCTGTGGAACTCTGACGTATCACGGAAAAGGATCATGCCGTGTACCACAACGCTCTCCCGCTTTGTCTTTCGGTCGTAGACGGTATCCTGTGACATAAGAACCGTCTTCTGCAACCATATTCTTCTGCCGGACTCATCTGTTTCCTGATACTCCACGACTACCTGCTTATCTCCGTTTTCAAAGCGCTGCAGCAGTTTCTTCGAGGAATCCACAATGCGGTATGATTCCAATGTCTCCTCCGCGACAAACGCACTGCATTCCCCGCAGTATTTCTCGTAGGAACACGGCAGATCTATATTGAGGTCAAATTTCTTCTGCCCGCTGTGGTAAAAAATCTGCTCCAGCGAATCATTCGTCAGATCAACGGCGAACACGGCCTCGGCCGTCTCGAGAAGTGCCTCGGCGTAGTGGCTGTTTTCAATGATCGACTGTTTCATCTGTTCATAGTATTGGTCGAGCTGTTCTTTTTCATTCCGAGCAGCTTCCCCATTGGAGCGGAACCGCTCAAAGCCCATCAGAAAATGGTGCAGTCCGCCGTCCTCGGCCGCGTCGTAGAACAGAATGGTGACTTTTCCCCGGCAGAGCGCTTCCCCTTCGCTGCCCTCCTGATACTCGTACAGAATTTCTACGCTCTCTTCTCCCTTCTGATAGCACTCCTTCAGATGGGTAAGATCCAGCATTCTACGCATTTCCTTTCTCTTTTCCTCATCCGTGATGCCCTGCACAATATGCTCGGCCGCACCGGTATAGCTGCCGTCCTCGGCAAGGAAAAAGCCCGAAACGGCACGCAGAATCCGGTACTGGTCCTGTCTTGCATTGCAGTAAATACAGTTGGAAAAATGGTATCCCTTTTTCTTTACGACGTCCAGCGCTTCCAGGCTGATCTTCCGCTCTGCGGCGGCTTCTTCCATCTTCGCGCGGTTTTTGTCGATATACATGTTCTGATCCGCATGGCGGAACAGTTCCCGGATATCACAGTCTTCAAATTCCGTGGACAGTGCATAGCCTCCGGCGTAGCTGATCGGCATCTCCGGGTGCTGGCGGGAATATTCTGCCGTCTGCGTGCGGATGTGATTCATGCACGCTTCCACTTCTTCGCGGTTCAGTCCGCGCAGAATGGCAAGAAACTCATCTCCGCCGTTTCTTCCGACGAAATACTCCTCCGGGACTGCTTTTCGAAGCTGAACGGCAAAGGAACGGATATATTCGTCTCCCTTGTCGTGACCCAGACTGTTGTTGATCGTGCGCAGATTGTTGAGGTCAAACACGCAGACCGCATACACGCCGGAAATTTCTTCTCCTCCGTCGCTTCCCTCCAGAATCTCTTCGCATTTATTTTTATTTGGCAGGCCCGTCGCCTCATCGAGATAGACTTTCTTCTGCAGAATACGGTTCACCGCCGCATAGCGGACGGCCTTGATCAGCTCCATGCCGATGACAAACACCAGACCGATGATATCTCCTACTACCACCTGCTCAAGCTTCTTCAGCGAAGACGCCATTCTCTGCGAATACGCTTCCGCAAGGCCCGTCGCCTCGTCACAGATTTTGAAAAAGGTCTCACTCTTTTCGATAATCGCGGTATTCTCATATCCTTTTTCACGCACCAGCAGAATCTCTGCCTTCAGCTCTTCAAAATACGATGCCAGCTCAGTCATCTTATCCTGAAAATCCCGGTCATCCAGGCGCACCAGATCCAGCTCGCTGCTTCCGTTCCGCAGACCGTCGATATAAGCGTTGATGTCTGCAATCATCGTATCCTGCGGTTCTCCCGCATTCTCCAGCTTGATAATCCGCTGCGTTTTTCCGCGCACCAGACCGGCATAGTTGACAACGCGGGCCGTTCCCTGTATTTTCTCGACCATCGACATAATGCAGAAAAACAGAATAATCAGAATGATCGTTAAAACCGTCATTGCGGTTTTGGAAATAAAAGATGTTTTTTTCTTACTTTTCTTTTTCTTCATCGCTCTCCATCAGATCCTGTGTCACTTTTTGTCATATAGATCATATTATAAGCGCAATCCTCTCTTCGCGCAACCGCAAACCGGGCGCAGAAAAAATTTCAAAATTTTATCTGCTGTCTGACACAAAAAAACGGACACCGGAGAGGATGTGCTTCCTGTCCAGTGCCCGATTTTTTCTTATTTTGCTTTTTCTGCCGTCCAGATTTTACCGTCGCGGATGACAACCTGTTTTTCTTTCATCAGATGGCCGACCGCGCGCTTAAATGCTGCTTTGCTGAGGCCGAATTCTCTCTGAATCACTTCCGGTGATGCTTTGTCATCAAATGGAAGGACACCTGCAAATTCCTCGATCACAGAAAGAACGCTCTCTGCATCGATTGCGATCTGCTCGTACGCTTTTCCGCGTGCGGACAGGGAGAGTTTTCCGTCCTCTTTGACTTCTGTAACGCGGCACTCAAGTTCCTGGCCGACATGATAGTCTGCCTGTGCTTCTCTCTTTGGAATCAGGCCGGAGTAGCGGTCATCAACAGCAACGAAAACGCCGAAGTTTCCGCTGATCTCGTAGATTCTTCCCTTTACGATATCGCCTACGACGTACGGAGAATTGGTTTTCAGGAAATGGTAAACCTTCATCGTTGCGCAGAGACGGTCGCTCTTGTCGATGTAGAGGGAAACCAGAACCTCATCACCTGGATGGAGGCGGCGGGTCTGCTGTTTAAACGGAAGAAACAGATCTTTTTCCAGACCCCAGTCCAGAAATGCTCCGATCTTTCCGGTAGCAGCTACGTTTAAGACAGCCAGCTCTCCAAGCACCAGCTTCGGCTCTCTGGTTGTCGCAATCAGACGGTCGCTGGAATCGCGGTACAGAAATACTTCCAGCTCATCTCCCTCTTTTGTTCCTTCCGGCACCTGTTTGATCGGCAGAAGAACACGTTCCTTCTCGCCTGCTTCCCGGGTCTCCCCAATTCTACTTTCTTTACTACTACCAGCTTTTGCTTTCTTCCTATATTTAACATTTGACTTCCTTTCTTACTGCTCGCCGAGAGCCTTCATGCTCATCTCCTCGAGCAGGTCGCTCTTGATGTGGTACAGCTTGTCGGACAGATCCACGTAAACCTCATGCGGATTGACCAGACGTTTGGACTCCTCCCAGAGGGTATCTTTCTCTCTGGTGCAGATGTCGCGGATCTCCATGACGGATGGAGAAGTGTAGACGCATGCGCCCTTCTGGAAAATCGGAACGAGGAGCTCGCGTAAGGTGTAGGTTCCGCCTTTGATCTTCGTCTTTTTCCAGGTCTCGATCGGGTCGAAGATGATCATATCTTTGCTCTCGTCGAAGGTCTCGTCTGCAAGGCAGATCAGGTCGGCACGGATCTTTCCGGTTTCTTTATCATAAATACGATAAATCGTCTTATTGCCCGGGTTTGTTACTTTCTCGGAGTTCTCGGACAGCTTGATCTTCGGTGTGAATTCTGCATCATCTTTATCTTTTGCTGCTGCCAGCTTGTAAACGCCGCCGAATGCCGGCCAGTCACCGGATGTGATCAGGTTGGTGCCGACGCCCCAGGAATTGATCTTCGCACCCTGGGTTTTCAGGCTGTCGATCAGGTACTCATCGAGGTCGCTGGATGCGGAAATGATGGCATCGCCGAAACCTTCTGCCTCGAGCATCTGATATGCTTTTTTCGACAGGTAAGCCAGGTCACCGCTGTCGATGCGGATGCCGTAGCCCTTCATCGGTAAGCCCTCTGCTCTCATCTCTTTGAATACGCGGATCGCATTCGGAACACCGGATGCGAGAACATCGTAGGTGTCTACGAGAAGAATGCATGCTTCCGGATACAGTTTCGCATACGTTTTAAATGCGGTGTACTCATCCGGGAAGCTCATGATCCAGCTGTGTGCGTGGGTTCCCTTGACTGGAACTTCAAACATCTGTCCGGTCAGGACATTGGAGGTTCCGATGCAGCCGCCGATCATGGCAGCACGCGCGCCGTAGATACCGGCATCCGGTCCCTGTGCACGGCGGAGTCCAAACTCCATGATGCCGTCGCCCTTTGCCGCGTAAACAACGCGGGATGCTTTCGTCGCGATCAGGCTCTGATGGTTGATCATGTTCAGAATCGCGGTCTCTACAAGCTGTGCCTCCATGATCGGAGCGACAACTTTTAAGAGCGGTTCTCTTGGGAATACGACGGTTCCTTCCGGGATCGCATAGATATCTCCGGTGAAATGGAAGCCTCTTAAATACTCCAGGAAATCATCGTTGAAAATATGGAGGGAACGGAGATAGTCGATGTCATCCGGTGAAAAGTGAAGATCGCGGACATACTCGATTACCTGCTCAAGTCCTGCACATACGGCGTATGCGCCGCCGCATGGATTCTTTCTGTAAAATGCATCAAATACCACGATCTGATCGGACGGGTTCTCGTAGTAGCCCTGCATCATGGTAAGTTCATATAAATCGGTTAACAGTGTAAGGTTCTGCGCTCTCATGGCAAATTCCCCTTTCCTCATTGTGTTTATTACGTTCGTATCTTATTCTTTCCGATTGTACCACAATCATTGAAATTCCACAACTACGTATGGCTGTCCTTTTTCATCGTTCAGCGAGATAAAACAGCCGTTTTCCGTCTCGGCGTGCAGCGGATGCAGGACGTCACCGAGGTGCGCCTGCTGTTTGTATTCGGCGCGCATCCGGTGCACGGTGAAGTTCTTCGGAAGGCATTCACCGGCAAGGGAAATGAACTGTGCGTTATTGACGTGGTGGTTCGTATCGAGGTTGTGCGGCCGCACCGGGAACGGTTCGCCGATGAAATCTGCTTCCGGCATTTTCACTTTGCGCTCGCTGAAATCCTCGTCGATCGGATCGTCAATGCCATAGGCGTCTGTCGTCTCTTTCGGTGCGCGGACGGGATGACCCGTTTCCATATTGACGTAAGACCAGATGGAGTTGGCACAGGCGAGCATTTCGCCGTCTTCTGTTTCCATCGTGAAGTTACGCATGCCAAGAAATCCTTTGAAGCCGCTCGCCCATGTAGTGATTTTTACCGCTTCACCGAGGGATGGATAGCGGCGCACATGAATCTGCCACGCGGACAGCACCCAGGCGCAGCCTCGTTTTTTGAGCTCCGCAACGCCCTCGCCGATCGCTTCCGACTGGAAGGTACTGCAGTCCTGAAAGTAATTGATCAGCCCCGGCAGAGTGAGATTTCCGTCCTCACCGATTTCGCTGTAACGGATTCTGCTCGTAAAGGAATACTTCATCGTTTCGTTCCTCCTGCTGTATTTGTTTTTGAGCATCGAAAAAGGCCTCAGGTACGAGACCTGAGACCTTTCAATGAGCTGGGCTACCTGGATTCGAACCAGGAACTGACGGAGTCAGAGTCCGTTGCCTTACCGTTTGGCGATAGCCCATTGCCTTGCGACAAAATGTATAATACACTATCGCAAGAGAAAAGTCAATACCTTTTTTGAAATTTTTTTATTTTTTTCAAAAAACTGACTTTTGGAACATTTTGGAAGGGATTTGACGGCTCAACCCGGCCGTTGTCACTCTCCCGCCACGTATTTTTTGTCGATGTTGACGACGCATTCATACTTCTCATCCATTTCCTTCATCAGCGCCCCGATCTGCCCGATCACGCGATCACAGTCTTTCTTCTTATAAGAATACGGGATTTCAAGATCAAAAATCAGCTTCTTTTTCTCCGCCCCGTTGATCATACGGAAATCGTGGAAGGAAAGCTCCGGATCGAGAATGGAAATTACGTTTCTTACCTTCTCCTTTGTCGCAAGAACCGTCGCATCGTGGATCTCCACCGGATCCATGTGGATGACCAGCAGAATCCCCAATTTTTCACCGACCTCATGTTCAATGCGGTCGATAATATCATGCGATACCTCGATATCGACATCTCGCGGCACCTCCGCATGGATCGATGCCATACTTCTGCCAGGCCCGTAGTTGTGGACAATCAGATCATGGGTTCCTACAATTCCTTCATAGGAAGCAACCTCTTTCATGATCCGTGCATACAGATCCGGATCCGCGCCCTGCCCGATCAGCGGTTCCAATGTATCTTTTGCAATGGAAATACCGGACCACATAACGAGTACCGCCACAACAAGTCCTGCGATTGCGTCGATATTAACCGAAAGGAAATGGCAGATCAATGTAGAAGCGATCGTTGCGCTCGTCGTGATCACGTCACCCATGGAATCCGCCGACGTTGCCAGCATCACCTTCGACTGAATGCGGTTTCCCAGTTTTCGGTTGAAAAGCGCCATCCACAGCTTTACACCAACCGAGAGCACCAGAATCAAAAACGGAACCATCTGAAATGTGATCTCTTCCGGATTGCGAATTTTCTCCAGGGAGCTCTTTAAAAACGTAAAGCCGACTTCAATAACCAGAAACGAAACGATCAGCGCTGCAATATACTCGATCCGCCCATGCCCGAACGGATGCTCTTTGTCGGCCGGTTTGTTTGCCATCTTCACACCGACGAAGCTGATCACAGACGATGCCGCGTCCGAGAGGTTGTTGAAGGCGTCGGCGGTGATGGCGATGGAGTGGGCGAGCAGCCCCGCCAGATACTTGGCCGCAAACAAAAGTATGT
>ERZ827423.3114-NODE-3114-length-11840-cov-3.843615_pt1 | contig 11840 bp, 8 predicted proteins | sample MGYA00519775_ERZ827423 | MGnify/ENA primary metagenome ERZ827423 (study PRJEB31778, sample SAMEA3449296) | human gut metagenome | biome: human gut; feature: human-associated habitat; material: faeces | place: United Kingdom | collected 2010/2012 ...
TGCGTGCCCGTCAGGATGCCGAACTTCAGCAGGAAGTGAGGATGCGGTCGGCACGTATCATCGGCGGTATCGCGGTTGGTGCCGTACTATTATCGGCTTTTTTCCTGATGGTCTGTATCCTTTCATCGGGGGGTTCGTATAAATATTTTCAAAAGAGCCTGTCTTTTGCCGCGGGCCTGGGCTTGTCCCTTTTGGGTGCGGCATCGGCACTTTGTTTCAAAAGGCAAAAGGGTTTGATCTTTGGAGCTTTTTTATTGCTTGTGTCATATTTCCTGCTTTTTGAGCTTGGGTTCGCCAAAACGACACTTTATGACCTTTTGCCGGAAGGGCAGGATGTCAAATCGGTTGAGATCCGTTCGGTCAATGACATGCAGCTTTTTATTTGGGATACGGAAAGCGGCAGGGCGGTATTCCGGGATGACGGCAGGAGTTTTGATATCAAAAACGGTGATATCGATATGGAAAAAGCAAAATCGATAGTCCTCAGGGACTATTGGCTGCCCAAAAGTGTGAAAAGCGGTACGGTATTTGATATGTCCGTACGGTTTGAAAATGGCGGCAGTATCTCGCTTTACGGGGTTGGGGATGGGATAACGGTCTATATCAAGAAAAACGGAAAGCTTTACACAAGTTCCTGGCTGGTCTTTGATGACATCGCATCAATTCTGCCCGGGGATATCATCTCGATACTAGAGTAAAAATATAAAGGCAAAAAGCCTTCGTCTGTTTTTTTACAGACGAAGGCTTTCTATTTTCCCTATTTGCCGGCCAGGGCCTTTTCAGCAAAGCTGTTGTCGACAAGGATGTCGTAATCTGCCCTTTCATCAAGCTCGCCGGCCTGCTCCATTACGGTTTCAAGCCGCTCCAGCGAGTCTTCCTTCATGATAAGCTCGTTGTTCCAGGCGTCAATTTCAATATGCCTTTCAATGACCTTTGCAAGGATATCAAGGTCGGTATCGGGGAACTGAGGCGAAAGGACCTGGGCGACCTTTGCGCTGTCGCTTTCGGCTATCCATTCAAGGCCCTTTGCTATGGCGTTGGTAAAGCTCTGAATGGTTTCGGGATTTTCTTTTATATAGTTTTTGGAGGCAAAGAAGGCGGTATAGGGTATCTCGCCGCTCTCAGTGCCTATCGAGGTCAGGATATATCCTTTGCCTGCCAGCTCGACTTCGGTGGCCGTCGGCTCAAAGAGCGTGACATAATCGCCGTTGCCTCCCGTGAAGGCGCCGGCCATCATGCCCACAGCCAGAGGCGTGTCCACGTGGGCCAGCAGGATGATGGCGCCGCAGGTGCCGTAGATGGAGGTCAGGATGAAGGGCAGGATCCCGAACTTGGGATCCGACGCCGTGGAGGCCCACTCCCTGCCGAACAGGAAGTCCACCAGGCCGATCTCCCGGATGGCGGGCAGCCCGGAGATGATCAGATAGATGCTGATAAAGAGCACGAACACGATGGCGACGAAGCCGCAGATGAAAAACACGGCGTTCATGATCCATTCCATCGGTCGGATTTTTTGTTTTGTGGCATTCATGGTAAATACCGGCCTTTCTCAAACGGGTCTTGACTCCTACAGGCGGAGTGCCCCCTCGAAGCCAAGGGGGCACTCCGTCGGTCATGTACGAATTTTGAATTACTCGGCCACGGGCACAGCGCCGGCGCCGGCGATCAGGTCAGAGGCCTCCGTGGAGGTAGCCCAGTCGACGAAAGCCTGAGCGGCATCAGACAGCGGGGTGCTGTCGCTGATGATGAAGTTGAAGTTCCGCTGAATGGCGTAGGAGCCGTCCAGAACGGTGCCCTCAGAGGGAGCCACGCCGCCCACGGTCAGGATCTTCACGGTGTCGTCGCCGGTGACAGCGGACAGGGAGGCATAGCCGATGGCGTTGGGGTTGGAGGCAACGCCTGCGACGACCTCGCCGGTGGAGGTGTACTCGTTCTGATACTTGCAGGCATCCTCCGTGCCGGTGATGGACTCGAAGCCGTCCCGGGTGCCGGAACCGGCCTCACGACCCATGAACACGACCTGGGCGTCGTTGCCGCCCACCTCGGACCAGTTGGCGGTGGTGCCGGTGGCCAGGGCGGCGATCTGCTCCAGGCTCAGGTCAGAGACAGGGTTCTCGGGGTTGACGATGATGGCGATGCCGTCCTTGGCAACGGTGATCTGGCTGACGCCGGTCTCGTCCTCCTTCAGGTCGCGGGAGGCCAGGCCGATGTCGCAGGTGCCCTCCTGGGCGCCGGTGATGCCGGCACCGGAGCCGCTGCCGGTGTAGTTCACGGTCACGCCGGGCTGGACTTCCTTGAAGGCCTCGATCAGAGTGCCCATCACATCCTCCATGGAGGTGGAGCCGTTGGTGTTGACGGTGCCGCTCAGCTCGGTGGTCTCCCCCTGGGCGGCATCGCCGCCGGCGGTGTTGTCCGTGCTGGTGTCTTCAGAAGAGGTGTCGCCGCCGCAGCCGGCCAGCAGGGCCATGACCATGGTCAGGGACAGCAAGAGAGAGAATACTTTTTTCATATTGAAGATTACTCCTTTTTCCGATGTCTTTGCTCAAGGGACGGTCCTAGTATAAACAGCCCCAGGTAAAATCCGATACCAGTTCCATGTAAAGTCTGTGTAAAATCCGTGGGATTCTGTCCTCTTTTTTGGCCTGTCTCTCTGTTTTTAGCGATTTTTTACAGGAAAACAGTCCTTTCTTTTTTGTGTTTTGGCTATCTGACAGAGTCCTTTCCGGCGGCTGTCCCGTCCCCTGTCCCGTCCCCTTGCGCTTTGAAAAGCCAGTGATTATAATAGAGGTATTTTCATGAGACGCAAGGAGACACCGCTATGGATTACACGGAGCTCCGCAGTCTGGCGGAGGACATCGAGGCCGAGTGCGGCAAGGTCATCATCGGAAAACAGGAGCAGATCCGGCTGGTGCTCACCAGCCTGTTTGCCGGGGGCCACGTCCTGATCGACGACATCCCCGGCGTGGGCAAGACCACCCTGGTAAAGGCCCTGGCCGCCGTGCTGGGCTGCGGCATGGTGCGGGTGCAGTTCACCCCGGACCTGCTGCCTTCGGACATCGTGGGCATGAACATCTACCACCAGCAGACCGGGGAGATGGTATTCACCCCCGGCCCCGTCATGACCAATATCCTGCTGGCGGACGAGATCAACCGGGCCATTCCCCGGACCCAGTCCGCCCTGCTGGAGGCCATGGAGGAGCGGCAGGTGTCTGTGGACGGCGTGACCTATCCCCTGACGCCGCCCTTCATCGTCCTGGCCACCCAGAATCCGGTGGAGACCGAGACCACCTTCCCCCTGCCCGCCGCCCAGCTGGACCGCTTCCTCTTCAAGCTCTCCATGGGCTACCCCTCTCCTCAGGAGGAGGCGGCCATGCTGCGGACCGTGGGGGATGGGGCGGCCTTTGACACCCTCCGCCCCCTGCTCTCTCCGGAGCGGATCAACCGGATCACGGAGGAGATCCATCACGTTCGCCTGTCCGATCCGGTGGTGTCCTACATTGTGGATCTGGTGCAGGCCACCCGGGGCCAGCCGGACCTGGCCTGCGGCGCCAGCCCCCGGGTGTCCCGGGACCTGTTCCGGGCCGCCAAGGCCTACGCGGCCCTCCAGGGTCGGGACTACGCCACGCCGGACGATGTGAAGTATCTGGCCCGGTATGTCCTGCCCCACCGGGTGCTGCTGTCCAGCCAGGCCGCCCTGGCGGGGCGGGAGGCCTCCGCCGTGGTGGAGGAGCTCCTGGCCCAGATCCCCTGCCGCGAGACCGGTGAGGTCCTTGTCCATGGCCAGAAAACCTGAGTCCTCCGCCCTGGACTTCTCCGAGTCCAGCCTTTTCACCGGGCGGTTCACCATTCTGGCCCTGCTGGCCTGCGGCGTGGGCTTCAGCCTGTACGGCCGCCTGCCTGCCGCCCTCTTTTTCCTGGCGGCTGCGGCGGTGGCCGCCGGCGCCCGGCTCTGGGCCCGCCATGTACTGGACGGCGTCACCGCCTCTCTCCGGGCGGAACGGAGCTTTCTCTTCCCCGGGGAGTCCTGTCCCCTCCGGATGACGCTGGACAATCCCAAGGCGCTCCCCCTCATCTGGCTGACGGTGCGGTTTCCCCTGGGGCAGGGCGGTGCCCTGGCGCCGGAGCATTCCTGGGAGACGGTGGAGGTGCCGGAGGGCCTCATCCAGCGGCGCTATTTTGAAAAGAACGTCTCCTTCCTCATGTGGCATCAGCAGGCGGCCGTCTCCGTCCATCTCCAGGCGGCCCACCGGGGCCTGCTGACCTTTGACCGGCTCCGGCTCCTCTCCGGTGACGGGCTGTGCCTGTGCGTCCGGGAGAAGGAGGTCCCCCTGCCCCGGCCCGTGACGCTGGCGGTCTTTCCCCGTCTGGTCCCCGTCTCCACCCGGTGGTTCCGCCGCCGCAGCTGGGAGGCGGAGACCGGCTCCCGGGGCTTTCGCGATGACAAGACCGTCATCCGCAACGTCCGCGCCTATCAGCCCGGGGACAACGCCCGCGCCCTGAACTTCCGCCTGATGGCCCGGGGGCAGGGGGCCATGGTGAACGTCTACGAGAAGATCGCCCCCCGGCGGGCCTGCTTTCTGCTGGACGGCGCCTCCTTCTCCCCGCTGCCGCCAGAGGCGCTGGAATCCGCCCTGGAGATCCTGGCCTCCCTGATGGCCCAGCTGGCGGGGGAGGAGGTGGCGGTCTCCCTTCTGATCTCACGGGCCGCCGGATGGCCGGAGCAGTTCGCGGCCTGCCGGAACCGGCGGGAGCTGTCTGCTCCGCTCCTGCTGCTGGCCGCCGCGGATCCCTCCGCCGCCCTGACGGAGGAGGAGATCCTCGCCCGGCTGCCCAGCCTCTCCAGCACGTTCCTGGTCTGCGGCGACGTCCGCCGGCTGGAGGCCGGCACCTGCACCCTGCTGGCCCGGCACCACGTGCCCCTGCTGGCCTGGGGACAGCAGGCCCATCCCCTGCTGACAGTTCTGGATCTGCGCGATTTTCAGGAAGGGGGACGCCTGTGAGACATCTCCGCACCATTGCGGCCAAATGCCTTCCCCTGGTCAGTGAGCTGCTGATCGTCTTTCTGACGGCGGACATCCTGTGGCAGCTCCTCTGCGGCCGTCCGCCCTTCTCCTTGGCGGGTTTTCTGCTCTCCGGCGGACTGATGACCGCCGCCAATCACGCCTTTCTCGGGAGGCCCAGGCTCTTTTGGCAGGTCCTCCTGCTGAATGCCTGCCTGTGCGCCGTCTGGGTCCCCCTGCTGAGCCTTACCCTGGAGCGCACCTATCCGCCGCTGCTGGTGCTCCAGCTCCCGCTGTATCTCTTCCCCCTCTGCCGGGGGTATCACTGGGGCGTGACATCCGTCTCCATCCGGGCGCTCCGCAGTGCCGGGGAGTACATGGGCCTGTACGGTCTCTTCTATCTGACCGTGGCCTCCTTCGTCCCTCAGCTGTTGAGCCGGGTCCCCGTGCTGCTGGCGGTGCTGCTGCTGGATCTGCTGGCGGTGGTGGGAATGCGCACCTCCGGCCGGAACACCATCCGGGCCGGCTCTCCCCTCAGCCGGCTCCCGGCCCTGCTGGTGCCGGCGGCGCTGATCGCCGGGGCGGCCGCCGCGTGTCTGGGTCTGCTGGCCGCCCGGGGGACGCTGATCCCCCTGGTGCAGGCAGCGGGTGCGTGTCTCCAGAGCGGCCTGCGGGCCCTGGTGGGATTCCTGATGTCCCTGTTCTGGGGCCGCTCCTCCACCGTCAGCGATTCCGCCGCCTCCGCCGCGGCCGGCGGCAGCGGCGGTGGCTCCGCTCAGGAGGAGACCGCCGTCCACGCCATCGATCCCCAGCTGCTGGGGGTTCTGCTGCTTCTGGCTCTGGCCGCCCTGGTGCTGCTGGGCCTTGCGGCGCTGATCCGGTGGATCTGGCGGAATCGCCGCCGGGTCCGGTCTCTGGAGGATGCGTTCGGAGAGGACGTGGTCCGCACACCTCTCCGCCGCGCCGGGCTGCTGGCCCGTCTGCGGCAGCGTCTGCGGATCCGGGTCTATCTGGTCCGATACGCCGGAACGCCCCGGGCCGCCCTGCTCCAGCTGGAGCGGTGGGGCGCCGGGCATCACTGCCGCCGCCAGCGGCAGGAGACCCCCCGGGAATATCTGACGCGGCTGGCGGAGGGACCCCTGAGGCCGCTGCTGGGATCGTCCCTGCGCCGCCGCTATGACACCCTGATGGGCGACGTGGACCGGAGTCTGTACGGTGGCCTGCCGCCCCAGCTCTCCCGGGAGCAGGTGCGGGATCTGCTGGCCGCCATCCACCGGGGAAAGACCGGCTCCGCCGCCTGAACGCAAAGCAGGAGGGGACAAGCGAATCCGCTTGTCCCCTCCTGTGTTTATAATGGGGAGCTCCCCCTCTTATTTTGCTGCCTGCTGCCGGTTGTAAGCCTCCAGCTCCATGACGCCGTCGATCAGCATCTGCTGGTCCACGGGATAGGGCCAGATCCGCACGTCGATGCCCTGCAATGCCTTTTCTGTCACGGCGGGCAGATCCTCCTCCCGGGCGTGGATGTCCGCCAGGCAGGTGGGCAGGCCGATGGACTTGTTGAAGGCGAACAGCTTGTCCCGCTCGGCGTACTGCTTGTCCACGGTCAGCATCACCAGGATGCCGTAGGACACCACCTCGCCGTGGAGGTGGTGGTTGGCCTCCGTGCTGGGCAGAATGGTGAAGCCGTTGTACATGGCATGGGCCATGCCGGTGGTGTAGTCCACCTGGACGAAGTTGGACACGAAGCCCGTGGACACAATGATGGCCAGGATGATCTCCGTCAGCTCCATGGTCACCCGGTGGGCCTCGCAGTCCTCCATGGCCTTCTTGCCCCAGCGGACGATGGGCTCCGCGCACATGGAGCTCAGGGCGATGCCCATGGCGTCGGAGTGGGCGGGGATGTCGTTCCGGGAGGAGATGGTGCACTCGTAGTGCTTGGCCATGGTGTCCCCCATGCCGGCCCAGAGGTACCGCACCGGCGCGTTGGCGATGATCTCCGTGTCGATGAAGATGTGGTTGGGGGGGATCTTGGAGAAGGAGTACTCCCGCAGGCTGCCGTCCGGATGGTAGACGATGCCCAGGGACGTGCAGGACGCGCAGGTGGAGGCGATGGTGGGGAAGGTGAAGAAGGGCCGGTTGGTGCTGTGGGCCAGGACCTTGCAGGTGTCGATGGCCTTGCCGCCGCCTACGGCGAAGAGCATATCCGCCTCCGCCACCTGGGGCCGCAGCATCTCCATGTTCTCCACAGAGGCCTCGCCGCCGTACCAGAACACGCCCAGGACCTCCAGGCCGGAGCCCTCCATGGCCTTCAGGATCTTGTCCTTGGCCGCGGCCAGAGCCTTCTCGCCGCCGATGATGGCCACCTTGCGGCCATATGTCGGGCAGACGTTTTTGATGTCCTCATAGGCGTCCGGCCCGATGGTATAGCCGGGAAAGAGCGATTTTTCCATATTGCAAAACTCCTTTTGGTGTTGGTATAACTGCTGGGATGGGGCTTTCTCTCACTCCGCCTCTGCGGGAGCGGCGGGACGGGCCGCGGGACGGGCGGCGGGCTTCTCCGGCGCCGCCTCCGCCTGGGGCACCTCGGCAAAGACACCGCTGTGGGCCTTCAGATACTTCCGGTTCTTGTAGACGCCCACAGTCAGGAAGGGGATCACCACCACGAGGATGCCCAGGTAGCCGCAGTAGCCGTAGCCGTACTTGATGATGTTGCTGAGGCCCACCATGGAGATGGACATGGACAGGATGATGATGAAGGCGGAGACGATGGCGCTGCGGACCGGAGCGGACCGGATGCTGCGGAACAGGGGCAGCTTCTCAAACCGGGCCACAAAGCCGAAGATGGTGGTGACGCCGGTGGAGATCAGGCACAGCAGCAGGCAGACGCCGTAGATGACGGTCAGTCCCTGGATGCCCATGGTGTTGCACACCGTCAGGGTGGGGATGGTGGTGCCGCCGTCCACGGCGGTGTAGACATCCTCCCAGCACAGCAGCATGAACACGGAGAGCACCAGGGCCACGGCGTTCATCACAAAGGAGATCCACATGGCCTTGGCGCAGCCCTGCTTGCTGCGCATGGTGGTGCCGCAGGCCACCATGGTGGGCAGCGTCACGCACTGGAACCCGGCATAGGTGAAGGCGTTGAGGATGGCGGTGGGCACATCGGCAAAGCCGGTGGTCTGGAAGTCGGCGGCCAGCACGTCCAGGATGGACCGGTCGCTGTTGAAAATGCCCACGGCGTAGATGGTGATGGCGGTGACCAGAATGGCGATGCCCATGTAGGTGGAGGCCGCCCGGACCAGGCCGGCGCCAAAGATGGTCAGCACCAGCACCAGGGCGCCCACCGCCACCACGCCGATGTAGTAATTCAGCCCGAAATAGGTGGTCAGGGCGGAGGCGGCGCCGGAGATGGCGGCCGCCACGGCCATCAGCACCATGATGTAGAAGAAGATCTCAAACAGCCAAACCAGCTTGTCGAAGGGGTGGTACAGCGTCTCAAACAGCTCCTTGTGGCCGGTGAGGCCCCGGGAGTTGTACATGATCATGGCCTCCCGCATGGTCAGCGTCAGCAGCAGCATGGCCACAATGGCGGAGGCCACGCCGGCCCAGCCCAGGCCCACGTAGTAGGTGTTGGCCTGGTTGCCGGTGGCAAAGCCGCCGCCGGCATGGGCGGAGAACAGCACCGCGCCCACGGAGAACGCGGCCAGGAACGGGGTCTTTGGAATCTTGGTTTTCATTCTGGTTTCCTCCTGCAAAAATAGATGATGGTCTTGGCAGGGCAACAAAAAATCCCTTCGCCGCTCCTGCCGCTTGGCAGAAGAGACGAAAGGATGAAAACCTTCCGCGGTACCACTCTTCTTTGCCCCCGCAAGGGGAACACACTCACCGGGATACCATCATATCCCCGCCCTGTAACGGGAGCGCCCGTCCGCGCCTACTCCTGTTCAGCGCGGCTGCTGGTGCAGCCAGTTCGGCGGGTCTGGGAGCTCTGTGCCTCGCACCACCCGGCACTTCTCTGAAAGTCCATTCCCGCTTACTACTCTGCGTCATCGCATTGATTGTATTTGATGATAACAGACCCGCTCCGAATTGTCAAGCCCCCGATCTCTCTCCGCCGCCGGAGCCCGGAAATCCGGGCTCCGGCGGCGGAGCTTTTCTCAGGTGGAGGACAGCGCCGGGTGGCGGTATCTGTCCCGCTTCTTCTTCGGCTTCGGGGCCGCGCTGTCCGCGGCCGGCTCCGCCTCCGCAGCCTGGTTCATAATCAGCATCTGGAGCCGGTTCTCCACATTGGCGTAGCTGGTGTCCGGATCCAGGTCCAGGGGCAGGATCTGCACGCCGGGGAACTCCTCCTTCAGCTTCTTGGTGACGCCCCGGCCGCACACGTGGTTGGGCAGGCACCCGAAGGGCTGGAGGATGATGAAGGACCGGACCCCCTGGCGGGCGTAGTGGGCGATCTCTCCGGCCATCAGCCAGCCCTCGCCGCAGGTGAGGGTCTTGGGGATGATGTGCTCCACGTCGCCGTACAGGTCCTGGGGACGGGCCGCCCGGTGATACAGGGGATGGGCCTTGGCGATGTGCTCCAGATACCGCTGGATGCCCTCCACGGCGGCGTCCAGGGCGAAGGGATAGGGCGCCAGATGGGCGCCGAAGTCCCGAATCTCGCTGATGGCCGCCTGGAAATCCTTGCGGAACTGGTAGGTGATCCGAGGCAGGATCACCTCCATGCCGTTTTTCTCCAGGTACTCCTCCACGTGGAAGTTGGTGCCGGGATGATAGGTCACCAGCAGTTCGCCGGTCACCAGCACCCGGGGCTTGCGGCGGGAGCGGTCCCAGTGGAGATTCCGGAAAGCCCCGATGGACCGCCGGAAGGCGCCGATCATCTTCCCCAGCCCCTGTTTGGAGGCCTCGGCGATGTCCTCCACGCATTCCTGGAACACCCGATTGGTCTCGCCGACCTCCGTCTCATAGGGGCGGATCTTCCGGCACAGCTCCTCCAGGATGTCCAGCATGGAGAAGGCCCACGCCGCCAGCAGCACCGAGTGTGCACCCAGCATGGACACGCCGGGGTGGATGCCCTTGGTGTCGCTGGGGTCGGTGGTGAGGATGGGGACGTTTTCAAACCCCGCGCTGTCCAGGCCCTTGCGGAGGATGGGGGTGTAGTTGGCCATCCGGCAGTCGCAGCTGAGTTTGGCCATGCCCACCGCCACGGTGCCCTCCGGGTAGTTCCCCTTCTGCAGGGCGTCGATCAGCTCGCCCACCACCATCTGGCAGGGGAAGCAGATGTCGTTGTGGGTATACTTCTTCCCCACCCGGATCTGCTCCGGTCCGCCCACCGGCAGGCTCACCGCCCGGATGCCCTCCCGGTCCATCAGGGCCGTCAGCAGGGTGGAGACCGGCGCGGAGATGTTGGGCACCAGCACCGTCCGCAGCTTTCGGTCCTCCTTGCGGTACTTGACGGGATAGGGCTCAGGCAGCTGCCCGGACTGGACAGCCCCCTCTGCCTGGGCGGAGCGGCGCAGCTGCACCGTCTCGATAAAGGACTGGACCCGAATGCCCAGGGAGCCGGCGGCCTCGCTCTCATCCACCTTCAGGATCAGCGGCGGCTTGCCGCTGTCCTCTCCCAGCAGGCGCATGATCTCATCGGACAAAATGGCGTCGTGGCCGCAGCCGAAGCTGACGATCTGCACGTACTCCAGGCAGGGCTGCTCCGCCGTCACCATGGCGCCGGAGAGCATCCGGGCGTGGAAGTCATTGGTGATCTCCACCCGGGACTTCCGCAGATTGGCATCCTCCAGCCCCGGCAGGCTGTCCACCGTCAGCACCGGGATGCCCCGGCGGGTGAACATCCGGCTGAGGTCGTGGTTGATGAGGGGATCCGTGTGATAGGGCCGGCCCGCCAGCACAACGGCAAAGGTCCCTTTCTGTTCCGTGTCGGCGATGACCCGCTTTCCCGCCTCCACCAGCTGGCGGCGGAAGGCAGAGATGGCGGCCGCCGCCTGGCGGCAGGCCTCCTCCGCCTGCGCCTCCGTCAGCCAGCCTTCCGCGTTGGGCAGCTCGTACAAATTCGCCAGAAGCCCCCGTTCCGGGCGCTTCCCAATCACCACCCGGTCCCCCAGCCGGATTCGAAGCACGGTGCGCTTTTCTTTTCGCCGCTGCTTCTTCTCTTCCTTCACCGGAAGCTGCTGTTCCTTCCCCGTCCGGCGGGCCTCACAGTGCATCTGCCATGGGCATTTTTCGCAAAGCGGTGCTCCGTTTGGAAGGCAGATGGTGGCCCCCAGGTCCATCAGGGCCTGATTCATGTCCCCGGGCCGAGTGCGGTCCAGGATTTCCTCGTAATAGGCCGTGGCCACCTTTCGGGCGGCTGTAGTGCGGATGCTTTCCTCGTAGCCGGTCATGCGGGCGTAGACCCGAAGCAGGTTCCCGTCCACGGAAGGGATGGGGTAGGCGAAAGCGATGGAACTGATGGCCGCCGCCACGTACTCCCCGATGCCGGACAGCTTCTGCAGCTCTTTGGGGGTTCCCGGGATTTCGCCCCCGTATTCCTCCATCACCTGAATGGCCCCCTTGTGCATGTTCCGAATCCGGCTATAGTAGCCCAGCCCCTGCCACAGTTTCAGGAGCCGTTCTTCCTCCGCTTCCGCCAGCGCTTTCACATCCGGGAGTTCCCGAAGGAACCGCTGATAATATTCAATTACCGTGTCCACTCGGGTCTGCTGGAGCATGATCTCCGAAACCCACACATGGTAAGGCGTCGGATCCTCCCTCCAGGGGAGAATCCGACGCTCACTGTCGTACCAGGACAGCAAGATGTCCGATAGTTTTGCGGTTTGTTGATTTCGA